>Ga0308396_1001493_pt1 | contig 11914 bp, 9 predicted proteins | sample Hotspr2SamplePe2_FD_202359 | JGI IMG/M metagenome (GOLD analysis project Ga0308396, IMG submission 202359) | Hot spring phototrophic mat microbial communities from Mushroom Spring, Yellowstone National Park, Wyoming, United States - 20050930_Pe2 ... | reverse complement strand
GAATTTAGGGTGAAGTTTGGGTGGTAAGAACAAAGCCGCTGTCCGTCAACGACTGGTCAGCGGCTTTGAAAAACAACACACCTGAGAACAGCGGCAGATGATTCAAAGGAATAAAGCAATGCACCCTCCGGTGCATCTTCCGCCAAATCCACTACCCGGTAGAAGGCAACACGAACCCCTCCCCTCCCCAAGAGGGGTTTGCAATCAATCCTGAAAAAACGCTACCTCACCTACACAGGCGGGGGAGAATGGTTAAGAAGATGCAGAATGTTGTCTTTATCGTAATACACCCCCCTGACAGATGCTAGTATGCTTAATCATAATAAATTTATGACAGGATTAACTATTTTATAGGACACAAATCCGATGCGAAATGTCATGAATTGGCTATGCGCAATATAATACTAGCCAGCTCGCCCGTCATTTCCCGTTTATTTCTGCCTGCAACTTCTCAGAACTTTTCATACACCCAGTCTTTGAATATAATTTAGATATTCTATCCTAATTCAAGGAAGTATCCCCATGTCCAATCCATCCAACCCAATTTATCAAATCAAGGTTTCCCTCAATCACATCCGCCCGCCGATCTGGCGGCGCTTTCTGGTAGCGGGAGATACCACCCTATCCGATCTGCATGACATCCTGCAAATTGTGATGGGCTGGGAAAACTCCCACCTGCACGATTTTATTATAGATGAAATGATTTACCACAATTCGGAGGATTTGGAATTCGCATTCAACGAAGACGAATTCCCTAGCGAAAGTCATACTACCCTGAGCGCGGTGATTAAGCGTGAAAAGCAGCGCTTTACCTACCTGTATGACTTTGGCGACAGCTGGGAACACACGCTTGTGGTAGAAAAGATTCTTCCACCCCAGCAAGATTTCCGCTATCCCATCTGCTTGAAAGGCGCGCGCGCCTGCCCTCCAGAAGATGTCGGCGGGGTGTGGGGCTATCAATACTTCCTGGACGCAATAAGTGACCCCGATCATCCCGAGCATGAGGATTATCTGGAATGGATTGGCGGGGAATTCGACCCCGAAGCCTTTGACTTGAATAGCGTGAATAACCTGCTGCGCAGAGTGTTTAACCTGAAAATTTTAGATGGAAGACTTCCCATCTTCACGGATGAGGACGATCTTCTGAAAATTAAGTATGATCTGGATTCAGCCTGGTCAAAAACGCTGCCCGAGGAGCAGCGGCGGATTGCAGAAGAACTCCCCCTGCGCCGCGATGTGGTTGTTCTGCTCACCTACCTGCGCGATAACAAGGTGAGCGGCACCAAAACCACCGGCAATTTCCCGTTGAAGGCCGTGCGTGAAATCTGCGCACAGATGGTCAATCCGCCCCCAATGGAAGAGAATATCGCAGGATTGATAACCCGCGTGCGCAGTGAAAGCGATGTTCAGCCGCTTGTCTTTCGGCACATTCTGGCGGCCACCGGCGGTCTGATCAGCGGCGGGCCTGGCCAGCGCTGGAAATTAACCCCGCTCGGCGAGCGTTTCCTCGCTGCGGATGCGGCTGCACAGGTCTTTTTCCTGACGGTCACCTGGTGGACGCGCACCAACTGGGCGGTTGCTTCCCGGGCAGCTTCTCAATTTGGTTATCTTTCCTTCGGCTTTTCAAAAACCGTGCTCAAAGAACTGCTGCAGCTGCCTGTTGCAGAACCGCTGCCGTTCAAACCCTTTGCCGGGCGGCTGTTAGGAGTGAGCGCGCCACTTTCGGACATTTCAGCCATTCAAGAATTGGAAATTCTTGACTTACTCTTCTATCGCCTTATCCAATCCGTTGTGATTGTGCCTTTGGCTCATTTTGGAATTCTGCACACCGACATGGATTTGTCCATGCAAGATCGCTTCAAAATTTTATCGGTTGAAAGCTTTCAAATTACACCCTTCGGCAGAGGATTGCTGCAAGCCGTCCATGATTTGATTGAGGCAGGCCAGCAGTGAGTGAATACCAGTATCACGAGTGGCAGGCAGTTGACCGCCTGCTGACCCCCGAAGAACAGTCCGCCGTCAACGGTCTTTCCAGCCACATTGACGTCACCGCAAACCGGGCGGTGGTTACCTATCACTGGAGCGACTTCCGCCACGATCCCAAGCAGGTTTTGCTCAAGTATTTTGACGCTTACTTTTACTGGGCAAACTGGGGCAGGCTGCGGTTGATGTTCCGCTTCCCGAAAGGCCTGCTGGAAGAGAACGACATTTCCCCCTATCTGCTGGACGAATATATCACTCTTGAAACGATGGAAGATCACCAGATACTCGATTTGGATTTTTACCCGCCGGATGGGGGGTGGTGGACGGAAGACGAAGCCATCCTTTCGCACTTCATTCACCTGCGGTCTGATTTGCTGGCGGGCGACTACCGCCTGCTTTATCTGGCCTGGCTGAGAGCGGTGACGATTGATCGAAGTATTTTCAGGGCTGAGACCCTTGAACCGCCCGTCCCAGCGGATTTGAAGCAGTTAAACCCTTCTCTGCGGAACTTCATTCGTTTCTTTGGACTTGACATCTTTCTGGTTCAGGCTGCTGCCGAAGCCAGCCCTGATCGGAAAGAGGCCGAGTCGCTAGATTACCGCAAACCGATTGAACGATTGTCCCGCGCAGAATGCAACGAGTTCCTGGTACGTCTGGCAGAGGGCGATCCCAGCGCAGGGCCGGCGCTGCGCAAGCGGCTGGCTGGGTTTTTACCCACCGAACGCCCCCATCCACCAGAACGGCGTACCCTTCAGCAGCTGCTGAAACGTGCCAAAGAGTTGGAAATTGCCGAGAAGAAACGCCAGGCGGCAGAAGCCCGCCGAAAGCACATCGCCGAGATGCAGTCTCTGGCAAAGCGCGAGGCAGAAGTCTGGCAGCAGGTCGAGTCACTGCTGGAAAATGGGCGCAGAATCGCCTCGGTTTATGATGAAGCAACGGCATTACTGGAAAAGCTGCAGCAGTTGTCGGAATTCCAAAACACGCAGTCGGTTTTTCGGGCACGGCTGCGTCAACTGGCGCAGAAATTTGCTTCCCGCCCGGCTTTGATCGGCCGCTGGGAAAGCCGCGGCTGGGTGTAACCGGGCAGGGACGTAACAAAACAACTTCAACACAAAGATAGAAACTTTATCTTTCACCCGCCTCAGGGTTGTTTCGCCACAACTCTCAAGTTTCTATCCAAAGAGTTAGGGTTTTCATGGAACTTTGAGAAAGCTGTGGCTGATTTTCCCTTGCTTCGCGCTCCTTTTTTGGTATACAATCCTTCTAAATCCTTACCTGCTCCGCCGATTTTCAAAATGGACAAATCTCTGCATGCCTACCTGAATGCTGTCGCCGACCTGACCCGGCGCGGTGATGCCCGCGAGGAAAGCTATTACCCAGCCCTGACAACCCTGCTGGAAACCCTTGCCCAAACCCAAAATCGCGCTGTGAAGGTCACCGTTTTGCCCAAGCCGACCGAGGCCGGCAACCCCGATTTCCGCGTGTGGGACGGCAGCCAGCGCGTCATCGGCTACATCGAAGCGAAAGCCCCGGACGCCAAGCTCGACCAGATCGAAACTTCCGAGCAGCTGCAGCGTTACCGGCATACTTTCCCTAACCTGATCCTCACCAATTTTTACGAATTCCGCCTCTACCGCCACGCTGAATTGCTGGAGCGCGTCCAACTGGCACGGCCGTTTATCCCCCAGGTTCTGAAAACCCGCCCGCCCGCCGAACAGGTGAATGACCTGCTCCACCTCTTGGACACCTTTTTTTCCTTTGCCCTGCCGCCTTCCCTCACCGCCGAGGAGCTGGCGCGTCAGCTGGCGCGGCGCACCCGCTTTCTGCGCGACCAAGTCATCCGCCCTGAACTGGAGCAGCAGAGCGGCAGCTTGTTTGGCTTCTTTCAGGCCTTTCAAAAATACCTGATTGCCGGCCTGACCCCCGACCAGTTTGCCGACCTGTACGCCCAGACCATCGCCTACGGTCTGTTTGCCGCCCGCACCCGCGCCGCAAACGGCTTCAACCGCCAAACCGCCTTCAGTCTGATTCCCGCCACAATCGGCATCCTGCGGGATGTCTTTCAGTTTATTTCCCTCGGCAGGTCCTCCGCTCAAATGGAAACGATTGTGGACGAGATCGCCGCCGTGCTGAACGTAGCCGACCTGCGCGCCATTTTGACGCAGTACAACCGCCAGGGAAAAGGCAACGACCCTGTCCTCCACTTCTACGAAACCTTTTTAGCCGAATATGACCCCGAAACCCGCGAGCGGCGCGGGGTCTATTACACCCCCCAGCCGGTGGTGCGCTTCATCGTCCGCGCTGTGCATGACCTGCTGCAGACCCGCTTTGGGCTGCCCGACGGCCTGGCCGATGAGCGGGTCACCCTGCTCGACCCGGCCGCCGGCACGCTCACCTTCCCGGCCGAGGCCGTCCGCCTTGCATTTGAGCACTTCAGCACAAAGTACGGCGAAGGTGGTAAAGAGATCCTCCTGCGCCGCCACATCCTCCCCCACTTTTACGCCTTTGAACTGCTTATGGCGCCCTATGCCATCGGTCACATGAAAATCGGCTACCTGCTGGAATCGCTCGGTGTGCCGCTGCAGGAAGGCGAACGTTTCCGCTTTTTTCTGACCAACACGCTGGAAATGGAAGACCTGCAACAGATTGCCATCCCCGGCCTGGCTTCCCTTTCCGAAGAAAGCCACCAGGCCGCCCAAATCAAGAAGAACGAACCGATTCTGGTCATCCTCGGCAATCCACCTTATTCGGGCATTTCCGCCAACGCCAACCCGTGGACCGAAAAACTGCTCAAAAGCGACCTGGACGGCGCGCCGAGCTACTACACGGTGGACGGTCAGCCGCTCGGCGAGAAGAACCCCAAATGGCTGCAGGATGATTACGTCAAGTTCCTGCGCTTTGCCCAGTGGAAGATTCACAAAGCCGGGCAAGGTATTTTAGCGATGATTACCAACCACAGTTACCTGGACAACCCGACCTTCCGCGGCATGCGCCGCAGCCTGCTGCACACCTTTGATGAAATCTACCTGCTTGACCTGCACGGCAGCAGCCTGAAGCGCGAGAGCGCGCCGGACGGCAGCGCGGATGAAAACGTCTTCGACATCCGCCAGGGAGTGGCGATTGGCGTGTTTGTCAAGCAGGCGCAGGGCAGCGGCCGGGCGCAGGTGCGGCACGCCGAGCTGCTCGGCCGGCGCGAGGAGAAATACGCCCGCCTGCAAGCGTGGACGCTGGCCGAGGCCGGCTGGCAGGCACTGAACCCCGAACCGCCGTTTTACTTTTTCGTCCCGCGCCAGACTCAAAACCTGCAAGCCTACCAGTCGTGGCCGTCGGTGACCGAGGTTTTTCCGCTCCACAGCGTCGGCATCGTTACCGCGCGGGATAATTTGACCATCCGCTGGACGGCAGAAGAGATGTGGACGACGGTTCTAACCTTCAGCCAGTTGAGTGAAGAACTGGCACGCCAAACCTACCAGCTCGGTAAGGATGCGCGGGATTGGAAAGTCAGCCTGGCGCAGCAAGATGTCAGGCGCGACGGCGGCCCGCACCGTGAGAAAATTGTCCCCATCCTCTATCGTCCTTTTGATGTGCGTTACACCTACTACACCGGTCGCTCGCGCGGATTTCTGTGCATGCCCCGCGCCGAGGTCATGCGCCACATGCTCGCCGGGGAAAACCTTGGATTGATAACCGCACGAAGCAATAAGTCGCAAGTAATGGATCATTTCTTCATTACGGATAAAATCATTGAAACCAAGTGTGGTGAGAGTACAACTCAATCAGCCCTCTTCCCCCTCTACCTCTACCCGTCCGAAGAATCGCCGCAGCTGTTCGAGAAAGAACCCCGCCCCAACCTCGCCGACTGGCTGACCCCCGCGCTGGAAGCCGCCTACGGTTTCAGCCCCCAGCCGCCCCAGATTCTGGCTTACCTCTACGCCGTGCTGTACAGCCCAACCTACCGCACCAAATACGCCGCCGAGCTGCGCACCGACTTCCCGCGCCTGCCTTTCACCGCCAATCCTGACCTCTTCCTGCGTCTTGCCGGGCTCGGCCGCCGGCTGATTGACCTGCACCTGCTGCGTTCCCCCGGCGAAGGCGCTGCCGTCAAATACCAGGGCAAGGGCAGCGACCTGATCGAAAAAGTGCGCTACGACCCCAACTCCGGGCGGGTGCAGATCAACGCCGAAAAGTACTTTGAAGGCATCACCCCCCAGATGTGGGCCTACCGCATCGGCGGTTATGCCGTGCTGGAAAAATACCTCAAAGACCGCAAAGGCCGCCGTTTGGATGACCCGCTGCGCTACATCCGCATCGCCGCCGCCATAGCCGAGACCAGCCAAATCCAGCAGGAGATTGACGATCTGTACCCCGCGGTCGAAGGCAGCCCGCTGGCGTTTGAGCGCGGCGCGTCCTAACCGTTCCCCGCCGCTTTCGGCGCGCTGCGAACCGCCTCCAGAAAGACGCGCAGGTTTTCGATCGGCGTGTGCGCCGGCAGGTCGCAACCGCTGGAAGGAACCAGGTGCGGCGCAAAGGCACAGGACTGCAGCATCTGCTCGGTTTGAGAACGCACCTCCTCAGGCGCCGCGCTGACAAACACGGCATACGGGTCGAGATTGCCGCCTATCAACAGCCCCGGCGCCGCCTGCGCAGCCGCAGTAGGCAGGTGCATGGGTGAACCGAAGTGCAGCATGCCGGCGCCGGTTTCCATCATCGGCTTCAGGTGGGCGGTTTTCGCCCCGCAGTTGTGCAGCACGACCACAAAATCATCGCTCTGGACTTCTGAAACCAGCTGGCGGATGAAATCCGAGGAAAACTGGCGCATGGCGCGCGGCGAAAGCAGCCCGGCGGCCGGCTCGGCAATCACCACCCCGTCCGCTCCGCCGGCTTGAAACGCCCGCGCACAGGCAATTTGAAAGGGTAAAATTTTTTCCAGCAGATTCATCAGCAACGAGGGATCGGAAACGGTAATTTCAAACGTCTCGGTAGCGCCCACCAGCCGAATCAGCAGCGAAAACGGCCCGATCATGCAGCCCAGCACGGGTGTTTCGGGGCAGTGGTTTTTCAGGATGCGCACCACCTGCGGGCCGACCCCTGTTCGCCCCTCCCCGACATCCGGCGGCTGAAAATCAGCAGCCTGCGCCGCATCGCTGATTCTGCGCCCGACGATGGACGGAATCTCATCCTCGGCAAAGACCGTCTGACAGCCCATCGCCTCCGCCTCCACGCTTAAGTCCATGGCGTTCATCAGTATCGGCAGGTCAAGCGTTTCTTTGAGGGCGATCACCGCTTCACTTTGCACAGCCGGGTTGGAAACCAGCTCGCGGATGGAACAGCCGATCAGCGGCGCGCCGAGCTGAGCGCAGATCGGCAGCGGCACATAAGCCGGCGATTGAAGTAGCCAGTTGTTCAATCGCAGCGTCATACCGCAGCCCCCATCAAGCGTTTGGCAAGCGTTACCGCCTGGCTGGCGTCCGGCGCGTAGCCGTCAGCGCCGATCTGCGCGGCAAAAGTCTGGGTGACCGGCGCACCGCCCAGCATGATTTTAACCCGCTCTCTCAGCCCGGCGGCTTTTATCGCCTCGATGGTCGTTTTCATGTTGCCCATCGTGGTGGTCAGCAGCGCCGAAAGACCGACCAGATGGGGCTGATGCTCCTCAATCGCCCGGAGGAACTTTTCCTCCGGCACGTCCATGCCCAGATCAATCACCTCAAAACCGGCGCCTTCCAGCATCATCCCCACCAGATTTTTACCGATGTCGTGCAAATCCCCTTTGACGGTGCCGATCACCACCCTGCCCATCGGCTTGACATCCTGTTCTACCAGAATCGGGCGCAGCAGGTTCATGCCGGCCTGCATCGCCCGCGCCGAAACCAGCATCTCCGGCACAAAATACTCCCCCTCCTCAAACAACCTTCCCACCTCGTTCATGGCGGCAATCAACCCCTCATTCAGCATGGTCTGGGCCTCCAGACCTTCCTCAATCCCCTGCTGGACGAGTTCTTTGACCGCGTTGGCATCTCCTTCCAGCACGGCAGTGTAAATTTGCGGGATGATATTCTGCATGGCGAAAAACCTCCTGATGATTGTTCCAAATAATGAGAGTCATTTAAATGACATCTATTTTCGCAGGATTGGCCTCTGGGTGAGTGGGGGCTCATCCGTCAAATACGGATGGGATACTGCCCCACCTCGCGGGCGGTGCGCAGCATTTCCAGATAATACTCCGGTTTGACGCCGGGGTGCACCGAATTGCTGGTGGAAAGCAGAAAACCGCCGCCCGGTGCCGCAGCGCGGATGACCTCGATGGTTTCCTGTCGGACGGCTTCCAGCGGGCCCTCTACCAGCACGCCGGCGCAGTTGACATTGCCGATCAGCGTCAACCGATCGCCGTACTGCTGTTTGAGCGCGCCGATGTCCATGCCGGCCGACGGTTCAATTGCCTGATAGGCGTCAATGCCGGCGGCAATCATGTCCTCAATCAGGATATTCACATTGCCGTCGGTGTGTTTAACATATACCCCCCCAAAGCGGTGGCACAATTCGGTGATCTGGCGGATGCGCGGAAAGACGAACTTGCGGAAATGACGCGGCGAAAACATCGGCCCCTTGGCCGAAGCCCAATCGTAGCCGCCGTGCAGTCCGTGGACGCCGCGCTCCAGCAGTGCCTGCCCCAGTTTCAGCGCCAGTTTCAAGCGCGCATCCAGGTAACGCTCAATCAGCGAAGGCGCTTCAATCAGCGCCATCAAAAAGACCGGCGCCCAATCAAAGGTCGAGCCGATCTCCACATCGGCCGAGCCGAGGAGCATCTTTTTACCGCCGAAGCGTTCAATTGCTATGTCCACCAGCGAAAAATCCCAATCTTCCAGACTGGGCTGCTGCGATTCGAGAAACTCGGTCAAACGCAGCAGGGCGGGCAAGCCTTCCTGACGCAGGGCGGAGTCGACCTGGTCATACACATCGCTTTCGGGCGAATAGCGGCAGATGCGCCACAGACCGGGAATTTCCTCAAAGCGCCAGGTCTGCTCATCGAGCTGCTCCGGCACGGCCGGGTTTACGGGAATGGGATCGCACAGCGGGAAGACATCCAGGTCAAGCGCGTCCCACAAATCCAGCGAGTCGATCATGCGCTGGCGGTGATAGGCGTAATACTGCCCGTTGAGCAGGGCTTGATTCTGCCGAACGGCGCGCGCCAGCCCGCCGAAACCGCACAAATTTTCGCGGCCCAAAACTGCCTCGGCGGTCGGGTTGTCAATGGTCAGCTCAAACAGCGGAACACGGTCTGCTTCGCGATGTTGAAAAGCAGTTTTTGCCCGTTCTAATCCGTTCATGGGATGCTCCTTTTCAATTCGATTGTACGGTTTTGAAAGAATCTACTATAATCCACGCATGTCCCAAAAGCGGCGCATCATTCTCGGCATCTCCGGGGCGTCCGGCGCCATTTACGCCATACGCCTGCTGCAAATGCTTGCTCAAAACGCGCAGGTAGAAACCCACCTGGTGATCACCCAGGCCGGCGAACAGACTTTGAAAAGCGAGTTGGGCATCGAGAGCGAAGCAATCAGCCGGCTGGCGTTTGCGCGCTACGCCATTGACGACATTGCCGCCCCTATCGCTTCGGGGTCGTTTTTGACCGGCGGGATGGTCGTGCTGCCCTGCTCGATTAAGACGCTGTCCGGCATCGCTCATTGTTACAGTCAAAACCTGCTGCTGCGTGCGGCGGATGTAACCCTGAAGGAGCGTCGGCCGCTGATTTTGGGCGTGCGCGAAACACCGCTGCACCTCGGGCATCTGCGCTTGATGACGCAGGCCGCCGAAATGGGGGCGGTCATCGCCCCGCCCATCCCGGCCTTTTATCATTCGCCCGGCAGCATCGAAGACCTCGTTCACCATTACCTCTGCCGCGTGCTGGACTGGCTGGGGCTGCCATGCCCCTCCGAAGAGGCTCACCGCTGGCAGGACAGCCATTCCCTTCCGGGCGCCTGAACTTCGCCATCCTTCCCGTTCAGACATCGGCCTGAAAATAACGCGGTTTAAGGGTGGGATACAAGTCGCGGTAGAGCGCGTAGCCGCTTTCATAAACCGGCACGGCTTCCGCCTGGGGGCAAGTCGAACCGGTCACCTCAACCCAGGCGCGGCAGGCAGAGGGTACATCCTCAAACCGCCCGGCGCCGACCGCCGCCAGCAGCGCCGCGCCGTAGGCCGCCCCTTCACTGGTATTGACCGTGACCAGCTCGGTATTCAGGACATCCGCAAGGATCTGCCGCCAGAGTTCGCTCTTTGCCCCTCCGCCGGAAACCCGCACCTGACGGATGTCGCCCAGCCCGGCCGAGCGCATCAGCTCAAAGGAATCGCGCAGCCCAAAGGCGACCCCTTCCAGTACGGCGCGGGTGAAGTGGCCCATGCCGTGCCGTACGGTGATGCCCACAAACGCCCCGCGCGCGTAGGGGTCGGGGTGCGGGGTGCGTTCTCCGGTCAGGTAGGGAAGGAACAGCAGCCCCTCAGCGCCCGGCGCAGCCGCTGCCGCAGTTTGCACCAGATCATCGAAGGAAGTTTGCGGCGCAAACGTATCGCGGTACCAGCGCAGCGAGCCGGCCGCCGAAAGCATCACCCCCATCAAGTGCCACTGCCCGGCAGCCGCATGGCAGAAGGCGTGCAGCCGGCCTTGCGGTTCGATGAACGGCTGTTCACAGCTGGCAAACACCACCCCGCTGGTGCCGAGCGTCAGGGCGACAATCCCCTCTTCCACGGCGCCCACCCCCACCGCCTGGGCAGCCTGGTCGCCGCCGCCGGCGACCACCGGCGTGCCGGCGCGCAGACCGGTAGCGGCGGCCGCTTCGCGGCTGACCAGGCCGGTAATCTGGCTGCCTTCGTACAACGGCGGCATCCACTGCGGCGGAATTTCCAGCGCGCTCAGCACTTCCTGCGACCAGTCACGGCTGCGCAAGTCCATCAGCACCGTGCCGGCCCCGTCGGCTTTGTCCATGGCGAATTCGCCGGTCAAGCGGTAGCGCACATAATCTTTGGGCAAAAGCACGTGCGCCGCGCTTGCGTAAATTTCAGGTTCATTGCGCTTCACCCACAGGATTTTTGGAGCCGTAAAGCCGGTCAGCGCCGGGTTGCCGGTGATCTGGATAAACCGCTCGCGCCCGATGCGGCGGTGGATTTCATCGCATTCCGCCTGAGTGCGCTGGTCGTTCCACAAAATCGCCGGGCGCAGAACCCGACCTTCGGCGTCCAGCAGGGTTAAACCGTGCATCTGACCGGTCAGGCCGACCGCTGCAATTTGGGCGGCATCCACCCCGCTGTGTGCCAGCGCGTCGTTCAGGGCGCGGCAGCACGCCGTCCACCACAAATCCGGATGCTGCTCGCTCCACAGCGGCTGGGGCGTTTCAAAGGAATATTCGCTGGATGCCATCGCCAGCAGCCGGCCGTCCTCATCCACAAATACGGCTTTGGTCGCCGTGGTAGAAACATCAATCCCGCAGAAAATCATTGCTCACCTGCCTTGCGGGCTGCGCGCTAGCGCACTCCCAGCAGCAAATCCACGGTCAGCTGGTCCAGCCGCTCGTACAGCAGCCCGCGCGAGGCAACCGCAGCGCGGTCAAAGGTCAGCCCCTTCAACGCCTCGGCTTTGGCGCGTTCGTACCTGCCCATATACGGCGCAACCTGCCCGTCATCGGCGTTTATCTCTGCCAGCAGCGCCTGGATTTCCGCATCCTCATTGAACTGGCGCGCCTTCTCCTTGAGAATGAGGTAGGTGCGCATACAGCCGCGCGCAAAGTCTTTCACCCCTTCGTAGTCCTCGGTGCGGTAGGCGTGGGCATCAAAGTGGCGCGGACCTTCATAGCCGACATCCCTGATTGACTGACAGATTTTATGTAACCTCCAAGCACAGCGACGATAGAATCGCAATCGGATTCAACGCCTGGCGCTT
>Ga0308396_1001492_pt1 | contig 11916 bp, 9 predicted proteins | sample Hotspr2SamplePe2_FD_202359 | JGI IMG/M metagenome (GOLD analysis project Ga0308396, IMG submission 202359) | Hot spring phototrophic mat microbial communities from Mushroom Spring, Yellowstone National Park, Wyoming, United States - 20050930_Pe2 ... | reverse complement strand
GACCACGATCGTGGTCGCCTGCTCGAGTGTCCGCACCGCGTCGGTCAGTGTGACCACGATCCGCCATTCACCGGGGGTGTTGAGCGGGACAGTCACGACGTATTCGCCGGGCCCAGTTTCCGCAAGGCCAGCCACTTCGGCGACGGTGTCCTCGTCGACCGTGTTCATCACCGGTCGGACCTGAGTACGCCCTGTGAGGCCGGTCACCGGTTGATCTCGAGCATCGACGACGGTGAGGTGCACGATGACGGTATCGCCAGCGCGCGGAGCAGTCGGCTCGATGACGAACGATGCGATATGGAACGCGGGCTCGCCTGCGCTGGCGAGCGTCGCGAGCCCGCTGCTTTGTAGAAGACTGAAGACGAGCACGAAGACCAGTAGTCGCTGCATCGACCGATCCCGAGCGATGCGGTGCGGTCTCACCATGCGTAGGGGTGATAGGAGCGCTCGTGCGCTTCGGCGAGGTAGCGCGTGAGCAGCTGAACGGCTGCAGCGATGTCCTCGATGTGCGCCATTTCGTTGACCGTGTGCACGTGACGGGTGGGAATGGAAAGCGTGACGACCGGAATACCGGCTCGGGCGCGCTGGAGAGCGCCAGCATCGGTACCCCCACGCGGGAGGACTTCGAGCTGGTAGCGGATACCCTCACGCTCGGCGATCTCGCGCAGGTGCTGGAGAAGCGGCCGGCTGGGGAGATGGGACGTATCGAAAACCTTGAGAGCGACACCTGCTCCGAGAGAGGTGACACGATCCTTGGGGTCGATGCCCGGAACGTCACCGGCGATGGTGACATCCAGCGCGATCCCGACGTGGGGTTCGAGCCCGAACGCTGCGGCCTGAGCGCCGCGTAAGCCGACTTCCTCCTGGACCGTGGCCACCGCGACGATATCCGCCTCGTGGTGTTCGAGATGACGGAGAGATTCCAGCATCACGAACAGCCCGACACGATCGTCGAGGGCCTTGCTGAGCACCGTCGGTCCGAGGCGAGTGAAGTCGCGGCCTAGGGTGACCATGTCGCCGATCTCGACGTGAGCGCGCACCTCGTCAGCGGGTAATCCGAGATCGACGTATAGGTCCTCCACCGTCGGCGCTTTGCGCTCTTCCTGAGCGAGCAGATGGATCGGCTTCGTCGCGAGCTGGAGCGCGCCGAGGAGCGGATCACCGGTGCGGGGCCACACGTGGACGCGCTGGGCGACCAGGACGCGGGCATCGAAGCCGCCGACCGGTTGGAGACGAAGAAAGCCTTGCTCGTCGATGTGACGAACGAGGAAACCGATTTCGTCCATGTGGGCAGCGAGCATGACGCGGCGATCGCTGCGGCCGCGGCGTCTGCCGATGAGATTGCCCATGGCATCGACGTGGAACTCACCGACGAGCGGCTGGAGAGCAGCCCGCACGACCCCCGCGATCCGCTCCTCGTGTCCGGGGATACCAGGTGCTTCGCAGAGTCTCCGCAGGAGTTCCCAGTCGAGATCCATTTTGGTGCCTTCCTCCCGAGCGATCGCGACGAGCGACGACGTTGAGATCGTAGCACTCCAGCGACACGTTCCCAAGCACCGATCGTCGCCGAAAGCTGGCCGGCTGGTGGCAGGGTGGCTACCGGATCGTTGGCGTCGTGCGGGTCTGCACGCGGCATGCCCTGAGCAGATCGTGGGTGTGCTCTGGCTGTTCGCCGGAGTGCTCGGGGCAGGCGTACGGCGACCGTGCTCGGGGAGAAAAGACTGGCAAAGCACCAGCACCGAGATGCTGGTGGGGCTGCCCATCGCTGCTCGCTGCGGACGCTCAGGCGTGGTGGTGGTCCAGCTGATCGCCGCTGTGTTCGATGCAGGGGTAAGAGCTGAGACGCACGACCGCGACCGACCTCGTGCCGGGGAAAGGCTTGCCCGGATGCGCGCTGCTCACAAGGAGTCCAGTCACCGGTTGGACTGGTTCCGGTGGACTCGCTGCGCTCCTCGGGGCGGTGGCTCGACTATCGCTGGTACTCATGTACGGGGGTGGGGGCCGAAATGCACTGATCGTGAGGTGACGAAAGTCGACGAATCCACGGAGGGTCGCTGGACGTTTACAATAGTGCAGAGGTCTCGCACGTTCGACAGCCGATCCCGAGTCCTTCTACGACGGCTATGGGCCGTGGGGGTCGGCTGGCGAACGTTTTTTGTCGAGCGATGATGGCTCGACCATTGCCCGGTTTCCTCCTGCGGGCAATGCCTGTTCACCTTTCCCAAGGCAGAGGCGAAGTGCGGCAGTGCTAGCAGGCCTGAACCTGGGCCGTACCTGTCGGTCGGAAGGGGGTGTTGCGCAGACGATGCAGAACGTGACGGGACCAGGAATCGACGCGGGAAAGGAGCGGAGAGCGATCATGGATCTCTTGGAGCGCTTGGAAGCCTACCGGGCAGAGGAAGCCCGACTCCACTGGGAAGGTACGTTCGCTGACTACTTCGAGCTCGTGCTGGCGAATCCACAGATCGCCCAGCTGGCGCATGCCCGGATCTACAACATGATCATGGATGCGGGGGTGGAGCAACTGCCGGACGGACGCGTCCGCTACCGGTTCTTTGCGGACGAGATCTTCGGGCTGGAAAAACCGTTGGAGCAGATCGTCGAGTACTTTCGGTCAGCGGCGCAGCGGCTGGAGGTTCGCAAGCGGATTCTCCTGCTCATGGGACCGGTGGGTGGGGGGAAATCGACGATCGTGGCCAAGCTCAAGCGGGGCTTGGAGCAGTACACCCGGACGGATCGGGGAGCGGTCTACGCGATCAAGGGCTGCCCGATGCACGAGGAGCCGCTGCACCTGGTACCGGAGCCACTGCGCGACGAACTTTTCCGCGAGTACGGGATCTACATCGAGGGGGAACTGTGCCCGTGGTGCCGGTATTACCTGGAGGAGGCGCCGCGTGACGAGCAGCATCCCTGGAGTCGACCGGGGCAGCTGTTCAGCGGGCGTCATGAGGACGTTCCGGTGGTGCGCATCGTGTTTTCCGAGAAGCATCGCGTCGGGATCGGGACGTTTACGCCGTCGGATCCGAAGAGCCAGGACATCGCGGAGTTGGTGGGAAGCATCGACCTCTCGACGATCGGTGAGGTGGGGGCGGAGTCGGATCCCCGAGCCTACCGGTTCGATGGGGAACTCAACATCGCGAATCGGGGGCTGGTGGAATTCATCGAGATGCTCAAGGTCGACGAGCGTTTTCTCTACGTGCTGCTGACGTTGACGCAGGAGCAGAGCATCAAGACCGGTCGATTCCCGATGATCTATGCCGATGAGGTGGTGATCAGCCACACCAATGAGCACGAATACAACGCATTCGTGGGGAACAAGCGGAGCGAAGCACTGCAAGACCGGATCATCCTCGTCAAAGTGCCGTACAACTTGCGTGTGTCCGACGAGGTGAAGATCTACCAGAAACTTTTGAAGCAGAGTGGAATCCGCGACGTGCACATCGCACCGGGAACCCTGGAGACGGCCGCGACGTTCGCCGTGCTCTCGCGCCTGGAGGAGAGCCGGAAGGCGGGCATGACGCTGATGAAGAAGCTCAAGCTCTACGACGGGCAAGTGGTCGAGGGATACACGCCTCAAGACGTGAAAGAGTTGCAAGAGGAAGCAACGCGCGAGGGGATGGACGGGGTTTCGCCGCGCTATGTGATCAACCGGATCTCGGCGGCGATCGTGCGGGAGGGGACCCGCTGCATCAACGCGATCGATGTCTTGCGGAGCCTCCGTGACGGTCTCGAGCAACATACCAGCATCACTCCGAAGGAGCGCGAGCGTCTCCTGAATCTGATCGCGGAGGCGCGCAAGGAGTACGACGAGTGGGCCAAGCGCGAGGTGCAGCGGGCCTTCGTCTATTCGTTCGAGGAGCAAGCGCGGACGCTCTTCAACAACTATCTCGACAACGTGGAAGCCTACGTCAACCGGACGAAGGTGATCGACCCGATCACCGAGGAGGAACTCGAGCCAGACGAACGGCTGATGCGCTCGATCGAGGAGCAGATCGGGATTCCGGAGAGCCAGAAGCGGCAGTTCCGGGAGGAACTGCTCATCAAGATGTCGGCGATGGCGCGGCGTGGTCAACCGTTCGATTACACGTCGCACGACCGTTTGCGGGAAGCGATCGAGCGCAAACTGTTCGCGGACTTGCGCGACGTCGTCAAAATCACCACCTCGACCAAGACACCGGACCCGGATCAGTTGCGACGGATGAACGAGGTGGTCGATCGGCTGGTTCAGCATCACGGCTACTGCCCGGTCTGCGCGAACGAGCTCTTGAAGTACGTCGGTGCGCTCTTGAGCCGCTGAGGCGAGCATCTGGAGGTGGCGATCATGATCACGCTGGCGATCCGGCGCGACGATTGGTCGTTGCACCGTAAGGGTGCGATCGACCAAGCGCGACACATGGAAAAGGTGAAGGAAGCGATCAAGCGGAATCTCGCGGACATCGTCAGCGAGCAGTCGCTCATCACCTCGGACGGCAAGCGGGTGATCCGGGTACCGATCCGGGTGCTGGAGGAGTACCGATTCCGCTTCGACCCGGACAGCGGCCGGCAAGTCGGGCAGGGCAGCGGTGGAACGCACGTCGGAGACGTGGTCGGCCGGGTAGGGGGTGGCCAGCGGTCGGGAGACGGTCCGCAAGCGGGTGACCAGCCGGGAATCGACTACTACGAAGCGGAACTGACGATCGAGGAGCTGAGCGAACTCATCTTCGAAGATCTCGAATTGCCCAACCTGGAGGAAAAACGGCTGCGGGAACTCGAGTCGGAGGCGGTTCGCTTCACTGAGATCCGCCGGCATGGTCCGTTCGCCAACCTGGACAAGCGGCGGACGCTGCGGGAGAACTTGCGGCGGAATGCATGGCGTGGCCGTGCGCGCATCGGAGACTTCGCGAACGAGGACCTGCGGTTCAAGACGTGGGAGCGGGACGTCAAGCGAGAGTCGAACGCGGTCGTTATCGCCATGATGGATGTCTCCGGCTCGATGGGAACGTTCGAGAAGTATGTCTCGCGCGCGTTCTACTACTGGATGGTGCGTTTCTTGCGAACGAAGTACGACCGAGTCGAGATCCGGTTCATCGCCCATCATGCGGAGGCTCGGGAGGTCAGCGAGGAGGAGTTCTTCTCGCGGGGCGAGAGTGGTGGGACGCGGGCGAGCACCGCGTACGAGCTCGCCTTGCAGCTCATCCGCGAGTCGTACCCGCCGGACAGTTGGAACATTTATCCATTCCATTTCTCGGATGGAGACAACTGGCCGTCCGACAACGAGCGTTGCCGCGAACTGGCTGAGGAGCTCCTGCGCTGCGCGAACCTCTTCGGATACGGCGAGATCCGGCAGGGGCGATACACCTACCAGAGCACGCTGATGCATACATTGCAGCGGATCGGTAGTCCCAAACTGGTAATGGTCACGATCACCGAGAAGGCGGACGTGTACCAGGCGCTGCAGCGCTTTTTCGGTCCCGAGGTGGGGCAGGAGGTGGCGCGTGCGTGAGTTGGCACCGAGCGAACTTCGCGAACTGGAGCACCGGATCGGAGCGATCTGGGAAATCGGGGAGCGCATGGGGTTACGCCCGCTGCCGGTGCACTTCGAGGTCGTGCCGGTAACCGTGATGTACGAGATCGGAGCATACGGGCTGCCAGGACGCTTCTCGCATTGGACACATGGGAAGGCGTATCAAGTCCAAAAGACGTTGTACGACTACGGCTTGAGCAAGATCTACGAGCTGGTGATCAATAGCCACCCCTGTCAGGCCTTCCTTTTGGAGACCAACACGCTCCTGCAAAACACGCTCGTGGCTGCACATGTCATGGCGCATGCCGACTTCTTCGCCAACAATGCGTACTTCGTTCGAACACGACGGGATATGGTCGAGATCGCGACGGTGCACGCTGAGCGGATCGAGCGGTACGAGTTCGCCCACGGCAAGGAGGCGGTCGAACAGTTGCTGGATGCGGTGCTGGCGATCCAGGAGCACGTCGATCCGAGTCTGATGGAGATTCCCGTTCGGCGCGTGGCGGAGCGGGAACGGCGATCGAGGTCGCCGTACGAGGATCTTTGGCGATTGGGCGAGCCGACCGACGATGCGGCGGACGAGCGCGAGACGTGGCAGCGCGAAACCCGGCTCCCGGCTGAACCGGTGCGGGATCTCTTGCTCTTCATCCACGAGTACTCGCCGGTCGTGGAGGACTGGGAACGGGACGTGGTGGCGATCGTCCGGGCGGAGATGCTTTATTTTCTGCCCCAGATCCAAACCAAGGTCGTGAACGAGGGGTGGGCGACGTTTTGGCATGCACGCATCGTGCGCGAACTCGAGTTGACGCCGGACGAGTATCTCGAGTTCGCACGCCTCCATGCTGGCGTCTTGCAGCCGACAGCGAGACGGCTCAACCCGTACGCGTTGGGGTACGAGATTTTGCGCGACATCGAACGACGCTACGGAACCGAATACCTCTTCATGGTTCGGGAAATGGAAAACGATGTCTCACTGGTCCGGAACTACTTGACTGAGGAGTTAGTCGAACGGCTGGACTTGTATCTCTACGAGCGGCGGGGTGAGGAGCTTGTGGTGGTCGACAAGGACTGGGAGGCGGTGCGGGATCGGCTGGCGAGCGAGCTGGGTGGAAACCAGATTCCGGTCATTGTGGTAGAGGACGGCGATTACCGCGGAAACCGCGAACTGTACCTGCGGCACGTGTGGGACGGGCGAAAGCTCGATCTCGCATGGGCGGAAAAGACGCTGGAGCACGTTTACCGGCTGTGGGGACGCCGCGTCTGGTTAGAGACTCGAACTGAGAACGGAAACGACCTGCTCGTCCTCAGCTATCATCCGCGCGACGGTCACCGCAAACGATAACGAGAGTTGCAGTCGGTCGGTGCCGCGCGGACCATCCGCTCAGGAGGGACCCTGGTCCGGCCGGAGCAGGCTGGCGCGCAGCTGAGTCTGCCGATGGGGGCCTGAGCAGGGCGAGGCGACGGTCCACTAGCGCGCTCGTTTTCCCCAGCCCCGGGCTCGGGTAGGCGATGGACGCAGTTCGGTGCGCGGGGTGTGCTTGTCTGCGGGGTGCGAGGGCTCGAGGGCTTGCCGACTGCTGGTCGGCCGGAGGCAGGTGGAGTCGCCTTCCGCTGCGGTCGTCGGATGTGGGGAAACGTCATTCAGGCAGGTCCCCAGAGGAGCAGGGCGAGGATGGTGCCGCCGGCGAGGTAGGAGCCGTAGGGAAGATAGCCATAGCGGCTCGCGCGCCGGCGAGCGAGGAGCCAGACCGTAGCGAGCGCAGCGGCAGTCATGCCGAGGGTGAGTGCGTGCAGGAGATGCGGCAATCGGTCAGCGCGCCGATGGAGGCGGCGAGCAACACGTCGCCACTGCCGAGGGCGGGGCGGCGATAGAGGAGCCAACCGAGACCGTAGAAGAGTGCGAAGAGGAGTGCGCCGGCCAGCGAACCGACAAGCGCGGCGAGAAAGGCGGCGGGAGAGGCGAGCAGAGTCAGGAGCAAGCCCAGGAGCAGAGCCGGGATGACCGTCAAGAGATAGATCAGGTGATGTGCCCAGTCGATGCGGGCGATGAGGGCCAGGAAGAGGATGGCGAGGGAGACCCGAAAAGCCTGAAGCGGGTCGGCGAGAAAACGCCACCAGGCTGCAGCCAACAGGACCGCGATAGCTGTTTGCGAGAGAAGCTGGTGGCGCGGGAAGTTCCGGCAGAAGGCACAGCGGCGCGGGATCAGCCAGCCCCAGCGGGGCAGCGGAGCGTGGCAGACTGGGCATGCTGGCCGGGCGAGCAGCGGTTGACCGCTCGGCAAGCGGAGCGCGGTGAGCTCGACGAGGGCACCGAGCGCGAAACCGGTGAGTGCGGCGATCGGCAGAAAGACGATGGCGGCTTCCATCACGACTCCTGCGGGCAGGCTGAAGGGCTCGCCCCGGACGGACGATAGCACGAGGAACTGCTCGCGGGGCTCACCCGATAGTCCCGAACCGGTGGGCACGCGCCTCCTCGGCAGCGCGCAACATGAGATCGAATGGAGGTTCGCGCTCGAACCAGAGGCGGAACGACTCGGCTCCCTGCGCGACGAGCATCTCGAGCCCATCGAGTGCGGCGCGTCCCGACTGACGTGCTGTGACGAGGAGCGGTGTCTCACGGTAAGTGAGATCGTAGACGAGTGCATGGGGTGGCAGCTGCCCGAGCCAGCCGAGCGGGATGGGACTCGCGCGGCCGTCCCAGCCGAGACTGGTGGCATTGACCAGGAGATCGGTTTCGCCGAGAACAGTGAGGACTTCCGGACCAAGCGTGAGCGCATGACCGATTCCGAACTCGGCTACGAGCTGCCGGGCGCGCTCGGGCGTGCGGTTGGCGATGGTGAGGTGGCGGCAACCCTGATCGAGCAGGGCGACGATGACTGCTCGGGCGGCACCACCGGCGCCGAGCAGGGTCACGCGGAAATCAGCGAGCGGAAGTCCCCGCTCTCGGAGCGGTAAGAGAAAACCGGGAACATCGGTATTGTCGCCGAGGAGCCTCTGCCCGCGCACGATGACTGTGTTGACCGCACCGACACGCCGAGCGCGTGGAGCGAGTTCGTCCACCAGCTGCGCGACCGCCTCTTTGTGCGGGACGGTGACGTTCGCCCCCACGGTACCGGGTGCGCGTAGACTGGCGAGGCGCTGCTGGAGTTCGGCTGGTGGAGTCGGCCAGAGCTCGTAGCGTGCGGGGATGCCGAGAGCGTCGAGGGCGACCTGCTGGAAGACCGGCGAGAGGCTATGTTCGACGGGGAAACCGATCAGGCCGACACTGAGGGTCATCTGCCGTGCTGCTCCCGAATGTTCCGGACATGCTCCTCGTAGGTTCGAGCGAAGACGTGGGCGCCGCTGCCGTCACCGCGGGTGACGAAGTAGAGGTAATCGGTCTGCACGGGGGAGAGAGCGGCTTCGATGGCAGCTCGTCCCGGATTGCAGATCGGACTGGGAGGCAAACCAGCATTGCGATAGGTGTTGTAAGGACTATTCACAGCGCCCAGGTCGCGGATGTTTTCGAGGGAAGGCCACCAGTCTTCCAGGACGCCGAGGGCATATTGCACTGTCGGATCAGCTTGCAGCGGCATGTTCTCGCGCAGACGGTTGTAGAAGACGGACGCGATGACCGGGCGTTCCTCGGCGACGCGCGCCTCGCGCTCGACGATGGAGGCGATGATGAGGACCTGGTAGAAGGTGCGGCCGAGTGCCTGCGCACGAGCGCGATCCTCGGCCGGGACACGACGATCGAAGTTTTCGAGCAGCGTCTGCACGATCTCGTCGGGCGTGGCGTCGATGCGGAACTCGTAGGTGTCAGGGAACAAGTATCCTTCGACGGTGCCATTGGGTGGGACATCGGCCAGGAAGGGGAAACGCGTCTGCCAGCGAGAAGCGCGGAGAGCGTCGAGGAATCGCTTCGGGTCGGAGAGGATCCCCACGCGGACCAGCTCGTCGGCATACTGCTCGGCCCGCCATCCTTCCAGGAAGCGGACACGCACGACCTGGACGCCGGGCGCGGTGGTGAGCGTCTGTATGATCTGGTTGACGGACATTCCGGTATATAACGTAAAGCGGCCGGCGCGGATGCGCGTATCGGCGTTGGTCAGGCGGACACGAAGCTTGAAGTAGGTCGGCGAGCGAATCAGACCGGACTCGTGGAGACGCTCGGCGATCGAATCGATCGACTCCTGGGGCTGAACGTCGAAGATGACCGGTTGTCCAGCGGCTGCGGCAGTTCCGCGGAGTTGGGCATCGAGCGCACGCTGAGCCGATAAGACGATGACAGCGGCGAGAACGAGGACGACCATGATCTTCAGGGCTTGTACCATCACGCGGAGCACGCGGGTGAGCCTCCTGCCAGCGCTGGACGTAACGGGTCGCGCGACCGGCCGAGAGTCTACCAGGAGTCGAGGCAGATGAACAAGCGCAAACCGGTGGTCGCACTCGTGGGTCCGACCTCGGTCGGGAAGACAGCGACCGCGATCGAGTTGGCATTGACATTCGGGGGGGAAGTCGTCTCAGCCGATTCACGGTATCTCTACCGCGGCATGGATATCGGTACGGACAAGCCGACGCTGGAGGAACGCCGGGGGGTTCCCCATCATCTCATCGACATTCTCGATCCGCGCGACGACTACTCGCTGGCTCTGTTCCAACGTGATGCCCAGCGGGCGATCGAGGAGATCCATGCGCGTGGTCGGCTGCCGATCGTGGCCGGCGGGACACCGCTGTATCTGCGTGCACTGCTGGAGGGGTGGCACATTCCACCTGCTCCACCCAATCCGGAGTTGCGCGCCCAGCTGGAGTTGCGTGCCCGCCGGGAGGGACCGGAGGCGTTGCATCGGGAGCTCCAGACAGTGGATCCGGTCGCGGCAGCCCGCATTCCCCCGGAGAACGTCCGTCGAGTTATCCGCGCACTCGAGATCTTCCAGACGACCGGGAGACGGATGACCGAACTGGAAGGCCGAGAAGCACCGCCCTGGCATGTGCTGTGGCTCGGCCTGACGATGCCGCGCGAGGAACTGTACCGCCGGATCGACGAGCGGGTGGATCGGCAGGTCGCGCGCGGTCTGGTGGAAGAGGTGCGGCGCTTGCTGGAGCAGGGAGTGCCGCCGGACGCACCCGCGATGACGGCGCTCGGTTATCGGCAGATCGTCGCGTTTCTTACCGGGCAGATGGGCTTGGAGGAAGCGACCCAGCGGATCAAGTACGATACGCACCGGTATGCGCGGCATCAGCTGACCTGGTTGCGGCGGATGAAGCAGGTGGAGTGGTACGACGTGACCCAACCAGGTTGGTACGAGCAGTTGCGCGAGCGTGTCGAAAGGTTCCTCCGGGAAGAATCCGATGAAGGGGTTGTTGCCGTACACCAGAGCGGAGGAGGAAAGGAAGCACCTCGCGCGTGAGGAGGAGGCACGGAAGCGGCCCAGCTGGCCGCTTCCGTGTTTTCGTCGGCTGCATGCTCGAACGACCGACGATGGTCCACCACGCTGGAGAGGGAGAGATTCCGTTTTCAGGAGAACGAAGAGCGGTAGCGGCGCGGAGCGGGAGCGCCGCACGTGTTCCGCACGAGTACTGGTCGCGGTGGCGGAGCGGATAAATTCCAGTCTGTTGGAGGCAGGCATGCTCGATGGTGCGTCCTCGTGGGCTGGCGAGCGTACCACGAGTGAACGGATGAGGCGGGAAGGGAGCGCTGCAGGTCAGGTGGCGGAGAGGTTGGGGCAGAGCCCGGAGGAGCAAATCCGGGCAGTGCAGCGACAGCTCGTGGACTGGTATCGGCGGGAAGCGCGCGATCTTCCTTGGCGCCGGACGCGCGATCCGTACCGGATCCTGGTCAGCGAGGTGATGCTCCAGCAGACCCAAGTGGAGCGCGTGATTCCGTACTATGAGGTGTTCCTCGCTCGGTTCCCGACGGTGGAGGCGCTGGCCTCGGCAGCGCTGGCGGAGGTGATCGCGGTCTGGGGTGGGTTGGGCTACAACCGGCGAGCCGTCTATCTGTGGCGAGCAGCGCGGGAGATCGTGGAGCGGTGGGGTGGGTGCTTTCCGGGCGAGCGGCGGCTCTTGGAGCGGCTGCCGGGTGTCGGACGCTATACGGCGGGTGCGGTGGCGTGCTTCGCCTTCGGGGAGCGTGTGGCGTTCTGGGACACGAACATCGCCCGGGTTTTGAGGCGTGTCTTCCTCGGGCCGGAGGCGCGACCGGGTCGGCGCGAACTGGACGAGCTGGCCGAGCGGGTCTTGCCACTGGATCGAGCCTACGAGTGGAACCAGGCCCTGATGGAACTGGGTGCGCGCATCTGCTCGTCGCGGCGACCGCGGTGTGAGATCTGCCCGTTGTGCGGGCTGTGTCGCTCGGTGGGGACGGAGGGAGAAAGTCGGCGCAGGGGTGGGCGCTTCGAGGGCTCGCGGCGCTATTACCGCGGGCGGATCGT
>Ga0308396_1001481_pt1 | contig 11949 bp, 9 predicted proteins | sample Hotspr2SamplePe2_FD_202359 | JGI IMG/M metagenome (GOLD analysis project Ga0308396, IMG submission 202359) | Hot spring phototrophic mat microbial communities from Mushroom Spring, Yellowstone National Park, Wyoming, United States - 20050930_Pe2 ... | reverse complement strand
CGAGAGGCTCGGCCTTGGAAGGAATCCGCCGTCCGCGCGCGGGCAAGCCCGTCAGCGCGTATGGTCGAACCGTGTCCAGCCGGGCACCTGGGCGGCGAGGTTCACCTCGCGCCATTTCGGGTGCCGTGGCGGGCGAAGGAACTGCTCGAACTTCTCGTTCAGCGCGACGACGAAGCGCGAGACCTTCCGATGCCGCTCGCTGCCCGGCGGCCAGGCATAGACCGCCATGACGGCGCCGACAGCGATCGTCTCCACTGACGTGCCGGCGGGGATGAGGTTCGGATAGTCGGTATGGCTGATGCTGGCCGGCAGGTAGGTCTCGAGCAGGGCGGGCGTGGGGGTGATCTGGAGGAAGCGGAGCCCGCTTGCAGGCTCGATCGTGGCGAAGAGCCGCGCCGGCTTGCCGGCGACGAACACCATCGCGTCGATCTCGCCGCGACGGAGCCTGGTCAGCGCCACGTCCTGAGGGTCGTAGGCCGGGGTGATGCCGATTCCGAGCGCGCCGAAGACGAGCGAGGCCGTCATCGCCGTGCCGCTGCCACGGCCATCGACATTGACGGTCTTGCCGGCGAGCGCGGCGAGGTCGCGCACGCTTTCGCGCGCGAGCACGTGCACCTCCTCGTCATAGAGTTTCGTGATGTACTGGATCAGGCTCGCGACACCCGGGATCAGCCGCTCCCGGCGCGCATAGGCAAGCACGTCAGACTGCACGATGCCGATGTCGATGCCGCGCAACAGAACGATGTCTCTCAGATTCTGGATCGAGCCCTTGCCGACCACCGGGACGACGCGCAGCGTGTCGCCGTCGTCGAGCACGGCGGCGAGGTCGGCCGCAAACCGGATATAGGTGCCGTCGACCCCGCCGGAGATCACGCCGACCGTCCCGGCATTCGCGCGTGCGGCCATGGCGCGCAGGATCTGGGTGACTCTCTGGGCGCTTTCCGGGGCGGTTGTCTGTGCTGATGCGATCCCGGACGTTGCGGAACCGAAAAGGCCGGCGAGCACGGCACGGCGCGAGGGCGTGTGGGCAACGGGTCTGCTCATCGTGATCCTTCCAGTGCTCTGATTCGTTCCGCCGCCCGGGTTTCCCCGAGCGAGGCGGCATAGCGATACCAAGCGAGGGCCATGTCCCGGTCGGGTGTGATGCCGCGTGCGCCGAGGCGTGCGAGCACGCCCGGATCGTAGGTTCCGCCCATCGCGAGTGCGGCGCTCGCATTGGCCGAGGCGGCGGCGCGTTCGAAGAACTTGCGTGCCCCCGAGATGTCGCCGAGGGAGAGCAGGGCCTCGCCGCGCAGAAGCATCGCTCCCACGACGGCAGGAGGATCGGGAACGGGGAGGAGGGGGATAGGCGCCTCAGCGGCCGGAAGGGCGGGCGCCGTGACGGCTTGGGGCGAGGTCGTCCTCGCGGCAGTCATCTCGCGGGCGAGGGCGGCGAGCGCCGCCTCGAGCTCCGGCGCAGGCGGCTCTTCGACCGGCTCCGGCCTTGGCGCAAGGTCGCGGGCGAGGGCGGCGAGGGCAGCCTCGAGCTCAGGGGCGGGTGGCTCCTCGATCGGTTCTGGCCTCGGGGCGATGTCCCGCGCGAGCGCCGCGAGCGCCGCCTCGAGAGCGGGCTCAGGCGGCTCCTCGATCGGTTCCGGCCTCGGGCCGAGGTCGCGCGCGAGGGCGGCGAGCGCCGCCTCGAGAGCGAGCTCAGGCGGTTCCTCGATCGGTTCCGGCCTCGGGCCGAGGTCACGTGCGAGGGCGGCGAGCGCCGCCTCGAGCTCCGGCGCAGGCGGTTCCTCGACCGGCTCCGTTGTCAGCGCGGCGAGGTCCGAGAAGGAGGGCGCGAGCAGATGCCTCTCACGGCTTTCGGACACAAACCCGTTCTCGGCCAGACCGGGGGTCGCTGCTCCTGCGCCGCCTGAGCCGGCGTCCCCGCTCTCGACCACCGGCGCGGCGGCGAGGGAGGACGGCGCTCCGGCATCGGTTCGCATCGTGCTCGAAACGTTGGCAGCAACCTGCAAGGGCTGATCGGGCGGCTCCGTGGGCTGCGGCGAGGGGCCGCGCAGCGCGGCGATCACCACAAGCCCGGCTGCCAAGGCTCCGGCGCCGATCGCGAGCGGAACGTTGCTGCGGCGGCGCGGCACAGCCTGAGCGGCGTCCGCCGTCGTCCTCGTCGGTTGCCCCCCCGCTTCGCTCGAGCCCGTTTGCGAGGCAAGAACGGCCGGGGCCTCGCGTGCTGCGGAGGGAGCGTGCGTCACCTCCCGCCGCTCCGGCCGAGCCGTCTCAGGCGAGGTTTCCTGGGGGACGCACAGCACCCGCCGCAGCGCCTCCACCCAGGCTCCGCCCGGCGGCAGCGTCAGCGCCGGCTGAAGGCTGAACGCCTCCGCGAGGATCGTCGCCAATTCAGGGACGTGCTCGCGGCGGAGGCGCCGATGGATGGCAGGCAGCCGGCCCGGAAAGGCGGAGGTGAACCCGGTTTCCTCAAGCCGACGCGTGAGCCAGGCAAGCGCATCCGGCGTCCAGCGCGGTTCGAACTGAAACAGGGCAAGCCCCTTCTCCGGATGCACCAGAACGAGGTCGCCCCGTGAGCGGGTGTCGCAGATGACGGCCCCCTCGAGCACAACCCAGCGGGCCCCGGGCGAGAGGCCCGCCCTGCCGGCGCGTCGCTCGGGTGTGGCCACCCTGTCCGTTACGCGGTCGCGGCCGTCTGACACAGGCTCGCCCGCTCGATCCTGTTCCCCGCTCCAGCCCTCAAGCGTAACGCGAGTGGTCCCGAGGATCCAACCCTCAGGCGTGGGTTCGGCGCGGGGCTGCGTCGGATCAGGCCGCCGGTGCGGCCCGTGCCGGAAGCCTTGTGGGAAACGCGAAGGCGACCGCAGCGGCGATCACAAGCAGCGCCGCCGACCCGGCAAGGCAGGCGGAGAGCCCGCCCGCCGCCGTCAGCGCCCCGGAGGCGAGGGTGCCGAGCAGGCGCCCTGCCGCGTTGGCGGCGTAATAGAACCCGACATCCTCCGCCGCCTTCTCAGACCCCGCATAGGCGAGGATCAGGTAGGAGTGCAGCGAGGAGTTGACCGCAAAGGCGAGGCCGAACACGGCAAGCCCGACGACCACGACGAGGTCGGGCCGAACCTCGAGAGGAGCGGCGAGCACGGCCGCGAGCGCCGCAGGCACGGCAGCAAGCGCGACTGCCCACCCTCTGGCCGCCGGAACCTCGCTCGACAGGCCGTCGGCGGAGCGTCGCACGAAGCCGGGCGTCGCCGCCTGAACCGCGCCGTAGCCGATCGTCCAGAGCGCGAGGAACAGGCCGACACCGGCAAAGCTCCAGCCCTGGCCGTAGAGGAACAGCGGCAGGCCGACGACGAACCACACGTCGCGGGCGCCGAAGAGCGCGATCCGTGCCGCGGCGAGCAGGTTGACGCCGCGGTTCTTGGCGAACAGCTCCCGCGCCGAGCGCGAGGGCTTCGCCCGGCCGAAGAGCGGCGGCAGGGCGAGCACGGCACCGACAAAGACCACGCCGAGGCCCGCCGCCATAGCAAGGAGCGCGCCGCGGAAGCCGAGCACCTCGAGCAGGAGACCGCCCAGGAAGAAGCCCGCTCCCTTCATCGCGTTCTTCGACCCGGTGAACCACGCCACCCAGTGGAACAGCACCGCCCCGCCGTTGTGCACCGCCGCTGCGGTGAGCTTGATCGCGCTCTTCGAGGCGGTCTTCGTTATATCCTTGGCGATTCCGGCGAGCCCCTGCCCGGCGACCGCCCAGACGACCGAGAGTGCAAGCCCCCAGCCAGGGTCGAGCGCCGCGAGGAAGAGGAAGGCGGCGACCTGAAGCCCGAGGCCCGCCGCGAGCATGCGCGAGATGCCGAACCGGACGGCAAGCCACCCGCCCGCGAGGTTGGCCACGATCCCGGCCGCTTCGTAGAGCACGAACAGGAGCGCCAACGTGAAGGGCGAGAAGCCGAGGCGGAAGAAATGCAGGAGCACGAGCATCCGCAACGCGCCATCGGTTAGCGTGAAGCCCCAGTAGGCAGCGGTGACGATGGCGTAGGTGCGCATCCGGCTCAGACGCCCCGTTCAGCGACGATCACGGCGAGATCGACCATCCGGCACGCGTAGGCCATTTCGTTGTCGTACCAGGCATAGACCTTGAGCAGCGTGCCGTCGGTCACGAGCGTGGAGGGGGCGTCGACGATCGCCGAGCGCGTGTCCCCGGCATAGTCGGACGAGACGAGCGGCCGCGTCTCGATGCCGAGGATCCCGGCAAGCGGCCCCGCTTCGGCGGCGGCGAAGGCCGCGTTGACCTCAGCTGCCGTGACGGGGCGGGAGAGCTCGAACACGCAATCGGTCAGCGAGGCATTCAGGATTGGCGCGCGCACGGCGTGCCCATCAAGCCTTCCCTTGAGGTCGGGATAGATCAGCCCGATCGCTGTCGCCGAACCTGTGGTCGTCGGCTGCAACGACAGCATGGCCGAACGAGCACGCCTCAGGTCCTTGTGCGGCGCATCGACCACGACATTGGTGTTCGTCGGCGCGTGGATCGTGGTGATCTGGCCGTGGCGTATGCCGAAGCACTCATGCACCACCTTTACCACCGGGGCGAGGCAGTTGGTGGTGCAGGAAGCGGCTGTGAGCAGTCGGTTGCGGGCGGGGTCGTACCGGTCGTCATTGACGCCGACGACGATGTTGAGAGCGGGCTCGGCCTTGACAGGGGCGGCGACGATCACCCGTTTCGCACCGCGCGCGAAATGGCCCGCGACCGAGTCAGGCGTGATGAACTTGCCGGTGCACTCGAGCACGACATCGACCCCGAGCTCCCCCCAGGGGATCGCCTCAGGCGCGGCATGGGCGCTGAAGCCGATCCGGTGGTCGCCCACGCGGACCGCCGTCTCGCCTTCGGCCTCGATCGGCACGCGCCAGCGCCCCTGCACGCTGTCGAAAGCAAGCAGATGCGCTGTCGCGGCCGCTCCCCCCTTGAGCTCGTTCACGTGCACGACCTCGAGCCGGTTTCCGGCGCGCGGGTCGGAGGGCGGCCGGTCCGCCCCGCCGAGCGCCGCGCGCAGCACAAGCCGCCCGATCCGCCCCATGCCGTTGATGCCCACGCGCATCAGGCCGCCACCCTGGGGCCGATCGCCTCGAGCTGCGCCTTCGCCGCGAGCCGGTCCGCATGATCGAAGGGAAGGCTCACGAACAGGTCAATCCGACGTTGCAACGACAGGTAGAGGTCGTCGAGCAGCCTCTCCCGCTCGGCGGTGCTGCCTCGGAACGCTGCCGGATCGGGAAGCGGCCAGGCGGCGGTGACGGGACGGTCCCCGAACTCGGGGCACGTTCTGTTCTCGAGCGTGTCGCACAACGCGATCACGAAATCCATCCGCGGCGCGGCGGGGCCCGTGAACACCTCCCACGACTTGCTCGCAAGCCGCGAGACGTCATGGCCGAGGGAAGCGAGCTTCGCGATCACCTCCGGCATGGGCTCTGGTGCCGGGTCGGACCCGGCGGAATAGGCGCGGAAGCGCCCCGCCCCGAGACGGTTGAGAATCGCCTCCGCTATGATCGAGCGCGCGGCATTGCGCGTGCAGAGGAAGAGAACGTTGAAGGCGGGGGAGAGACGGTCGGTCCCGGGGTGATCGCTCGAGCAGGTCTCGGCGAGCAGACCGAGGAGCGACCGCAGCGTGTCGAGCCGTGCGGCGTAGCGGATCGAGCGCCCCTGGCGGGAGGCAGCCACCAATCCGGCCCGGTCGAGCGCTGCGAGATGGAAGGAGAGGGTGGAGGGGGGGACGCCGAGCCGGGTTGCGATCTCGCCTGCCGCGAGGCCGGAGGCACCGGCGCTGGCAAGGAGGCGAAGCATGGAAAACCGCGTTTCCTGGGCGAGGGCAGCGAAGGCGCGGGTGACCGTCTCCGTTTCCATTATTCCAGGATACTTGAAATCACTTTCCTCAGCAAGCCATCGCGAAACCCGCCTGAGGGAAGACCGCAAGGAAGGAGTTCGCGCGAATGTCACGCGCCTGGAGCGAGGATTTCTCGAAATGAGACTTGTCTCGCGATTAACCGGAGGTTCAACGGTTCACCCCATGCTCAGCCGCAACGGGAGTCGCCCGTCGACTCTCGCGCTTCCGGTCCGGTCGGGAACGAGGCGGTCATGGCTGAGACAGGTCGAACGGTTCCGTTTGCGCTTCCCGCTGGTGCGGATCGCGAGGCGGCACGGTGCCTCGGCCTCGCGCACCCGCTCGGACCTCCGGAAGGGCTTCGTGCGGTCGAGGCCGCACTCGCGCGCGGTCTCGCCTCGGTCGGCGAGGCGCTCGTCGCGCTCGACCGCGCGGTGACGCTGATCGGCGATCTGCGCGCGCTTCTCGAACGCCTCGCCGACGCGGACGCGACGGCCACCGAGCGCGCTGCGGTCATGCGCGGCTTCGCCGCCGCGCGGCTCGGGCTTCGCTCGCTCTGCGAGAGCGTGGCCCTGCTCGACGGCTCCCTGCCGCGTGGCTTGAGGGTGATCACTGGCATCGACGCCGGGGCGATTGTCGTTTCGTCGTTCGATCTGCGTCCCGCCATCGCGGCAATCGCCGAGGCGCCGTCGGCGCGTGTCGCCGCCGCCATGCTCGCCCCTCGCGGAGCGCTCGCCGAGGCAGAGCGCGCGCTTGCCGAGGCGCAGCGCCGGCTTGCCGCCGATCTGCGACGGTTGCGCAATCGCCAGAACCTCAATCGCGCGCTCACCCTCGCCTGGGGCGACGGCTCGGCAGCCGAACCGCCTGCACTGTGGCAGCGCCTCGCAGCACTGCTTCGCCCGCGGGCGCAGGCGCGATGACGGTGAACCACGGCTTCATCCTCTCCTCCCCCGAGGCCTTCGCCAGCACCGCCGAGCGATTGCTCGCCGCCGGCGACGATTTGGTCGCGCGTCGCAAGGCCTTCGGCGACCAGCAGGCTCTCTGGGGCGAGGTGCTCGCGGCGGTTGCCGCCTCGGGAGACACCCTCCCGTCTGCGCTGCGTGACGACCTCTTGCGCCTCGCCGCCCTGGTGCTCGAGGACCTCGAGGAGGTCGAGCCGGATCTCGCGCTGCATGTGACGGTGAACCGGGCGATGCGCGACGGGCTCGGGGAAGGCTGAGCCGCCTTGCCACGGCGGCGCGGCTTGGCGAAGGTCGCGCCATGCACCGGACCGACATCGCCGTGATCGGCGCTGGAATCGCGGGCGCCTCCGTCGCGGCGGAGCTCGCCGCCGCCGGCCGTCGCGTCACCCTTCTCGAGGCCGAGGACACGCCCGGCTACCATTCAACCGGTCGCTCCGCCGCCCTCTGGATCCTCAACTATGGCCCGCGCGATGCCCGGCTTCTTTCGGGCGCGAGCCGGGGCTTCTTCTTGTCGCCGCCGCAGGGCTTCGCCGACCATGCGCTCACCCGACGACGCGCGGTTCTGATGATTGCCCCGCCCGGGCAGGAGCAGGCGCTCGCCGCAATGCTTGCGGAGGGCGAGGGGATGCGCGCTCTCGGGCCGGCGGAGGCATGCGCGCTCGTTCCCATCCTCCGGCCCGGGGCGGTGGCGGGAGCGGCGGTGGAGGAGGACGCGTTCGACATCGATGTCGCGGCGTTGCACCAAGCCTATCTCCGCATGCTCCGCGCCCATGGCGGGCAGGTGGTGACCGGGGCACGCGCGGAGGCGCTCACCCGCCGCAACGGCATGTGGGAGATCGCGACCCCCGCCGGCGCCTTCTGCGCCGCCGTCGTGGTCAACGCCGCAGGAGCGTGGGCTGACGTCGTCGCCAAGCGCGCTTCCGTCGCTCCCCTCGGCCTCACCCCGATGCGACGCACCGCCCTGATCGTCGATGGCCCGCCCGGGCACGACCCCGACGCCTGGCCGCTCGTCGGCGATGTCGCCCACACCTGGTACGCCCGCCCCGAGGCGCGCCGGAAGCTGATGCTCTCCCCGGCCGACGAGACCCCGATGGAGCCTTGCGACGTTCAGCCTGACGAGCTCGACCTCGCGCTCGCGATCGACCGTGTGCAGGCGGCGCTCGATCTCCCGGTGGCGCGGATCGAGCACCGCTGGGCGGGGCTTCGCACCTTCACGCCAGACCGTTCGCTCGCGATCGGGCCGGGGAGGGAGGAGGGGTTCTTCTGGTCCGCGGGCCAGGGCGGCTACGGCATCCAGACCGCCCCGGCGGCCGCGAAGCTCGCGGCGGCTCTTGTGCTCGGGCGCGACCCCGGCGCTCTCGGGCTCGCCGAAGCCGCGCGTCTCGCCGACCCGCGACGCTTCGCCTGATCCCCCGGTCCGGCAGCGGGCGGCGACAGGGTGCTTGCTGCCGCGCGGTCACGCCGCGGCGGGCGTCAGCGTCGCTCCCCGCCGGCACGGCGCGTGCTATGTCGCTCGCGCATCCAGCCCCCGAGGGAAAGATGAGCATCCATGTCGCGCTGACGCACCGAACCTCCTACCGCTACGACCGCCTCGTCTCCCTCGGGCCGCAAACGATCCGGCTCAGGCCCGCGCCGCATGCGCGCACGCCGATCCTGAGCTATTCGCTCACCGTCGCCCCGAAGCCGCACTTCCTGAACTGGCTCCAGGACCCGCAAGGCAACTTCCTCGCCCGCGTCGTCTTTCCCGAAAAGGTCGACCGCTTCGAGGTCACCGTCGACCTCGTCGCCGACATGGCGACCATCAATCCCTTCGACTTCTTCCTCGAGCCCGAGGCCGAGCACTTCCCCTTTGCCTACGACCCCCGTCTCGACCAGGAGCTCGCGCCCTTTCGCAGGCTGGAGCCTGCCGGCCCGAAGCTTGCCGCCTTCCTCGCCACCGTCCCGCGCGCCCGCCGCCGCAGCGTCGATGTCCTGGTCGATCTCAACGCAAGGCTTTCGCGCGAGATCGCCTACATCGTGCGCCTCGAGCCCGGCGTCTGGACGCCGGATGAGACGCTCGCCAACGGGAAGGGCTCTTGCCGCGACACGGCCTGGCTGCTTGTGCAGATCCTGCGCCATCTCGGCTTCGCCGCACGGTTCTGCTCGGGCTACCTGATCCAGCTCGTCGCCGACGTCAAACCGCTCGAGGGGCCGGCCGGCCCGTCGGCCGACTTCACCGACCTGCACGCCTGGTGCGAGGTCTATCTCCCGGGCGCGGGCTGGGTCGGGCTCGACCCGACCTCGGGCCTGCTCGCCGGAGAGGGCCACATCCCGCTCGCCGCGACACCCGACCCTGCCTCCGCCGCGCCGATCACCGGCACGCTCGAGAAGGCGGAGACCGAGTTCAGCTTCGAGATGAAGGTCACGCGCGTCTCGGAAACCCCGCGCGTGACGAAGCCCTACACCGAGAGCGCGTGGCAGGCGATCACCCGCATGGGCGGCCTCGTCGACCGCGCTCTCGAGAGCGGGGCAGTGCGCCTGACCATGGGCGGGGAGCCGACCTTCGTCTCGGCGACCGATCGTGACGCGCCCGAATGGACCACCGACGCCCTCGGCCCCACCAAGCGCCGCCTCGCGGGGCGGCTTCTGCGACGTCTGCACGCCCGCTGGTCACCGGGCGGGGCGCTGCTCTACGCGCAAGGCAAGTGGTATCTGGGCGAGCAGCTGCCGCGCTGGGCGCTCTACGTCCACTGGCGAACGGACGGAGAGCCGGTCTGGCGCGACCCGGCCCTTCTCGCCTCCGACGATGACCGCGACAACGCCACTGCGCGCGACGCGAGGCGCTTCGCCGAACGCCTCGCCGAGCGGCTCCAGGTCGATCCCGGCTGTGCGCTGCCGGCTTACGAGGACGTCCACTACTATCTCTGGCGCGAGCAGAGGCTTCCCGCCAACGTGCTCGCCGAGGACGCGAAGCTGAAGGACCCGCTCGAGCGTGCGCGGCTTGCCAGCGTGTTCGGCCAGGGGCTGGGCGCGGAGGTCGGCGCGGTTCTGCCGCTGCGCCGGATCGAGGCGGGCGGCGCGCGGCGCTGGCAGACGGGCCGGTGGTTCTTCCGTCCGGGAACGCTGTTCCTGATCCCCGGCGACTCGCCGATCGGCTACCGCTTGCCGCTTGAGAGCCTGCCTTGGGCCTCCGAGGAGGCGATCGACGCCGAACCTGTGCGCGACCCCTTCGCCGCGATCGAGCCGCTGCCGCCGCGTGAGGCGCTCTGTCGGCAGCAGGGCCTCGCCCAGCGCGTGGTCGAGCAGCGCCCGCCCGAGCCGGGCCGCGAAGAGCCAAAGGTCGTGCGCACCGCGCTCACGGTGGAGCCGCGCGGCGGGATCCTGCATGTGTTCCTGCCCCCCCTCACGCGCGCCGAGGACTGGCTCGACCTCGTCGCCGCGATCGAGGAGACGGCCGCCGAGGCGCACCGGAAGGTGATCCTCGAAGGCTACCTGCCGCCCTATCACCCCGGCCTCCTGCACTTCTCCGTCACGCCCGACCCGGGCGTGATCGAGGTCAATGTCCACCCCGCGCGGAGCTGGGACGAGCTCGTCGAGCGAACCGACACGCTCTACGAGGAGGCACGCCAGGTCGGCCTCGTTGCGGAGAAGTTCAATCTCGACGGCCGCCATGTCGGCACGGGCGGCGGCAACCACGTGGTGATCGGCGGTGCCACGCCGGCCGACAGCCCGTTCCTGCGCCGGCCCGACCTCCTCAAGTCACTCCTCGGCTTCTGGCACAACCACCCCTCGCTGTCCTACCTGTTCTCCGGCCAGTTCATCGGCCCGACAAGCCAGCACCCGCGCGTCGACGAGGCGCGCTCGGACAGCCTCTACGAGCTCGAGATCGCGTTCCGACGCGTCCGCGCCGGAGAGGAGACCCCGCCCTGGCTGACCGACCGGCTGTTCCGCAATCTTCTGATCGACGTCACCGGCAACACCCACCGCACCGAGTTCTGCATCGACAAGCTCTACGACCCGGTCAACCCGGGCGGGCGGCGCGGCCTCGTCGAGTTCCGCGGCTTCGAGATGCCCCCGCATCCGCGGATGAGCCTCGTGCAGCAGCTTCTTCTGCGCGCCGCGATCGCCGCCTTCTGGGCGAAGCCCTATGAGCGCCGGCTCGTGCGCTGGAACACACGGCTGCATGACCAGTTCATGCTGCCGCACTTCGTCGCGCAGGATTTCCACGACGTGCTCGAGGAGTTGGCCGGGCACGGTTTCGCGCTCGACCCTGCCTGGTTCGCGCCGCACCTCGAGTTCCGCTTCCCCCGGATCGGCAGCGTCGTCGTCCGGGGCATGGAGCTCGAGCTCCGCCACGCACTCGAGCCGTGGCATGTGCTCGGCGAGGAAGCCTATGCCGGCGGAACGGTCCGCTATGTCGACAGTTCGGTCGAGCGGGTTCAGGCAAGGGTCACGGGCTGGGTCGAGGAGCGGTTCGTGCTCGCCTGCAACGGCATCGCCGTTCCGCTCACGCCGACCGGAACGGAGGGCGAATATGTCGCCGGGGTCCGGTTCAAGGCCTGGCAGCCCCCCGCCGCGCTTCACCCGACGATCGGCGCCCAGGGGCCGCTCGTGTTCGACATCTACGACACGTGGTCTGGCCGGTCGCTCGGCGGCTGCACGTGGCATGTCGCGCATCCGGGGGGCGCGCCTACGAGACCTTCCCGGTGAACGCCAACGAGGCGGAGGCGCGGCGTCGCGCCCGCTTCCTGCCGATAGGGCACACGCCTGGGCAGATTCCGCCCCCGCGCGGCGCGGACGCGTGGACCGCAAGCCTCGAACACCCCTGCACGCTCGACCTCAGGCGCTTCGCCTGAGGCGGACCACGCCATCCCTGGCCGGCAGCGCCGGCTCGTCTAGGCTCAGGACCCAATAATCTCTTGTAGCGACGCGGTGTGGTGTGAGTCTGGGTTTGGCGGAGGTGCCGTGATGCCCAAGCCGCCGTTTCTGCTCACGACTGCCCAGATGCGGCGTCTGTCGCCGTATTTCCCGCGCTCGCGAGGCATCCCACGGGTGGATGACCGGCGCGTGCTGAGCGGGATCATCTATGTCATCCGCCACGGCTTGCAGTGGCGAGACGCACCGCCTGCCTACGGGCCGCACAAGACGCT
>Ga0308396_1001478_pt1 | contig 11961 bp, 8 predicted proteins | sample Hotspr2SamplePe2_FD_202359 | JGI IMG/M metagenome (GOLD analysis project Ga0308396, IMG submission 202359) | Hot spring phototrophic mat microbial communities from Mushroom Spring, Yellowstone National Park, Wyoming, United States - 20050930_Pe2 ... | reverse complement strand
GCCCGCAAAGGCCTGCGTAAGGCCGCCATCCTGCCCCTCATTGCCGATGACTCGGCCTTTACTCTGCGCGACCTGTGGCGCGAGGCCCAGCTCGACACCTACGACATCCTGAACCTCAAACCCGCCCGCACGGGCTACACCCAGACTCTGAAGATGCTGGCCCTAAACCGTGCCGAAGGCAAAAAGGCTATGGTGGGATCGCAGGCTTTGTCCAGCTTTGGGGCTTACCACAGCGCGCTGATGGCTTTTCAGGAAGGGGTCAGCGAACCTTGTGAGCTGGCCTTTCACCTCAAGGCCGAAGCTGGATTTTGTAACTTCCCTCCCCTCAGGGAAGGTTGGCTATACTGGGAGGACCTGGCCCAGTGCCGCTTCGACCCCCAGGCCTTTGCGCGCTATGCCCTGACGTAGTGACTGTGATGGCGAATGTTCGGCTGCCTGGAAAGGATTGTCCGGGTGTTGCGGGTAATATACCCCATCCTGAACGATGCCCGGGTGGAGTGGGCGGTAAGCGGCAGCCTGGCCTTGAGCCTGCACGGGTTACCGGTGACACCCAAAGACATAGAACTTCAGACCGACCGGGTGGGGGCCGAACAGATCGCCCATTTGCTGGCTGAGTACCTCATCTATCCCCTCGGCATGCACCTAGAGGTGCGCCTGGTGCGCTCATATCTGTGCCGCTTCAGAATCCAGGGCCTCGAGGTCGAGGCTATAGGCAGCCTGGAGTTCCAGAGCCCCGACGGACGCTTTAGCCCAGCGCCCGATTTTCGGCAAAAGTGCACGACGGTAGACTACCTGGGCCTTAGCATCCCGGTGGTTTCGCTGGAATTTTTGCTGGCGCTGTACACCCAGTTAAGGCGCCCCGGCCGGGCTGCTTTGATTGAAGCCCGGCTCAAGGCCCTTTCGGGTCAGTAGAGCTCGAGCACATAGGTTACAACAGCGCTGACCTGTTTGAAGCCCAGGCGCCGGTAGAGGGCCTGGGCAGCCTTTTCGTGGTCGTGGGCGCGCACCTGCAAGCTCTGGATTTGTGGGTTGCCGAAGGCCCACTCGGCAGCGGTACCCAGCAATGCACGCCCCAGTCCCCTGCCCCTGGCCTCCGGCACCACCCCAATGTAGGCGATTTCGGCCCGGGTATCGTCTAGCTCGAGCTCGGCCAGACCCACCGGCTCGCCGGTTTTGTTGGCATAGGCCATAAAAAGCTCCACATCGGAGCTAATAAAGTGCTGCTGCAGTTCCTCGTCGGTCCAGCGCAGGCGCAGGCTCCAGCCATCCTCGGCGCGGCTGTAAAGTTCGCGGTAAACCTGAGGGTCGCAGGGTTCGGCCCGCTCGACCCTATAGCCGGCGGGAACGGGATAGCTCAGGTTGGTACGGCCAATGGTGTAAAAGTAGGTGGTGTGCTCGGCAGAAAAGCCCAGCTGCTCCAGCAGCGCTCGAGCCTGGCGGTTGCTGGCCTCGGGGAAGGCATAAAGGGTAGGGAAGCCTTCCTGACGTGCTTTTTTGATGAGGTGTTCTAGAAGCGCCTTGCCGTTGCCGGCACGGATGATGGGGCCCTCGAGCGCCGCCCCATCCCAGAAAGGCACTAAGGCGCTGTACCCCTGCACCTGGCCCTCCTCTAACCAAGCCCAGGCTTTCCCCTCCTCGCCAACCAGCACCTCCCACCACAGCCCTTCGGGGGTACGCGCCTCGGGCACCAACACGCGGCGCTCCGGTGCCTCATCCATCCAGCGAAGCAGCTCGGCGAGCTGTGAAAGGTGGGTTGGCGTTACGGGCCGCTTCATAAGGGCTTCCCTTTCCTGCAGGGCTTCGGACCCCTTGTGGTAGTGGCATGGCGGTTTTTGGGAAGGCCACTTTTCTGTATTGTACAACGTCGATCTTCGTTTAAAATCTGGTGAAACGTAATGCGTAGCCACACCACCTTTGTTATCAACCCAGCAGCCGGACGTGGGCGGGTAGGTCAGATGTTGGGGCGCCTCGAGGCTGTCATACGGCAGTATGCCCGCTCCTTCGACATAGCGATCGCCGTCACTGAGTTCCCCGGGCACGCCATCCAGATAGCCCAGAACGCTCCTGCCAGCAGCCGGGTGATAGCCGTGGGGGGGGACGGAACCGTGCACGAGGTGTTGCGGGGAATCGCCGGATCGGACAAGGCCATCGGGGTCGTACCTATTGGCAGTGGGAACGACTTTGCCCGCATGGTAGGCCTGCATAAGCTGCCCCTCGAGGCTGCCCTACGCACCGCTCTGCAGGCAACCATTCACAGGGTGGACCTGGGGTTGGTGAACAACCGGCCTTACGGGGCCAGCCTGGGCATCGGTTTTGATGCGGCGGTGGCCCGCAAGGCCCTCTCGGCCCCCACTTTTTTGCGGGGGATGCCCCGCTACCTGTACTCCATGTTTGGCGTACTCAAGGAACTCGAGCTGCCCACCCTCGTGCTTATCCAGAACAACCAGACCCTCTACCAAGGCCCTAGCCTGCTGGTGGCCCTGATGAACGGTTCGACCTACGGTGGGGGTATCCCCATTGTGCCCGACGCTGTACCTACCGATGGCCTCATCTCCGTAGCGGTGGCAGGAGCATTTAGCCGGTTGGGGGTGGTGGGGATTTTACCCCGGCTGATTATGGGCAAGCATGTGCACCACCCCCGGCTGCACTTCTTTCGCGGGACCGAGTTTGTGGTCCGCTTCGACCGGCCGGTTCCGGCTCATTCCGACGGGGAATTGCTCGAGCCCAGCCAGGAGTATCGGGTGCAGGTAATACCGGGTGGGCTTCAGGTTGTCGCTTGATTAACAAAGCCTGCGACGGATGTGACCGGTAACCGTGCACGCTTGCACTCGGCTTGGTAGATTAGAAAAGGCACTTCAAGTTCTGAAGGAGAGGATTGAAATAGGTGAACGAGGTTGGTTGGAAGTTATTCGCACCGCTCTCGATTGAAGGGGCTACGCTCCTAATCGAGCACCAGGATTTACCCTCCGGCATGGCTGTGCGCTTGGGTGGGGTAGGGGGTGCAGTGCTCAGGCCCCATGAGGCCCAGGAGCTGCTGCTCAACCTGCTGACGGGGGAATCCTGGGTGAGCAGCCGCCTGGTGTGGGCCGCACCTCACCTGCACGTTGGGCAAAAGGGCTACAAGCTAAATGAGCGCACCAGGCTGGCTCTAATTGAGGCCCTGCAGTCCCTCCTAATCGAGTCCCAGGACGTGGCGGTCAACCCCATGCCCAAGGAGACGTGGCAGCGCTCTTTGTTGGAGATTATCCGACAGCCATTTGCCAGCATAGAGGAGGCCTTGCCCAAACCGGGCGAGATGCTGGTTTCCCTGGGCTTCAAGGGGCTTTGCTTGTGGTTGCGGGATGGTGACACCCCTCAGCTAAGGTTGGTTGGACAGTACCCTGAGGCCCCTTCTTTGGAAGACCTTCGCCCTGAGCGCTATCCGGTTTACTTTCAGGTGCTCGAGCGCAACCTGCTGATCTCTGTTGATGATGCCCGCCAGGACGCCCGCATGACCGAACTGCGCGACATCCTGTTGGGCCGGGGCTCAGGGGCTGTTTTGCAGGTGGTGTTCCACGCAGAAGGGGGCTTGAGGGGGGTGCTGTGGATCGAAAACCTCCAGCCCCGCAAATGGAGCAATGCCGATGAGACCCTGGCTCTGGCTTTAGCCCAGGTTATTGAGCGCTTCCTGCGCCCGCTTAGAGACGAGATCAAAATCTCCACCCCCGAGCGCAAGCCCTTAGCGCTCAGGCGCAGCGAGTTCGAGCTCAATCTGGCCCAGGCCCTCTCGATGGCCCAACGCTACGAGCGCTTACTGGCTCTAATGCGCATTCGGGTCGAGGGGATGGATAGGGCCCAGGTGGAACGTGCTGCCCGCGAAATTTCCTACACCCTGCGCCAGAGTGACTCCCTGGCATACCTGGGTGAGCAGGGTTTTGCCCTCTTGCTTCCCGAGGTGCGCTGGACAGCGGGGGCCAGCCGGGTGGCCCACCGCTTGCTGTCCCGTCTGCGGGCCGCGCTGCCAGGTCTAAAGGTGGGTATCGGTATCGCCATATACCCCCAAGATGCCACCTCTCCAGAGGCGCTTTGGAGCCGAGCTGAACAGGCCTGCCAGCAGGCGCTCGAGACGGGTGGTATTCGCCTGCTAACCCCAGGCGCTGCTGAACTGCAGGAGGCCATCTCGCAGGATGGCCTAACCTTGTACTTCCAGCCGGTTTTCGACTTGAGTGACTTCGAGCTGGTCGCCGTGGAGGCCTTGGCCCGCTGGCCTCGGCCAAAGGGTTTATATCTGGCAGGCGAGTTTTTGCCATTGGCTGAACAGGTGGGTCTCATGAGCGCCCAGGACCGCTGGGCTTTGGAAAAGGTATTAGAGCAGGCAGCTTTATGGAAGCCCTCTAGGGTCAACGTCCGCTTCAGCCTCAATTTTTCCACCGAGACATTGATTGATCCAAACTTCCCAAGTGCGCTGCAGGAAATGCTTCTGTCCTGGCGCCTTCCCGCCGATATTCTTATCCTGGAGGTGCGTGAAGAAGCCATCTTGAGCGACCTCGAGGCCAGCAGTCGCACCCTCGAAACCCTCAAGCACCTCGGGGTTTGGATTGCCCTCGATAACTTCGGTTCCAACCCCCTCCCGCTTAACCAGCTCAAACGCCTTCCCATCGACTGGATAAAACTCAATCCGGTGCTTTCAGCCTCGGAAAACGCCACCTTGGCGAAAGCCGCTATCGATATGGTGCATGCTCTGGGCGCCAAGGCCGTGGCCAAGGGTTTAGAGGAACAGTCTCAGCTCACCCGCATGAAGGAACTCGGTGCCGACTTTGGGCAGGGACACATCTTGGGCTGGCCGGTTCCTGCCGAAGATCTGGGGGTTTTGCTGGTTTGGGGCATCGGCTCGTAAAGTCCTGCTACCATTTGGCTGTATGACTGAGGGTGCGCTGCTTTTTTTGCGGCTGCTGCTGTGGCTGCTCCCTGGTATTCTGGCTTTTCTGGCAGTGCGGGGTTTGTTGGCTGGCCGCATCCGGGTGGGTCTAGGCTTGCTGATTGCTGCTGTGTTGACGGCCTTGCTGGTCAAACCCATCCCAGTGAGCCTGGCCTTTCTCCTGATCGGTGGTCTGGCCGCGCTGGGTAGAGGACGAGATCCCCGCCACCTCCGCACGTTGCGTGAGCAGCTCGAGCATTGGCGCAGATGATCCGCAGCGAAAAGAGGGGGTGTGGGGGAGCTGTAATCCCCCGGTTTTGGACTCCTCCACGTCCGCCGGAGGCGGACATAGCACAGTGGGCGGCGGATGTGCCATCCTGTGCACGTGCCCGAAGCACGTACAACGCGCCATTCGCACTACAACCTCAACTACCATCTAGCACCCCAAGTACCGCAGGCACGTTTTTGTGGGCGAGGTGCGCGAAAGGCGGATGCAGGTATTAGGTATTCCGGGAGACCTGCCTGAGGTCATGCCCGACCACGCCCACCTGTTTGTGTCTGTGCCGCCGAAGTGGTCCCAACGTATTGGCCCGGCGCATCCTGAGCTACGGCGGGGAGGTAGCGGCAGCCATCTAGCGCAAATATCAGGACGACGATGCCTAAAGCCTTCAAGTACCGTCCAGCCCGGGACCTGGAGCGCACCCTCGCGCCGTGTTACGGCCTCGCAGGAGCGCAGGGAGGCCTACCGCAAGGCGGGCAAAACGGTGGGCTTCTACAAGCAGAAGCGCTCCTTGCCGGGGATGCGGGCCGAGTTGCCGGAGTACAAGGGCATTCACTCCCGGGTGCTGCAAAGTGTCGTCCGGGGGTTCTTCCGCCGCGTAAAACAAGGCCAGACCCCAGGAGGGCGGGCGGCGGGTGCTCCTCTCAATCATCGCGCTCCACCGTTCCCTGGAAGGCAGACTGAAGACCGCCACTCCGAGAGGGAGATGGTCCGGGCTCCGCAAAGCACAGGCCCGACTCGTCACCGCCCAGCGGGCCTTTTGGCCAGGAAGCGGATTGCTAACCTGCAGCGCGAGGTTACCAACCCGTGAAAGACTTCCACACACAAGCTGGCCAGGAGGCCAGTCCACCGGTGTGGAAGCATCGTCCACGCCTACAAAGCAGAAGAAGCGGGTCTTGGGGCAGATTAAAAGGGAGAGACGGCCGCTATAGGTGCGGGAGTACGCCTGTTCCATGAGGACTGCGAAGCCCCCCTTCAGAAGGGAGGTCTTCACTCTGTCTCGAAGCCGAAGCTACTGAACTTTAGAGCCCGGCAGTTCTCTGTGACGGTCCGCACCGTTTGTTCGTTGGCCCCACCTGGCAGGTGCACTTGTATTTCCAGCGTGACTACCACTTTGGCACCGGGCTGCCCACTAAGGTGAGCGATCACTTCATCTGCGACCCTGCTGGCATCGCGGCCTACACGGGTGGGATCAAGAAGCACAGAACCGTGGAAGCGCCGTGGCCGTCGCGGTGGGTCGGCTTCTTTGCCCGCTGAGGGTGCGCCGGACGGGATATAACCGCTCCCTGGGGGTTCATGGGTGGCCTCGAGGCCGAGCTGCTGCCGGGCGGCCTTAGGTTTGACGATCAGGCCGCTGTCCTCCGCGCTGGGCGCGACCAACTGCCCTGCGCGCAAGCCGCGGTACCTCCCGCTCGCTTCATCGTAGCCCTCGGCGTAGGCGAAGGTTTCGGCTTGCCAGGTCAGCAAAGCCACGCCCTCGCGCAAGGCCTGCACCAGTACCTCGGGCCGGGCGAGCCGGGGCAGGTAGAGGTAGCGCGCAAAATCTTCGACGAGAGTACGCACCATCACGTGATCCCCCCGCCACAGGGGTATCTCGTCGAGGTGCTTACGCAGGATGGTGGAACCGAGCTTGCCCAGAAGTAGCTCGTCGTTTTTGAGTTTTTTGCTCGCCCGAACGGCCAACGCGTCGGCTCCGGCGAGCCGGAGCGCCTGCCACTCGACCGCCGCGTGGGGCGTCTTCTGCTCAGGCACCAGGAGCCACTGGTACGCCTCGGGCAGGCGTGCGGTCACGGCGGCGTCGGCGGCCTGCCGCTGGGTTTCCGCCTGCCGCACCTGGTGCGGATCGAGGTTCAGCGTATCCTTCTCCTCGAGGATGGACCGCCAGGCCAGGAACCGGCGCACCGCCTCCTCGAGGTCTTGCAGCCGAACCTTGTCGGCAGCCAGGAAGACCAGCGTGTTGCGGTACAGCCGGGGCGAATGACCGCGAAACTCGAGAATCGCCTGGGCTGCGACCTGCGCGGCGTTATCGGCTTCCTTGCTGTAGGGGTGTTCCGGCGACAGCACCACCAGGCGCGCCTCGAGGTCGTCCGGCACGTCGGCGCTCGAGCGCGGCAGGGGGTGCACGCGGGCAAACTCGCCCATCTGCCGCACGGCATCCCGGATGCGCTTTTCCAGCTCGGCGGCGACCTGGTCGGGGTCGCGCTTGAGCTGCTCGGCCCGGTCCTCGGCCAGCTTGGTCACGGTGGGCTGCGTGGCGTACCAGTAGCGCGCACCATCCTGGTAGAGATAGGTGGCCTGGCCCGCCAGCCGCCGGAGGGCATCGCCGAACACCGCCGGCGACTCCCCCGGCATCACGCAGCCGAGCTTCACCCGGCGGTCCTCGAGGCCCCGGTGCGCCGCCCCCGCCGTGGGCGCCGAGCCCAGGTAGACCGTGCGGGCCACGCGGCGCGTGGCGGAAAGCTTGCCCAGGTTGGGCACCTCGCCGTCGATCTTGAGCGGCAGGGAACTGGGCCCATCCACGTCTTTCTCGATGATGGGGGTCCAGTTATCGGGCAGATAGCGGGTCAGCTCGAACTGCACCCGTGGGTCGTCCACGGGAATGGTCGACGGCAGGATCAAGGGGCTTTTGTCGCCCTTCTCCCACAGGCTGTGGATCACCGCGGCCATGAGCCGCAGCACCCCGCGGGTGCGCTGGAACTTGACCAGCGTGGACCAGTCTTCGTACAGCCGGTCGAACACCTCCGGGTGGATGGGGTAGGCCGCCTGGATGCGGCGTTCGTAGTCGGTGGTTTTGCACTCGGGGGGAAACTCGGCGGCCTGGGTGCGGTACAGCTCGGCGAAGGCCCGGGCCGTCACGTCGCGCTGCTTGTACGCCTCCGGCCCGGCGAGCGGCTCGAACAGCCGTCGGCGCACGATCTCGAAGCCCTCCTCGGCGCTGGCGGGCCGCCAGGACGACTCCAGGCGCCCTACCACGTTGCGCAGCCGGTCGAGCGCCTCGCGCCCGCGCAGGCCCCCCACCTCCACGTCGTCGGCCACGCTATCCGAAGCGGGCAGCGAGATCACCAGCAGGCAGGTACCGGCCAGCTTGGCCGACTCGGTGAGGGCCTGGGCAAAGCTGAACTGGGTCTCGAAGCTACCGCCCGGCAGGTCGGCGGCGTCGTGCAGTTGACGGGCGTAGGCCACCCACTCGTCGATCAGAATGAGGCAGGGGCCGTACGCCACGAACAGCTCGCGCAGCGCATCGCCGGGGTTGGTGGCCCGCTCATCGTCCGCCGCGATGCGCGCGTAGGCTTCCCGTCCACCCAGCTGCCAGGCCAGCTCGCCCCACAGCGTGCGCACCAGCGTACCGTCGGGCTTGCGCATGGGGTTGCCGGGGGAGATCTTGTTGCCCACCAGCACCACCCGCCGCGCCCTGGGCAGCGCCTTTATGCCGGCGTTGGCCAGCAGCGCTTCGACGCCCGCAAGATCGGCCGGGGCGGCCCCGCTGAAGAGGTGGTAAAGCGCCAGCATGGAGTGGGTCTTTCCGCCGCCGAAGTTGGTCTGCAGCTGCACCACCGGATCGCCACCCAGGCCGGACAAACGCTGCACCGCGCCTACCAGCAGCCGCTTCAGGCTCTCGGTGAGAAAGGTGCGGCGAAAGAACTCGGCGGGGTTCTGGTACTCCGGGCTGCCCTGGCCCAGGTGCACCTGCCACAAATCGGCGGCGAACTCGGCCTGCTGGTAGCGGCCGCTGGCCACGTCGGGGTGTGGAACGACCACCTCGCGCCAGGGCTTGAGCGCGCCGCTGGCCGCGGCCTCGATGAGCGAGCCGCCGGCCTTGCGTCTCTCGTTGCGCAGCTGCTCGTCGAAGACCAGGCGGCGGAGCTCCATCTTGAGCCGTCTCACATCGTCGGCCTGTGGCGCAGAAACGGCGGAAAGCAGCCGCTCCATCGAGTCGAGCGCACGGTCGGTGTCGTCGCTGGAAAAGGGCTCCTGATGCGCCCACTGGTTGCGCCACTCGCGCAGCTCGCTGACCAGGCTGCGCTCGGCGAAGCCCAGCGTCTTGCGGAACACCTCGTTCCAGGTCTCCCACATCAGCTTGAGCAGACCCGCCGCGTCCCACTCGGCGATGGGCTTGTTCTTGAGCAGCGGGTCCTCGGCGTAGCGGCGTACCGTCTCCATGTTCACCGCCCCCGCCCGCACCGCCTGCTGCACTTCGCGCTCCACGTAGGGGGCCAGCCCCGCGCGCAGGAGTTCCAGCCCCTTGCCTACCCGTTCCTGATTGGTCATGGCCATACCTTACGCCTCCGCATCCTCAAAAAGCGTCTCCTGCGCCGGGCGCGCCGCAGCGCCCTCCCGCGCCAGCCGCACGATCTCCGGCCAGCTTTGCACCAGGGCATTGTACGAAAGGGCCTCAGCAGCCCGCTTTTTGCGCTCGCAGAGGGTGTAGAGCCGGTAGGCCAGCCCGCGTGCGGTTTCGGCCTTCGCGCCCAGCTTCCCCACCAGCGTGGCCGCACCGCTCTCGCCGCCTGCTTCCAGCGCGCGGATCAGGTGATGGACCACCTCCCACGCGGTCAGGCGCGGGTCGGTCTCGGGGTTCCAGTCGGCGGGCAGCTCCTCGGGCCTCAAAAGCCGCACCATGCCGCGCTTCGTCTCCAGCACCCCGGCCTCGGCCAGGCCCGCGACACTGGTGTTCTTGGCCTTGCTCAAGGTCTCGGCCACGCCAAACTCGCCCTGGTCGAAGCCGTACTGCTCGAACCAGGCAATGGCAAAGCGGCTGTCGGCATCGAAGTCGCCCTCCTGCTCGGCCAGGGCCTCGTCGAGGGTGGCGTTGATGAGCGCCAGCGCCTCGCGCACCGAGACGGGCCGCCCCTCGGCGTCGAGCACCCGGGCGTAGCGGGTGTAGACCGCCATGCCCGGCCCGATGGCGGCCTGCGCCAGATCCACCGGGGCGATGTTGGCCTTCTGCAGCTCGGCCAGCGCCGCGGGCAGCTCGGCCTTGAGGGCCTGCACGAACTCGCGGCGCGTGGCGGTGGGCGCATCCGCCGGGCGCGGGCGGCAGACCAGGACGATGCTGGAGGCCAGGGCGTTGGTGCCGATCCCGATCGAGCGAGCGCCTCGCTCCGTGCGCATCGGCCAGGTACCGCTGATGGCGAAGCCGGCGCGGATCACCGCGTCGAGGAAGGTCTCCCAGCCGGTGCTCGAGGTGCCCTCGTCGGTCTCACTTTCCGACTGCTTGAAGGCGTAGTAGATGGTGACCGGAAAGGCCGGGTGGGCCTGCTCCGCCAGGCGGTGCATCGCCTCTGTCATGCCGCCCAGGAAGAACGCCTCGGCCTTTTCCTTGCTGCCGTGGCGGTAGGGCGTGGCGACGAGTTCCTCTGCTTTTGGCACGGCGAGCGTGGCGAAGAGGTCGGGGAAGACAGGCCTGAGCGAGCGGCGTAGCCAGACGTAGAAGAAGTCCGAGAGATCAGCGTAGCCGATGTTGTCGTAGTAGGGCGGGTCGGTGGAAACAACCTTACCGAATGTGAGAGTCTGAGTTGAAGCATCCACTTGCAGAGCAAGGGCAGCCGTATTCGATGGAAGCGCATCGAGGACCATCGCGCCCTTGTCCAATGCCGCACCGAGGCTCCCGCCCGCGTCTGCGAAGGGGTTCGACTCTGCGTAGTCCCACATCATAAGAATCGCTTGGCGTGCAAACGTCTCACGGAAAGCACCGCGGTCGCTCATCCAGGATGTAATCGACGAACCGATATTGGCAACCTTGCTCAGCGCAAACGCCAAATACACCCCCACGGCCTCGGCGTAGGCCTGGGCGCCGGTGCCGCCGTCGCGCAGGGGCACACCGTCGTCGGGCAGGCCAGCGGCGAGGGCATCGCGCCTCACCCGCTCCATCGCCTCGCCCACCAGGTCAGAGAAGGTCACGAGCGCCTCGAGCTGGCGGGGGGTGAAGAGGTCGCCGTAGGTCGTCAGACCGTAAGGCGGTGTCCATAAAGCACGCGGGTCAGGCGCGAGGGGTGTCTCCGGCTTCCACGTCGGCTTCGCCTCCCGCGCAATCGCTTCGTGTTCTGGCGTGGGCGGCAGATACACCCGCCCGTTCGGGCCTTCGGCGACGATGGCCATCAACCGCGCGCCCATGCGCCCGGCGCGGCCTCAGCCTTGATATAGTCGCCCGCGATCGGCGTCCCCGACATGATGCAGCGGAAGTTCGCCCCGCGTGACAGCTTCGTTCCGTTCTTCGCCGCCTCCGGGTCCTTGGGCTTGCCCACCTTCACCGTGAAGCGGTAGCCGCCGTTTTCGATCACCGGCTCCACGTAGGCTTCCTTGCCGGGTTTGGTGGAGAGCGTGAACGTGGAGGCCAGCGGCACGTCCACATGGGCGAAGGCCGGGTTGGGGCTTTTGACGGTGTGCGCCCATAGCCAGGCGATCACGGTGAGCTGCTGGCCTACCAGCGGTTTGAGGTCCGGACGGTCGGCGGCCAGCTCCGGCGTCACTTCAAGCTTGGGGTACAGGTGGCCGATGCGCCTCTCGGCCTGCTCGCGCATCCATTGGCCGTAGTAGCGCACGTCCTCGGCCAGGCCCTGCGCGCCCCGCCACTCGCGCGCGAGCAGCGTCTTCTCGCGCCTCGCCTCGGGGTTCACCGGCGGCTGTCCGGCGAAGCGGGGCGGAATCTCGATCATCGCCTTGTTGATCAGCACCGCTACCGGGTTCAGGTCGCTGGCGTAGGCCTGGAGCCCCAGCCGCTGGGCCTCGAGCGGGAGCGCGCCGCCTCCGGCGAAGGGGTCGTGAAAGGCGGGGAGCTTGTCCG
>Ga0308396_1001477_pt1 | contig 11965 bp, 9 predicted proteins | sample Hotspr2SamplePe2_FD_202359 | JGI IMG/M metagenome (GOLD analysis project Ga0308396, IMG submission 202359) | Hot spring phototrophic mat microbial communities from Mushroom Spring, Yellowstone National Park, Wyoming, United States - 20050930_Pe2 ... | reverse complement strand
AATCTCACTGAGTCACCGGTGCACGGGGTCTTTTTCTCATTTTCGGTACGATGTTGTTGTAATTCTTTTCCAGAACCGATCCGCTGAATCTTATGTACTCTCTTATGAGTTGTTCCGTCTTTTGCACGTTTCTCTTTTCTATCGCTCGCATCAGCTCAGCAAAGTACTGAGAAGAAACGCGTAAGTTATCATCGTACTCTAAGCTTAGATATCTGTACCGCTTCGCTTGATCCTCTATCGATTGGAGCAATGATACCAATTTTCGAGATCCACAGCCTTCAAGGATCACGTCTGTCAAGGCAAAGTTTGCTTCAAATGCTTTGTCAACGTCGTTTTCGAGGTACGCTTCCCTGAATTGATGAACGCATTCCTTCGCCTTCCTTATCTGCTCGTTCGTCGCTCTCTCCGCGAACCATGAAAAAGCGAGCGACCAAAGCTCTTCTTTGATCTTCCAGATGTCCATGAGTTCTTCTAAGCTCAACTCCGTCACGAAGTATCCTTTGCGTGGAATCTCAGTGACCAAATCGGACTTTTGAAGAACCTTCAACGCCTCGCGGACGGATGTCTGACTGACTCCGAAGCGTTTCGCAAGATCCAGGATTTTTATCCTTTCTCCTGGGAGATAGATGCCCTTTATGATGTCTTCTTTGAGTTGCTGAACGATACTCTCAGACACCGTTGGTGGCCGTTGATACACTTTCACACCATCACTCCTTCTTGCCGTCAATTATTATATCCCACTGCTTCACGGTGGTTTGTCATGATTTGATTGACATCTCGTTTGGAAATCGCGCAATGTTCCCTTCTGGATCTGGTGTGCAGCTGGTCTTTTCGAAACCATTATGGTCATGGCACCGTTGAGAAGGGATAGTGACAGTGTCTCTCACATAATCCTTGACAACATGTTCCAAAAACAGAACCGTAAGAAAACCGTCCAAACCCGAAGTGGTGGGCAAGAACGATTTCTGAAACGATACAACCATCAGCATCGAGAATGACTTGTGTGCCGTTGATGTCTCACAGTAGCAAAGACCACATCATTATTCAAAAAATCTGCAGGTTCATTTTCCGAACATCAATATCGCACTATCACCCCCCTACTGCGAAGGGTTTCGATGTTCTGCATATCGTCAGAGCCTGGCGAAAGGTCCAAAGGATTGTTTCGAAGTTCAACCATTTCTCCGTTTCCCAACCCGGCGTTGTTGACCAAGGGACTGATGTCGCTTGTTTGGTTGTTGTTGAGGATCAACCATTTCAAGTTGATCAGATTAGCTAAGGGGCCAATATCACTTATGTGGTTGTTGGACAGATCCAACCATTCCATGTTAACGGGATTGGCCAACGATTGGATGTCACTCACGTTGTTGTTCGAGAGGCTCAACGTGTGCAAGTTAAAGAGATTGGCCAGTGGACGAATATCACTTATCTGGTTGTTGTTGAGGCGCAATTCTTTCAAGTTGATCGCACATTCAAGTCCAAAGAGGTTCTGTATGGACTTGTTACGCACAGAGAGGTTCGTCAGCTTTGCCATGTCCGCTCTGGTGATGGGTTGGTCTGAGGATATCTTCAAAGCATTTCGCACCGCTTTTTCAAGGTTGAGATCCACAATTGTCACTGGTTCGTTGGGATCGCCAACGGTCACGCTCACCCTTGGACTGGTCCTCACATTCCCAGCTTTGTCGTAAGCCTTCGCTTGGATCGAATGGACAGAGCCACGTTCAAGCGCATCCGTGTTCCAGCTGTACTCGTAGGGAGCAGAACTGTCTTCTTCTACCTTGACTCCATCGACGTAGATTTCCACCTTCACCACGTCCACGCTTTCATCAACGGCTATTTCCACAAGGATTGTACCAACTACCACTGAATTGTTTGCCGGATGAATGACGATCACATCTGCCCGTGTGGGATCTGGTCCCGCTAAATGTACAGTTTGTACCATCACGAACAAGGCAACGACCACAAAAAAGAATGACCTTCTCATGCCCCTTCCCCCTATCGTTGTTCGTCGTGGTGTTTTCATTATACCTCGTTGTTTTCATGCCATTCGTGAATCACCATCATTGAATCTCTGGTCGGCTCAGCAGAGAGCGTCACTTAAAGTTTCTCGAACACATTGATGTTAACACCGTTGACATTGGATGTAACATGTGGTAAAAGTAGGGTAGAAAGTTTTCTCTATGGATGGGATATACGAAAAAAATTTTCACCTATAAAAGGGGGTGTTCGCATGAGGAAGTTACTGGTTGGTTTGATCTTGGTATCACTCGTGGCCTTCGCCTTCGCAAAGGTCAACTTCGGTTCCACACAGATGACCCCGGCGGCGGAGAGGGAGTTCATGATCAGGCTGCTGGGCGATTTCTCGAAGAGATCCGGCATCCAGGTTGAGTTTCTGAACTTCGAGTACACCGATCTTTTGAGCAGGGTCGAAGCGGAGCAAAGGGCTGGAAGAATTGTTCTGAACTTGATCGCGGACCTTCAGAGTGGTCTCAACACGATGGGCGCGAGTGGATTTCTCGCAGACCTTTCTGGTGTGAAGTTCGAAGGCAGAACCTTCGTAGCAACCTTCGAACGCTACAGTTACGTCGGCAAAGAGAAAGTCTTCATCCCATGGCTGCAAGCAACCTACGCGATGGCGATCAACAAGAGGGCTTTTGAGTATCTACCCAGGGGTTTGACTCAACAAGACGTGATCAACGGAACAGAAAAGTGGACTTACGATGCGCTGCTGGAATGGGCGAAGAATTTGCAAGAAAAGACGAAACAGCCACAGCTTGGCTTTCCACTCGGACCAAGGGGCCTGTGGCACAGGTTTCTGCATGGTCACATCTATCCTTCCTACACCGGAGCGCAAGCAGTGAAGTTCGACAGTGTTAAAGCGATCGACATGTGGAACTACATGCGCGAGTTGTTCAAGTACGTGCATCCTGCGTGCACAACGTGGGACAACATGGACCAACCGCTCCTCAGGGGCGAGGTCATGATCGCTTGGGATCACACGGCCAGACTCAAGCAGGCGATCGTTGAAAGACCGAACGACTTCGTTATCGTCCCCGTGCCGAGAGGTCCGATGGGCAGAGGATACATCATCGTGCTCGTGGGCCTTTCGGTGCCGAAGAACGCGGATATGACCGAGCCATTGAAAGTCTTAGACTTCTTGACGAGTCCAGAGGCTCAAACCGCGATACTCGAGAACGTGGGCTTCTTCCCTGTGGTTCAGGAAGCGATAGGTCGAATACCCGAAGGTGGCTTGAAGATCCTCGCCGAAGGTGTGGTGAGACAGTCTTCGACACCCGATTCGATCGTGTGTTTCATCCCTGGGCTTGGAGCGAAGGGTGGAGAGTTCAACGAGACTTACCGTCAAGCCTTCACCAGGATCGTTTTCAACAAAGAAGACCCAGCAAAAGTGATAGCAGAACTCGGCGAGAAGATAAGACAACTCTTCAAGGAAGTCAAAGCTCCACTACCAGAACCTGACTCGAGCCTGTTCTGAACACGTGGCGGGTGGTCGAACGCCACCCGCCTTTCAAATTCTTCCTGGAGTGAGATCTGATGAGGAGAGAATCTTTAGTTCCATTTCTCTTGATCCTTCCGACACTCGTTTATCTCGTGGTGTTCATAGGCTATCCCATAGTGGGGGCCTTTCAACTCTCTTTCACCAGCGATAAGGGATGGCTTGGAAACTTCAAGTACGTCTTTTCTTCCAAAGATTTTCAGAACGCCTTTTTGAACACGCTGATCCTGGGTGCGGTCGTCATACCGATTCAGTTCGTGCTCGCGATCTTGTTCGCACTGTTGGTGAACAAGAAATGGCTTGGCTATAGAACGCTTTTGTACATCATTGCGGCACCGCTCGCACTCAGTGATGTCACGGCCGCGCTGATCAGTTATTCCATCTTCGCACCCAACGGCTATCTGAACAAAATTCTGCTCAGCTTGAACTGGATCGAAAGGCCATTGTACTTTTTCGGATACATGTTCAAATCCAGAGAGTTTCTTGTCATCGTTCTCACGGAAGTTTGGAGGGCGACACCTTTGGTGTTCGTCATTCTGCTCGCGGGGCTTCAGTCCATAAACGCTGAGTATCTTGAAGCAGCGGACGTTTTTGGCTTTTCATCGTGGAAGAAGTTCTTCAAGATCACTCTGCCACTGCTGAAACCTTCCATCGTCTCTGCACTCTTGATCAGAACTCTGTTTGCATTCCAGATCTTCGGCGTCGTTTGGCTTCTGGCTGGCAGGGACATCCCAGTGTTGGCAGGCGAAACTTTCTACTGGTACGTTCTCAGAAACAACAGACACGTTGCAAGCACCTACGCGTTGGTGATTGCTGTACTCACGTTCATCGTCGGTTGGTTCTACATAGGCACGATCCGTTCCAAACACCTCGAAGAGGGTGTGATACAATGAAGAAGTTCTTCTACGCTCTGGCCTTCGTCGCGATTTCGCTGTGGTTCTTGGGACCACTGTTCTTCATATTCCTCGCATCCCTGACCCCTTCTTCCGAATTTTACCAATGGGACAGGATTTTTCCTTCTAAGCTCACCCTCGATCACATATACAAGCTACTCGTGAACCTGGGTGGCTGGCGGGCCATGCTTTCCAGCGTTCAGGTCGCAGGCATAGCGATTGGAATCTCTTTCGCTTTGGGTATCCCCGTAGGCTACGCGATCACGCGTTACAGGTTCCGCGGTAAAGACTTCATAAAGCTCGCGATGCTCTTCACAAGATCCATCCCACTCGTGGTGATCGCAGTTTCTTTGGTAACGCTGTATCTGAGACTGAACTTGGCCGATACCGTGCTGGGCGTCGGTCTGGCGCACGCAGCGATGGTTCTACCCTTCGTCGTTTTGATCACTTCGAGCATCTTTTCTGGCGTCTTCGTGGAGTACGAGGAAGCCGGGATGGTCTTTGGGCTTTCAAGGTTCGGAGCTTTCTTGAGGATCACGATGCCTTTGGCATTGCCCGGGCTTGCGGCGTCCGCAATCTTCGCGTTCATCATGTCATGGAACGAGGTCTTCGCAGCTTCTGTGCTCGCGATAACGAACAGAACTTTGCCTGCACACATTCTGAACACCGCGATGGCCTCACCTGATTACTTCAAATTCGCCGCGGGCACGATCATGGCTGTTCCGGCGTTGGTGTTCATATTCATGATCAGAAAGTATTTGATCTCGATGTGGGGCATATCGCTCAAGTAGGTGATAAGATGGCCAAAGTGACGATAGAGAATGTGAAAAAGTACTTCGGTAATGTGAAAGCGTTGGACGGGATCGATCTGACGATCGAGGAAGGCTCTTTCGTGGTGTTGCTCGGACCTTCGGGCTGTGGAAAGACCACTCTGATGAGATGCATCTCAGGGCTTGAAAAACTCACCGAGGGGAAGATCTACTTCGACGAAAAAGATGTTTCCAACGTTCCCCCAAAGGACAGGAACGTGGCGATGGTGTTTCAGAGCTACGCGGTTTGGCCTCACATGAAAGTGAGAGACAACATCGCGTACCCCCTTAAGCTCAAGAAGGTGCCGAAGAACGAGATAGAGGAAAGGGTCAAATGGGTCTCGGAACTTCTGCACATAAGCGAGCTTTTGGACAGGTTTCCAGCGCAACTTTCTGGAGGCCAACGGCAGAGGGTTGCCGTGGCGAGGGCGATCGTGCACCAGCCAAAGGTGTTGCTCATGGACGAACCGCTCTCGAACTTGGACGCATTGCTGAGGGTGAAAATGCGAAGCGAGTTGAAAAAACTCCACGAGAGAGTCAAGGTCACCACGATATACGTTACCCACGACCAGACGGAAGCCATGACGATGGGTGACAAGATAGCAGTCATGAACGCTGGTAAGATCGTTCAGTTTGGCACTCCCGAAGAGATATACAAAAAGCCAAAGACAATCTTCGTTGCGGGCTTCGTGGGTTCACCCCAGATGAACTTTTTGAACATGAAGGTGGTATCCTCTGGAGCGCAGTTCCACGCGGAGAATCTTGGTTTGAGGATTCCTTTGAAGAGTGATCCAAAGTTGGAACACGTCATAGTTGGTATCAGACCGGAGCACATACACCTGCAGCAGACTGAAAGTTGCGTTCCAATCACTGGAACAGTCTACTTCGCTGAGAAGTTGATGTCGGAAACAGTGATACATCTTTCCATAGACGCCGAGAAGAACTTGGTCATCAAAGTACCGTACGATCTGTCGGCGAGGGAAGGCGAGAGAATGCAAGTTTATTTGGATTTAGATCAAATTCATTTCTTCCACCCAGACACTCAGGAGCGGATCGAGCTGTGAACCTTGTGATTTGTCACACACACTGGGACAGAGAGTGGTTCGCCCCTTCGTCGATCACGAACGAATGGCTCAAGGAGCTCTTCGAAAGGCTTCTTGATCTGATTTCGAGAAAAGAAGATTACCGTTACGTGCTCGACGGTCAAACGCTCATCTTGGAGGATCTTCTGAGCCTGGCGCCAGAGTTCGAGGAAAAAGTGAAAGGGCTTGTTCAATCCGGCAATCTCTTGATTGGACCTTTGTACGCTCAAATAGATTTCAGACTATCTCCAGAGCCCGCGATCGTGAAGAACATCGAATTTGGAAAGAAGGACGTGAAAGAGTACGGTGGCGATGCATCTGTTGCTTGGATGGTCGACAACTTCGGCTTCATATCTCAGCTCCCACAGCTTTTCAAACGCTACTGCATCGAAGGTGCGTTCCTCTGGAGGGGAGTGAAGCTTGAAAAACCTTCCATCGAGTTCTTGTGGGAGTCGAAGGATGGTTCCTCTGTGAAATGCATCTTCCTCATCGGTGGTTACAGAAACCTCTATGGTCTGTCGCGCACCAGAGATTTGGCCAAGAAGCGATTGAAACACGAGATAGAAAAGCTCAAAATCTTTTCTCTTTCCGGCCTCGTACCTCTTTTGGATGGTTACGATCTGGACGTGGAGCCAGAAGATCCACGAGACCTGCTCAACGAAGAAATCGAACTCTCATCTGCAGGGAAGTATTTGAATGAAGCGTTCTCGAAAACCGAAGAGGTTCCCAAAGTGAATGGAGAACTGTTGAGCGGAAAGTACGCGTGCGTCTTTCCTGGTACGCTCTCTACGAGGGTTTATTTGAAGCGACAAGCCTACGTTGTGGGCAAAATGCTCAGATACGTTGAACTTTTGGCTTCTTTTCGAAACGAGAGAATCGACGAACTGTACAGAACGTATCTGAAAACGCTCGTGCACGACAACATATGTGGTGTTGGTGTAGACACGATTCACAGAAACATGAGGGCAGTTTACAAAAAGCTGTTCGGCGCGCTGGAAAAATCTTTCAAGGAACATTTGAAGAAACTCGCCACCCATCTCAAAAGTGGTCTGTACGCAGTTTCTTTCTCTCCCTTTGAATACGATCATTACTACTGCGACGGTGAAAGATGCTACAGGCTGCAGAGTGAAGGCTTCGGACTTTTCAAGGTGAACGAGTTCGATAGAGCACGTTCAGATGGAAAACTTTCTTTCAGGAACGACTATTACGAAGCCTTCTTCAATCAGGATGGAAGCTTGAATGTCAATCGGATCGTGACGGGCGTTCTGCAGCTGGAAAGAGAACTTGGTGACTGTTATTCCACAGACACAGAGAAGATGGATTTTTCCTGTCACATTTCAAAAATGCAGGTTGAACGTGCTGGTGAGAGACACAAGATAGTTCTACTGGAGAGAGTGATCGAAGCTGAAGGGATACACATCGAAACAAAAGAAACGATAATCTTCGACGAATCTCCACTCGTCAAGTGGAACATGACTGTGAATTCTTGTGGAAAAGACTATCTTCTGAGCTTTGTCACCAAGAGCTTCGAGGGAACTTCCAAGGTTTTCGCGAAGATGCCGTTCGATGTTGTCGAGAGGGACAGGATCGATACCGATTTGTTGCCACACGATGCGGGAGAGAAGCTCAATTCGGTTCTGCTCGCCGCGAGGGAAGTTGGATCGATAAGAAAATTCCCGTTCCAAGGTTTTGTCGCTCTTCAAGGTGAAAAAACCTTGGCCGTGATGGCGAAAGGTGTGCATCAGTACGAAGTGGACGAAGAAGGTGACATAAAGATAGATCTGATAAGAAGTGTTGAATGGATCGCCAAGAACAACGTGAAAGGTCGAACGGGCGATGCCGGACCTTTGATGTACGTTCCAGATGCCAGATGTGAGGGAGTGATCGATTTCGAACTCGCTATCTGTGAGCTGAATGCAGATGTGCGATCCGAAGAATTCTTCAAATGGTTCAGCCTGTTCGACGATCCACCGACGCTCGTTTCCGTGAATAAACAAGACGATCGTGGTTTGGAATCTCTGAAGTTCTTTTCTGGTTCACTCCCTTGGGTCTGTGTGGAGAACGGCGAACTGTTGGTCTACAACCCTTACTCGAAACCCATCCACGGTTTAAAGCCGAGTCAAATGAGCACAATCTTGGTGAATGTGGTTTTCCCCAACAGTGGTGATGATCGAGCCGACGTTGAGATACTCGGCTCTCTGAGATTTCCGCAGCTTGCGTTCAAAAAGATCACAGAGCGCGAGCTCGAACAGCTGAAGGAAAAGATCGAAATCGTCGAGGAAGAGATCGAGCAAGTCGAACAGACCCTGAAAGGCCTAAGGAAAGACTCGTACGAGTATCATGTAAACATGCACAAGCTTTTGAGCGAGAAAAGAACGTTACTCGAACTGACAGTTTCTCTCGCGCTGAATCGGGGAAAGGTGCCAAAACGCCTGATGAGAAAACTCAACGAACTTCGGGCAAAGAGAAGGATCTACGACTACATCGTCGAACTTCTGAAGGAGGGAGCAAGATGAAGTATCGCAACGACATCCCAGAGGTTGAAAAGTGTGACATCGTGGTGGGTATACCGAGTTTCAACAACGCAACGACCGTAGCCCACGTCGCTCGGACGGCTGCTGAAGGTATCAGAAGGTTGCAACTCAAAGGGCTCATCGTGAACTCGGATGGAGGCTCAACGGACGGAACTGTGGAAGCCTTTCTGGCCAGCGATACCTTTGAAGTTCCAAAGTTTTCGCTGAAATACAAGGGCATACCCGGCAAAGGTAGTGCCGTCAGGGCACTGTTCGAGGTCGCACACAAATCGAAGGCTACAATCTTCATAATGCTCGATTCGGACCTCAGGAGCGTTGAACCTTGGTGGATAGAACGCATGGCGAGACCCATCCTCGAAGGAAAGACGGACTACGTGACACCACTGTACTTGAGACACAAGTACGATGGTACGATCACGAACAACGTCTGTTATCCGTTGACCTCGGCACTCTACGGCGTGAAGGTGCGTCAGCCCATAGGTGGAGATTTCGCCGTCGGTTCGAAATTGATCGAAGTCTTTTTGAGCAAGCCTGAACGCGTGTGGGAGAGTAACGTCGCACGCTTTGGCATCGATATATGGATGACGACGACGGCGATCAACGAGTTGGAAAAGTTACCCGTTCAGGCAGTGTTGGGCGCTAAGGTTCACGATGTGAAAGATCCTGGCAAACAACTTCAGGGCATGTTCGTTCAGGTCGTTCAAACGCTCTTCGAGCTCATGATTGAATACCAAGACAGATGGAAAACCGTCGGTGAACTGATCGATACAGAAATCTACGGTGAACAGCCCGCACAGCGAGTCGAAGAAATCGTTGTGGACTTGAAAAATTTGAAAGAAAAGGCGAGCAAGGGTCTGAGAGAAAGAATGCCGTCCAGAGTATCGTTGCGAAGAGAGCTTCTCGAATCGATACTCGAGAACGGCACACTGGGCGCAGAACAATGGGTTGAAACCGTCTATGAGTTCGCGTTAGCATACAAGAGAGAAAGGAGCGAAGAACTCGTTCTGGATCTTTTACCGTTCTACTTCGCGCGCGTGGCGGACTTCGTCGAGAAAACCAAGGACATGGACAGCGTCGAGGCAGAAAAGCTGATAGAATCTCAGCTTCAGCTCTTCATGCGGCTAAAGGAACCGTTCAAGAGGAGATGGTTCGTTGATACTTGACAGTTTGCTTGGAATGTACGACAGGCTCAGTGAATCTGAAAAGAAAGTGACTTCTTACATTCTCGAAAGACCCGACGATGTGATCCACTACTCGATAACGGAATTCGCGAGGATCGTAGGAGTGAGCGAGACGACGATCTACAGGCTGGTCAGAAAGCTGAAGTTCGATGGATACCAGTCCTTCAAGATCGAGCTCACCAAGCAAACCAGTGGCGCGAGGATCTATCCGACGAGCGCCAAGGATGCCTTCGACGAGTACATAGACCAGATGAGATCCTTCATAGACCGCTTACCGTCGACGCTGAAGAAAGAAGATGTGGAAAAATCCGCAGACTGGGTGATCCAATCCCAAAAGACGATCTTCTTCGGTGTGGGTTTATCGGCGGTCGCAGCGGAGTATGGAAGCTTGTTGCTCTCACTTTTGGGTTTTCCTTCTTTCTACTACAACGATCCTCACGCACAGGTGATCGTGGCGACAAGCCTTTGCAACAAAGATGTTGCCGTATCGGTCAGTCACAGCGGTAACATCAGAGACACCGTCAAGTCCACACAGGTGGCGAAGGACGTGGGAGCCAAGACCGTGGCCATCACTGCTGGCATAGGTTCACCCTTAGCTTCGGTTGCCGACATGGTCCTCTACAGCCCCACCGCAAGGTTTGAAAAGCACGAGTTCCTCAGGGGAAACTTGGGCGAACTGGTGGTGGTCGAGATACTCTTCAGAACGATCCTCAAAAAGATATACTCCGAGAAAGAAGAACACCTGAACGGTTTGTCCGAAGTTCTCAGGCCCAAGAGGTACGAGGAGGAAAAGAGATGAAGATCGCACTCGTGCACTTCAGGGCTGGTTTCACGGATGGAGTTTCTTTGGAGATGGAAAAGTGGAAGACAGTGCTCGAGGAACTTGGGCACGAAGTGATCTACGTGGCTGGAGAGTTCGATCAAGCTCAGGGTGTAGAGATACCCTCTCTGTCGATGAATGACGCCACAAACTTGTGGATTCACAAAAACGCGTTTGAAAAGCTAACTGTAGATGAACGAACCTTCGAAGATGCATTCGACGCATGCGTTGAAAGGATCAAATCTGAGCTGAAGAACTTACCAAAACTTGACCTTCTCATCATCAACAACATCTTCTCACTCGGGTTCAATTTGGCTGCCGCGGTGGCACTCACAGAGTTTGTGAGAGAGAAGAATTTGAAAGTCATAGCCCATAACCACGATTTCTACTGGGAGAGGGAAAGATACTCAACGCCTCAGTGCGAGTGCGTGAAGAGAACACTCGAAGAGTACTTCCCCCCGAAAGATGGACTCATCCTTCACGTGACGATCAACAGACTCGCACAAGAGGAACTGCGACGAAGAAAGAATATCGATTCTGTCGTTGTACCGAACGTGTTCGACTTCAACCAACCTGTTTGGCGAATCGATGAGTACAACAGAGACCTCACATCCGTTCTCGGCATATCCGAAGACGATCTTGTGGTACTGCACGCCACCAGGATCGTTCCGAGGAAAGCCATAGAGATAGCGATGGATTTCGTGGCGTGCTTGAGCGAAAAAGTCGAGAAAAATGTCCATTTCGTTCTGGCGGGTTTTCCAGAAACGGAATCTCAAGAGTACTATCGAAAGATCGTGAAAAAAGCTGAAAGCATGCCTTACGAAACTCACTTCGCGTTCGAAATGGTCAGATCGGAGAGGTTCGTGAACGACAGGAAATACTATTCACTCTGGGACATGTACGCGATCTGCAACGTCATCACCTACACATCGATACTCGAGGGCTGGGGTAACCAGCTCATCGAGGCGGTTTTTGCGAAAAAGCCACTCGTCGTGTTCGAATATCCCGTGTACAAAAGTGACATCGCACCTTTAGGCTTCCAGTTCATCTCGCTCGGTGATACCGCTCATTACGACGAAAACGAGGGTTTGTACAGGCTCGACGTTCAGAGATTGGACGATGCGGCGCGGAGATT
>Ga0308396_1001473_pt1 | contig 11976 bp, 10 predicted proteins | sample Hotspr2SamplePe2_FD_202359 | JGI IMG/M metagenome (GOLD analysis project Ga0308396, IMG submission 202359) | Hot spring phototrophic mat microbial communities from Mushroom Spring, Yellowstone National Park, Wyoming, United States - 20050930_Pe2 ... | reverse complement strand
GGTGAATCGTACGAAACTGAAGTCGTTGTCTGTGCAGCTGGTGTGTGGTCTAAAGAAGTCTGCAAGATGGTGGGGCTTGAACTGCCCATCAAACCGAAGCGAGGGCAGATCCTCGTGACTGAGCCGATCGAACCGATCGGAGAAACGAACGTCTGGGATTCGGACTACATCATCGCCAAGCACGTGTCTCACATGCAAAAGGATGAGACTGCGAGAAGGCTTGGCCTCGGCTTTGCGATGTCGAAGACTCATCCGGGTAACTATTTGGTCGGAAGCACGAGAGAGTACGTGGGTTTCGACAAGTCGACGACGCTCGAGGCGTTCATTGCGATCGCCAAGAGATTGGTCGAGCTCTTTCCTGTTTTCAGAAACGTGCGCATCATAAGGAACTTTGCTGGTCTGAGGCCGGCGTGCGAGGATGGCAGGTACGTCATAGGTGAAGATCCAGACAATCCAGGCTTTTTCGTTGCGACGGGACACGAAGGTGATGGCATTGCGCTCGCACCAGTCACAGGTGCCTTGGTGACTCAGCTGATCTGCGGAGAGAAAACTTCTCTTGCAATCGAAGAGCTGAGTCCAGCAAGATTTCGCGTTCTCAAAAAAGAAGAACAATCAACTCTTGAAAGGAGGAGGTTCTGATGAGGTTGTCACGGATCGCAGTGCTGATCGTTCTGGTCCTCAGTCTCGGAGTTGTTCTGGCTCAGGAGCTCAAATCTGTAACGCTTACTTGGATCGCGGGTGGCGTCGGAGGAGGTTGGTACGCTCAGGCAGGTGCCGTCGCGGCGCTGATAAATGCGAAAGAGCCGAAGATATCCATCAAGGTCATACCTGGTGGAGGCGTCGTCAATCCCGTGCGCGTCTCGATGGGCGAGGCGGACCTGGGCTGGGGCATCACGTTCGTCGACAAGATGGCGCTCGAAGGTACCGCACCGCTCTATGAGAAACCGAACCCGAAGGTCAGATCGATCGGTGGCTACTTCGGTTATTATCAGATCCACTTCGTGGCCGACGCCGCGAGGGGACTGAGCACTGTACAAGAACTCGTCGACCTGATAAAAGCGAAAAAGCCCGTGAGGATCGCAATCCCGATGAAAGGAACATCAGACTTACCCATCGTGGAGGAGATACTGCGCTTCTACGGAGTCACGCTGGAGGACATCAAGAAGGCTGGTGGGGAATACTTCCATGCGGTGTACGCGGACATGATAAGTCTCTACAAGGACCGCCACGTAGATTTCGTCGTCACACACCTCTCCATTCCTGCAGCGGCGGTGACCGAGATGTTCTCCTCCAGAAAGTCTGTCCTTTTGGCTGTCTCAGACGAATGCATCGATCACATGCACAACAAGTTCGGAACGGTCGGCAGAGAAACCGGTTTGTGTCTCATACCTGCGAACACGTACTCAGGCTTCGACAAGGACGTTCCTGCGGTCACAACGTCTGGAGAGCTCTTGGTGAACGCGGATGTTCCTGAGATCGTCGTGTACACTATAACGAAGATTCTTTGCGAAAACCTCGAAGAGCTGTACCAGGCGCATCCAGCGAACAAGACCTTTGTTCCTGAAGTCGCATGGCAACGCGTGGCTGTTCCTCTGCATCCCGGTGCGGAGAAATATTACAGGGAAAAAGGTTACATGAAATGAAGAGGAGATAGCATGCGTCAACTCAAAGGATGGCAGAGATGGATCTTGGGTGGATGGCTCGTCGCCGCCATCCTGTTTCATCTGTACACCGCGACCGTGGGTATACTGCAGCCGAGACTTCAAAGGGGTGCACACTTACTGTTTCTTCTGCCCGCAGCCTTTCTACTCTTCCCAGCCACGAAGAAGTCGCCCAAAGACAGGTTCACCATCTTTGATGTCATACTGGCCATACTCGCCGCTTTACCTCCGATCTACCTCATGCTTAACAACGACATGCTCAACATGCGCTTCGAGTTCATCGATCCTGTGACTTCGGTTCAGATCGTTCTTGGACTGATCAACATAGTTTTGATCCTCGAGGCCATAAGGCGCGCAGTCGCACCAGCGATGGCCATTCTCATCTTGGGTGTTATCGGCTATCTCTATTTGGCACCGTTTTTACCTGGAGTCTTCTACAACAAGCCTGTGAGGCTACCTCGGTTGGTAGAGATGTTCTACTTGTTGACCGATTCGGGAATCTATGGCAGCATAACAGGCATCTCTGCCACGATCGTTGCGCTGTTCGTGATCTTCGGTGCGTTCTTCGAGCAGACGAAGGTTGGTGATTATTTGCTCAGGATAGCATCGAAGTTGACAGGCGCTTCACCGGGTGGGCCAACGAAGATCGGAGTCTTAGCCAGCGCGCTGTTCGGAACTATAAGTGGAACGGCCGCGAGCAACGTCTATGCGACGGGTTCTTTCACGATCCCCATGGGCATAAGGCTGGGTTACAAACCTGAGTTTTCGGCCGCCGTTGAGTCGGTGGCCTCGACGGGTGGCATCTTCGTTCCACCGGTGATGGGAGCAGCCGCCTTCGTCATGTCGGAGATCACGAACGTACCATATTTGGAGATATGTTTCAGAGCCATACTGGGAGCTGTGTTCTACTACCTCTCGCTCGGTTTGACTGTGCACTTGGTGGCCCTCAGGGACAATCTGAGAGGTTTACCCCCAGAGGAGATACCCAAGTGGCGTGAGATCGTCAGAGATTCCTATCTGTTGTTACCAATCGTGGTGTTGGTCTATTTCCTCGTCAAGGGTTTCTCACCCTTTTCGGCAGCTTACTACGCCATCTGGGCTGCCTTCGTTCTGAGTTTCTTCAAGAAAGATACGATGATGACACCGAAGAGGCTCGTCATCACCTTTGAGAAGGGTGCACGCAACATGATTGCGGTCGCTCTGGCTTGTGCGGGTGCGGGAATAGTGGTGAGCGTTTTCACCAACACGGGGCTTGGTCTGGGCATAGCCTCGGCGATCACGAGTCTTTCCGGAGGAAAGCTTTTGCCCGCGTTGCTCCTGCTGATGGGAGTCTGTCTGATACTGGGCATGGGTTTACCGACAACACCGGCCTACGTGATCGCAGCTTCCATCGCGGGATTGGCGCTCACGAAGATGGGAGTCGACGTGCTCGCAGCGCACTTGTTCGTGCTTTATTTTGCGATGCTTTCCGAAGTCACACCACCGGTCTGTATAGCATCCTACTGTGCCGCCTCTGTCGCGAAGGTGAACCCCATGAAGGTTGGCTTTGAAGGTTGGAGACTGTCGCTGACCGGTTACATCGTGGGTTATCTGTTCATATACAACAGAGCCATACTCTTGAAAGGTTCCATCCTCGAAATGATCAGCTTGTGCGTCATAATGACGGGCATCAGTTATTTCTTGGCTGTGATGAACTCTGGTTACTTCAAAAGGCCTCTCACCTTCGTCGGTAGATCCTTGGCTGCCGTGGCGGTTGTTTTCTTGGTCGTTTCGGCCGCCTGGACGAAGATGCCAACGAACATCATCGCCGCCGTCACTTTGGCAGTTTTGGTCTATTTGTTGATCAAGGCGAAGAGGTCCGAAGAGAGGTTGGGCAGTCAAGAATGATCGCCCAAGGTGGAAAGACCCTCTACGGTTTCACCTTGGGGGTGATAACACTGCACACGCACTTTCCAAGAGTTCTGGGTGATGTTGGAAACGCCAGAACTTGGAGATTTCCCGTGTTGTACAAAATCTTGGAGGGCTTGAATCCCAAAGCGATCATAGGCAAAGAGAAGAACTGCGTTGAAGAGGTCTTGAACGCCGCGAGAGAACTCGAAGCTGCGGGTGTGAAGGTGATAACCACAAGTTGTGGATTCTTGGCGATGTTGCAGGAAGAGCTCGCTCATGCGGTGAGCGTGCCAGTGATAACATCTTCTTTGCTGTTACTTCCTTTGGTTCACAGAATATGTGGCATGAAGCCGGTGGGAATTTTGACGGCGAACTCTCAAGTGCTCGGCCAGTCACACCTTCTGCCCGTGGGAGCAGCTGAAGTTCCCGTCGAGATCGTTGGCCTGGAGGACACGAACTTCGGCAGAGCTTTGCTGAACGATGAATGTTGCATAGACTTTGAAGAGGCTCGAAACGAAGTTGTCCAGGCGGCAAAGAGACTCGTGGAAAAACGGCCCGAACTTGGTTGTATCGTGCTCGAATGCACGAACCTACCACCCTTCGCTGTTGATGTGCAGAGGGTGACGAAGTTGCCAGTCTTTGATCTGACGGATCTTGTGAACATGTTGTGCTTTGCCGTTGAGAAAGGTGGGACTCTTCCTTGGAAAGGTGCAACAATGGAGTGAGAAAAGCAACGTACGTCATAAGGGACCATCCCATCTTACAGTTCAGCAGAGGCAGAAGGGTCATCTTCTACCACGACGGAAGACCTTTGGAATGGTACGAGAACGAACCCATAGCTGTCGCTCTGTACGCGAACAACGTTAAGGTCCTCAGCCACACGAAGAAATACCACAGACCGAGGGGATTCTTCTGCGCCATAGGCAAGTGCTCGTCTTGTTTCATGAAGGTCGATGGTTTACCGAACGTGAGGACCTGCATCACACCGCTCAAGGAAGGTATGAGGATCGAAACACAAGACGGTTTGGGAAGATTCCCCGAGGATTCACCCCTCGTGTTGGGAGAGCCTCAAGGATCGTCCAACCTCGAAGCCGAGGTTCTGATCATCGGAGGCGGTCCAGCGGGCCTTTCTGCCTGTCTCGAAGCGCTGCGATGGGGTTGTAAGGTCACGCTCGTCGACGAATCGCTCCGTCTCGGTGGTCAACTCATAAAGCAGACTCACAAGTTCTTCGGTTCATCTGTTGACTTCGCAGGTGTTCGAGGAATAAAGATAGCAGAGATACTCCAAGAACAACTGAGTCCGTACATCGAGTCAGGTCAACTCACGGTGTTTTCGAACACATCAGCTGTGGCTTATTATCCGGAGGAAAACGTGGTTCTTTGTGAGCAGGGTGAGAAGAGACTCTTCATGATCCAGCCAGAGGCCATCATCGTCTCCACTGGGGCGATGGAGAAGCTGATTCCGTTCGTGAACAACGATCTACCGGGTGTCTACGGTGCGGGAGCTGTACAAACGCTCATGAACGTCTACGGAGTTCTTCCAGGAAAGAAAGTTCTCATGGTTGGAGCGGGAAACATCGGTCTGATCGTTTCTTACCAACTGCTCCAGGCTGGTGCCGAGGTGGCGGCGATCGTCGAATTGGCACCGAGCGTCGGAGGCTACTGGGTACACGCTGCCAAGGTACGTCGCCTCGGTGTTCCGATACTGCTCAGACACACGGTGAAAAAAGTGGTTGGAGAAAGCTGTGTCGAAGGCGCAATAATACAGCAAGTGGATGAGAAAGGCGAGCTCGTCGGTGAAGAGAAGTTCATCGACTGTGACACTGTTTGCCTCGCCGTAGGTTTATCTCCAACGGTGGAACTCTTCTGGCAGGCGGGTTGCGAGATGGTTTACGTGGGTGATCTTGGCGGTTTTGTTCCAAAGAGGGATCACACGTTGAGGACCACGAACCCCAGATTTTGGGTCGCCGGTGATGTTGCTGGCATAGAGGAAGCCACCACCGCGATGCTCGAAGGAAGCATAGCGGGATTGTCCGTCAGCAGGGCTTTGAACAGGGTGGATGAATCCAGCTTCGAGAGCAGGCTCGAAGGTTACTGGAACAAGTTGAACGAGCTTCGAATGGGTGAAACGTCCTACAGGGTGAGGAAGGGTTTGAGTCAGGTTTTCATCGAAGGTTCTCTGCCACTGTTTCAGTTGGTTGGTGACAGTCCGTCGGAAGATCGACTCCAGGATGAGCAGTTCAGATCGGGTGTGCTGAGTGAGAACATGGTTGAAACCGTCACACCACCCATGGAACTTTGGAAGAAAAAGAAGAATGGTCTGGTGATAATAGAGTGTCCTCAGAAAATTCCGTGCGATCCGTGTCATGCCAGTTGCCCCACGGGTGCGATACTGCCTTTCGAAAACATCAACGATATACCGAAGATAGATTATTCCAAGTGCACCAGCTGTGCGATGTGTGTTGCCGCATGCCCGGGCCTTGCCTGTTTCGTTGCGGACATATCTGGCGAGCAGGCGATTCTGAAGTTGCCCTACGAGATGTTGCCAAAACCTCAGGTGGGGAACGAGGTGGCCTGCCTCGATAGATACGGCAGAGAAGTCGCACGCTCGAAGATCGTCAAGGTCCAAGAACCGAGGAAGGACAAAACCTACGTCGTCCACGTGGTTGTTCCAAAGGATCTGGTGATGCACGTCAGGGCGGTGAGGGTGATAGATCGTGAATGAGAAGATTTTCGTTTGTCGGTGTGAAGAAGTAACGCTCGAAGAAGTTAGAAGATACATCCAGATGGGCTTCACAACCTTCAACGAGCTCAAGAGACTTTTGAGGATCGGGATGGGACCGTGCCAAGGTCGGGGCTGTAGAGAGATCGTGCTCAGGGAGTTATCCAAAGCCAAGGGTATTTCGATTTCTCAACTGAGTCCAGGTACCTTCAGACCTCCTTCAAAACCAATCCTTTCAAGCTTGATAGCGAACGTCGAATCGAAAGAAAAACGTCGTTGATGGGTTGGATAGTCAGAAACTCAAAGGTGAAGAAACGAAGATGAAACACACACCGTCTCATGTGAGGTTATAATGTGTTTTCAGAAAACGGGGTGAACGGTGTGCTGGCTGTAACGAGCACGATTTTGGATCACGCTCTGAATAGATGTGAAGATAGTCCGAAAGGGGCTTCAAAAGCCCCTTTTATTTTAAAAAGAGCGAAATTTGAGGGGCCGAAAGGCCCCTTTATTTTTGCTCCATCGGAGGTGACGGCATGAGACATTTGCTTGACATCAAGGATCTAAGCAGGAAAGAGATTGAGACCATACTCGAGCGCGCCATGTGGTACAAGTCGCTGAAGGCTTATCCGAAAACGCTCGAAGGCAAATTCGTGCTCACCGCCTTCTTCGAACCTTCCACGAGGACGAAGGTCTCTTTCCAGAAGGCCGCGATGAACCTCGGAGCCAACGTCATCGACTTTGCGCCTGAAAGTTCCTCCCTCTTGAAGGGTGAGACCGACCTCGGCACGATCTTGACACTGAACATGATGGACTTTGATTGTTTGGTGGTTCGCATTCGAAGAAACGGTGCGCCGAAGGAGTTCTCGAAGTACGTGAAAATGCCTGTGGTGAACGCGGGTGACGGCACGAACGAACATCCCACCCAAGCTCTCTTGGACGCCATGACGATGGTTGAACATTTCAACACACTCAAACTCAAGGTTGCCATCGTGGGCGACATCGTCCATTCGCGCGTAGCCAGATCTTTAACGGAGATTCTCAACAAGTTCGGAGCGGAAGTGAAAATGGTTGGACCTAAAGGTTTTGTACCGGAGAGTTTCGAAGGCGTGAGCTTGATAACGAACGATCTGGAAGAAGCCATACACGACGTCGACGTCATCTACGCGCTGAGGATTCAAAAAGAAAGACTTGAGGAAAGTTATCCAAACGTCGACGATTTCTTCCGCACGATGCAGATCGACTCGAAAACGATAGAACTCGCACCAAAGTACGCCGTTTTGATGCACCCGGGACCCTTCAACAGGAACGTCGAAGTTTCGGACGATGTGGTCTATTCTGAGAGATCCAAGATCCTCGAACAGGTGAAAAACGGTGTTTTCGTCAGGATGGCCGTTTTGGAGTACGCCATGGGAGTGATCGAGGTTGAGAGCGTACGATCCATGGAAACATCGTTGGTTGGACGTTGAGATCGATCTGCCAGAGCCCACAGAAGCGCTCTTAGCTTGTCCAACCTTCTTCGACATGCACACGCACGTGAGGTTGAACCGCCAAGAAGATTACGATTCACTCGAAAGGGCCGCGATTGCGGGTGGTTTCGGTGCGGTCTTGATTCAACCCAACACCAAGCCAGAGCTTTTCAACTTGGATGTTTTGAACTTTCACATTCAACTCGCCAAGGACAAGATCGTCGATTTCTACTGGTCCATCTTTCTGTTCGGTGAGGTGGAACCAGACGGAGAAAGAACTCTGTGCTATTCCAACGACGGTATCGAGTATGATACACTGAAGATCTTGAACGCTTTCAGGAGAAAAAAACCACATCTTGTGTTGGACCACAGTCAGATGCACGAATTTGGAGGTTTGTTCTACGAACCTACACTACACCGATCGACACTCCAAAAAGACCGATCTGCAGCGAAGCCATATCCATCTTTCGCAACGTGATGATCGGTCTCGAACATGGTTTTGATAGGTTCCACATCCAGCACGTTTCAACAAGACTTTCGATCGAAACGATATTGCATCTTCGAAAGTATGCCAAAGTGAGCTGTGAAGTAACACCGCATCATCTCTTCTTTACCATGAACGATGTGAAGAACACGAATTTCAAGATCAATCCTCCGCTGGGCACAGAGCGAGATAGAGAAGCGCTTCTCGAGGCCGTGGAGAAAGGTTTGGTCGACGTTTTCGCAACAGATCATGCGCCAAATCCAGAAAAACCGAACGATTTCGAAAAGGCACCGTTTGAAACCAGCGGTATCGAAGTGGCGTTCAGCGCCTTCTACACCGCCACGAATCAGTTGGAAACAACGATAGAGAAACTCACCGTGGCACCTCGGAAGATCCTTGGAATCGAAGGCTCTTTCGATCTGGACAACGTGATCGTGATCGATCCGAACGCCCAATGGACAGTCGATGCGAAGAAGCCTCACAGCAAAGGAAAGAATTGCGTCTTCGATGGAATCAAATTGAAAGGTAGGGTGGTGGGGATAAAGCGTTCAGGAAGGTGGGTGTACTGGGATGGAGAATTTCTCTCTGACGAGGAGTGAACTCATACAACTCACCGAGGACACGTTCATCATAAGTTTCAACGAATGGATCGATTTTGAACCAACTCAGTTCATCATGATAGAAACGGAAACTTCGATCGTTCGAAAGCCTTTCGGCCTCGGTCGGTGGAACGAGAAGCTCGCCATAGGGGTGCAGATCATAGGACCTGGAACGAATTACATAGTACAAAAGAGCGTTTTGAACGCACACGGGCCGTGCGGCAAAGGCTTCGTTCCACCAGAAGGCAAGGGCGCGATGATCGCAACGCCTGCCTGTTTGCCAATGGCTTTCGATCTAAACAAAAGATGCAACTGCGATGTGTTGATCGGTTCTTTGGAGAAACTTTCGATCGAAATCCCCTTCCCACTCGTGATCGGTGACGAGTCGTTCTTGAACTTGCTCAGATCGCTCGAAGGTTACGATTGGTTCTTAGTGATCGGTTCAGATCAGATGGAGAAGGTCAGCTACGATGTGCTGAAAGACAAATCTGAAGTGTTCGTTTCGTTCAACGAATACATGGCCTGCGGGATCGGCGCATGCAGAGGTTGTGCGAAGGAAACCAAGAGTGGTTTGAAACATCTGTGCATCGACGGTCCCGTTTTGAGAGGTGAAGAGGTGTGGAGTTGAGACCACCCATCGTGATAGCCTCCGGAGTCGGAGGAATGGGAGAGTATCTCAAGCTGATCGATCCAAAACAGATCGGTGCCTACACACTCAAGACTATCACGTTCAAACCGAGACGTGGCAATTCCCCACCGAGGCTCATCGCCACGCAGGACTATCTCATCAACAGCATAGGACTTGAGAACGTTGGGGTTGAGAAGTTCATCGAAGAGCTCGAAAACAAAGTCTACGATGAACTCTTCGAGAAGGTGAAGGTCATCTTCAGCTTCGCAGGGGAAAACTTCGAAGAATACCTGTTGGTTGCTCAAAAGATGGCACCTTACCAAGACAGATTCGTCGCCTTCGAATGCAACTTCTCTTGTCCGAACGTGCATTTCAATACGCTCTCCAACGTTGCTGAACTTGAAAGAATGCTCTCAGAGCTGAGAAAGAGATTGAACGTGTTCCTCATCGCAAAACTTGGGATCGAGGGTGTCTTCGTCGAAGAGATCGCCAAAATCATAGAAAAATGTGGTTGGAACGGTGTGACGTTGATCAACACGATCCGAGCGTTGCACTTGGACGGTGATCGAATCATAAAAGGTGGTATCTCGGGACCTGTGCTCAAGCCCATCGCGTTGAGAGCGGTGTACGAGGTGAGAAACAGAACCAATCTCTACATCATTGCCTCGGGTGGGATCATGAACGAACAAGACGCCGAACAGTTCTTCAAAGTCGGTGCCAACGCGATCAGCATCGGGACTGCTTTGTACAAAGATCCCAAAATCTTTGAGAAGATCGCAAGAATGTTCTTTTGAGGGAGGGATTCTCATGTTCGAAAGTTATCTTCCAACCAGGATCGTCTTCGGAATGGGTGCGATCGATAAACTTCAAAAGCTTGTGAGAGACCTTGGCAGGAAAACCCTGATCGTCACGGGAAGAAAAAGCACGAAGGTCACAGGTCTTTTGGACAGGGTGAAAGCGATGCTCAAGAACGCTGGAATCGAAGTTTTGGTGTTCGACAAGATTCAACCCAATCCCATCAGCGACCATGTCGATGAGGCTGCGAAGATCGCGATCGAACAGAACGTTGAATTCATCATCGGACTTGGCGGAGGAAGCGCGATAGATTCGGCCAAAGCCATAGCGATCGCCGCCGCGATGAAGGACAGCTTTTGGAACTACACGCACGCTGGTGGCAGCAAGAAACCAGACAAAGCCTTGCCTGTGATCGCGATCCCCACCACTCATGGGACTGGAACCGAGGCAGACCCATTCGCCGTGATCACCAACCCCAGAACGAAGGAAAAGGTCGGAATAGGCTACGATGTGATCTTTCCGAAAGTTTCCATCGTTGATCCCACGCTCATGACGACTCTTCCAAAAGATCAAACCGCGTACACCTCCATGGACGCGTTCTACCACTCACTTGAAGCCTTCTTGAACATCGACGCGAATCCCTATTCTGATCTTCTTGCCATAGACTCGATGAAAAGGATCGTCTCTTTCTTGATGAAAGCCTACACGAACGGCGAAGATCTCGAGGCAAGGAGCAACTTGGCTTGGGCGAGCACCGAAGCGGGCATCACCGAAACGCTCACGGGTGTCATCGCCAACCATGCGATCGAGCATGGACTGAGTGGCTTCAACGAACAACTTCCCCACGGGCTTGGTTTGTGCATCACAGGGCCATACTTGCTCGAGTACATGTTCGAAGAGTGCAGAGAGAGGCTCGCAGTTTTGACGAAACATGTGTTCAACATCGATGAGTTCAACGTGAACAAAGCCGCGAGTTTGTTCATAGAAAAGCTCTACGAGTTCCAGGACCTCTCTTCAATCTGAACGAAAAACTCTCCAAGTTTGGTTTCAAAGAGCAAGACCTTCCAGAGATCGCCAAGGTTGCCTACAGAATCATGAAAGGTGTGATCGTGAAGAGTCCCAAGAAATTGGAGGAAAAAGATCTCGTTGAGATCATGAAGAAAGCACTTTGAACGGGGGTGGTGAAGTTGCATCTGGTGCCGAGTTTGGACATGGATGAACCGCTGTCGTTCATCGATCGTTTTGGAGGTTTCGAGTACGTCAAAGTGGGTCACAACCTTGCATCACTCGGTAAGGGTATCTTCGACGAACTTGCGAAGAGGAACCTCAAAGTCATTATCGATCTGAAGTTCGTCGACATTCCTTCGACGGTCGCAAGATCCATCAAGGCATGGGATCATCCTTCCATCGTGGGTTTCACCATGCACGCTTCCGCAGGGATCGAATCGATAAGGATCGCCTTGGAGAACACCGAGAAGATCATCTTCGTGGTCGTGAAGTTGACGTCCATCGAAGGATCACTGGAAGAGTATGCACCGCAGATCGAATCTCTCAGATTGCTGGGTTGTTCCTTCGTTCTTCCCGGCAGCTGGGCGATGAAGTTGCGCAAAAAGATTTCAGGAAAGATCCTAGTTCTGGGCGTTCGCATGGAGAGGGGTCCAGACGATCAGAAGGACGTGGTGAGCCTCGAACAGATCAAGAAAGTCGCCGACTTCGCCGTCATAGGCAGGG
>Ga0308396_1001460_pt1 | contig 12028 bp, 15 predicted proteins | sample Hotspr2SamplePe2_FD_202359 | JGI IMG/M metagenome (GOLD analysis project Ga0308396, IMG submission 202359) | Hot spring phototrophic mat microbial communities from Mushroom Spring, Yellowstone National Park, Wyoming, United States - 20050930_Pe2 ... | reverse complement strand
ATTAAGAACGGAGGCTATTTAGGAGTTGTTATAGACGAAGCCTCGATGTTGGGTAATAATACCTTAGACATTTTATATAATTGTTTTGAAGAAGTTAACTACCACAGTGGGTATGAATTTCATCTCACTCTGGTAGGAGATCTACTACAACTTCCACCGATAAAGGAAGATTATATTATAAAAGCTCAGTCTTGGAAATATTTTAAGTTTAAGTTACTAACTGATATAAAAAGACAAACAGACTTAGACTTTATAACCTGTCTGAACCAAGTACGATTAGGTAATCCTGAACCTGCTGCAGAGTACTTAGTTAGACAAAACGTATTCTGTAACTACATTGATAAGAACTTTCTAGGTACAACTCTTTTTAGCACTAATAAAGAAGTAGATGAATACAACAAGTTTAGATTAAACCTACTAAATACAAAAGAACAAGTATATACAAGTAAAATAGAAGGTTTAGCTAGTCCAGATTGGAAGAATATACCTCAAACAATTACTTTAAAAGAAGGGGCTTTGGTAATGCTCCTGGCAAACTCATATGAACAAATTGGTTGTACCGATCGCGAGGGAGAACCTGATTATTTCTTAAATTCATCTATTCGCTACGCAAATGGTGACCTAGGAATTTGCAGACATTTAAGTCAAACAGGTGTAATAGTAGAACTTCTAAGAAACAAACAGGAAGTTTTAGTACAACCAATTGTTCGTAAATACGAAAACTTCTCAAGCTCTAAAAAGAAAGTTTTGGGTAGAATAACATACCTACCTGTCAAGTTAGCCTATGGAAGTACATTACACAAGTCACAAGGTCTAACTCTAGACAGAGTACAAATAGACATAAACTCGAACTTCTTAAGTAAAATACAGGGCGCACTATATGTCGCTATAAGTCGAGCAAGAACCACTGATGGATTAAGAATTGTAGGTAGTCCAGAACAATTTAAACGTCGTTGTGTTATTAATAAAGATTTAGTTAACTTCTATAAATCACTACAAGGTGGCTCAATAACCGTAGAATCACCCTCTTGAACTTTGCTCAAGTAAAACTCCACTAACTTTCTAATTAAGTCCTTTGGCCTTAAACCAGTTCTTTCCTCTAACTTCTTTAGTTGGATATAAACATCCCTATCTAGATTGGGATTAAATTGATATCTTGGAGTTTTAGACATATTATTTTCATTAACAGAAACACATTGTAAACTCTAAAAAGAAATAAGGTAAACAAAATGAGCAAAGTCAACTATAGAATCTATGGACCTGAGGCAAAAACTATAAGCCAAAGCTACCCAGAGCTATATAAGGCACTAAAAACACTAGGTATAAAACCAAAGCAATGTACTTATATAGATTGGGAGCAAGATGCAATACTAATCAGCTGTCCTGATCAAATGAAAGCCTGGGTCGTTCCTACAGAATTATTAAGTAATGAAGATCTCAAACAGATAATCAAACCTATTGAGTATTCAACACCAAAATTATCATTGGCTAAGGTAAAATCAAGTAGAGAAGTTAAAGATGACGAAAACTTCGGAATCTCTTAGAAATTCCATCTTAATATTAAAAAGTCTGCAATATAAAAATCAAAACTATTGGGTAGCTGAGTATCCTATAGAAACTGAATTGTACATTCTAAATAAAGTAATAAAAGATCTAACAGAGTGGCATAAACATTTAATTGAATTAGCATACAATTCTAAGAACACTGCAGGTGTAGAGATTACTAATCATATGCTAGATACAGCTGCACAGGTCTATCTGTATCTACTAGAAGCTAAAGCTAGATTTAAGTATCTGAAATCTAAGCATCCCACTCCAATTTGGTTAACACAGATTATAAATAGATTAAAGCTCTTACTACATAAGCAAAAATTGCGGTTAGGTAAACTCTCATGGAAGTAAGAAACTTTCGGGAACCTAAGTTTGCCAGTATAAAAAATGCATCAGACAAGATTGCTAAGTTTGTGTACTGTTGGTACCCCTCTAAAAACGCTTTAGAAAAGAGTGGTATAGGAAATGTAATTAGAACCTACTTAGAACTGGATAAAGTAGATTCAGTTAACGGTAGTAAGAATCTGCTAGTACACATCTACATGTATATAATATACGGGAGTGTAAAAGACTTCTGGAATCTTCTAGATAGATTACTTTACAATAACGAAGACATAAAAATTTTTCCTAAAAATAGAAAGTTAATACGTTTAGGATTATTAGTTGGTGTTTGGCAAAATGGAGAATTAGGTAATGCCAAATTTATGATTACTCAATCGCCCAATGAATTTAAACTTATCAGAGCTTTAATTAAAGAAGTCTACTCTGGTGCTAATATTAGTTAGAACTAAAATCTACAGAGAGATAAATTTATGTTTTCTGAACATTTACTGAATAACAATGTAAACTACACACATTTTGCGATTTTATATGCACTTTACACAAATAAATTCTGCAATACAAGTGAGCTGGCAAGAATATTAGATCTAGAGACAAAAGAGTTGACTAATCAGCTAAATAGTCTCTATAAAACTGGATTGCTTATTCGTAAGTCAGATAATAACAACTATATTTGGTGTTTAAGTAGATCTGGTTACAGGGCTATAAGTAGTCATCATTTAAGTTTAAGCAAGTTAAAAAAGAGAATATCATTTGAAACAGATAAGGTATTACACTCTGACGAATATGGAAGAATTTATTACACAATAACCCAAGCAGAGCTTAAGAGGATGGGGGAAGACAACATTTTTATACCAGACGGTTTTATTCTAGGTTTTATCGGTAAAACGAAGAATCCTAATATATATCGTGTCTATCTAGTTAGAAGTAGTATACCAACTAACCACTAAACAATTTTAGTTTTACAGTTTCAGTAAAAGAATGGGATAGTATCGGAATTCAAAACATCTATTCAGAGTTTATAGATAAATCTATTTACTGTTTGGTCAACCAAAAGTAGAGGTAACTTTATGCAAGTCAAAGATCTTTCTAAGAAGAAATCACTGCTAAATCCGAATATGCCTGTACTCATTAATCTATCTGGACCAGGTGAGAAGGAAGGACAAAGAGTAGCTGTTAATGAAGTAGTTTTTGTAAAAGATTTGCCACAAGTAAAAGATCTAATTACGACGGAGGCACCTGTATTTCCTCAAGAGGAGATTGACCGAGTTAACTCCGATGCTAATCTAACTCCGTCAGAGAAGGTGCAGAAGATTAATGAAATTCTTCAGACGTATTCTAGTGAACTAGAGGAATTCGAACGGTCAGGTGGAGAAGTATTGACAGAAGAAATGCTACTCCTACTGAATGTTAGAGAATACCTCATTCAAAAACACAACTTTGCTCGTACTGAGGACGAATCTGCTCCATATATTACTACATCTGATTTACAAGTTACTATTGTTAAAACCCCAGAAGGTAAAGAGATTGCGTCTGTTTCAGGTACCTCTGTATGGGGATAGCCTCTAGTCCCAGACTTACTAAACTTTCGGTAAAAATTTACACAAAATTACTCCGAATAGTTTTACTTCGTGCTATAATAAACTCAGGAAAAAGATAAAATCTTTCTCCTACACTACCCCAAGCTCTGGGGAAAGTAACGCCTGCGGAGATTCCTCTGACAGGGTGGTAGAGGTAAACTCTACCATTAGTCATGGGTCGCTGAGGCAGGAAGAAAGCAGCAATACTGGGCAAAGTTCTGTTTTGTTCAGTGTTGTATAAGTCTTTCGGAGCGGATAGATAAAGCTTAGCAATACACATTAGATAAATAGGGGAGGGACTGTCAACCCTCCCCTATTTGTTACTCTAGATAAACAAAGAAGTACCCTTTATGATTAACCAAACAAGAAGATATCTTCCTCTTGTATCTCAAGATAAGTTCTACTCAGAAATTGGTACCGCAGTTAAAGCTCTAGAACAACTACACAAGAGTATTTTAGATAGAGAAGGTCTTTCTAACCAAACAATTGATAACTACACTGTACCGGATAATATTTTACTAGTAGGACCTTCAGAAAAGCAAGCAGTCTACTTATCAACAGCTAATAGTAGTAGTGGGAAAGAGAGTGTAATAGTCAGTTATAACGTGTATACTGTAGGTTTCCTAGGAAGCTACTTTACTTATAGTACAATTTCTAAACCGAGAAAGGGCTGTAAACAGAGCTTAATTACTATCAGATTATTTAAGGAGATTATTCTAAATAATACAGGTAATAAAGATCAGAAAGAAGACTATACTGTTCCAGTGTTCGATACGAGTCTGAAATTAAAACTTACTACCTACAAGTCAGCAAATGAACCATTTGGGAGTTGTATTCTCGATTTACAAGAATTAGAGGACATCATTAAAAATTCAGAAGTACTCTTTAACATCGGCTATAACAAAGACCCACAACTATCTTTTAATACTGAATATTGGGTAAACAATTTAACTGCAAACCTACTGCTAGGTGTGTACCAAAAGTTTCTAGAAGTATCAAATGCTTTAGTAAACTATACTAAAAACTTTACAAACCAGTTTACCGAAGGAGAATTAGAGCTAAACGAAGATACAATTAGTCGATTATCAATTTACAGTGATTATAGCCAAGATCTAACAATAGCCGCAGAAGTTCCATACAAAGTGCCTTTAGGAGCTGTTATTTTAACAGCCGATGCAGAGGTTTGTAATTCTAAACTAAAACTAATAGCTAGAAAACTAAACAATATTTGTAATAGAACGATTCAATTTCTAAGTCTTTTAAACTATGACTCCGATATATCTAAAGAAAACATATTTAACACATTAGAAGTATGTAGATCCAATCTAGAACATGTAGACCAAACTCTAGAAACTGTAAGTAAATCCGCTAATAAGAAACATATTGTCAAGATTGATAACAAGTTGGCAGAGGCATTAAAACCAAAGGTGCAAGACTTTTTGAATAAAGTCAGAAATGTAAAAAGTCAAATATTTTTCCTTAATACCTGGAACTATAATCCACCTAATAAAATTGTTTTTGGACCTAATACTGAGATGTACGATAAAGTCATGGAACATTGTAAAGATATACCTGGCTTTAGCATTACATATCTCAGACAGGTTGAATTGTTGTACATGTCTGACGGAGATATGGAGAATACACCACATGCTATCAATCATCCTGACTACTCCAATAAAGTCATTGAAATTTACGAAAATGAATATGGGATTAGGGATCACAGAGTTGTAGACAAAAATCAAAGCATATCTGCTGACTACATGCTAAACAGGCCAGTAATCTACCTAGGTGAAGCTTGGCTAATCAAGTTTTTAGCTTTCAATAGAGACTTACTAAAAGACTGTAGAGTTTACTTTGCAACTCCTGAACAGTTTTATAGGGCTTATGAGAATACAAGACCTGACCTACTAGAAGGTTTTGAGCCCTTTTCAGATCTAATGACAATTACAAGTGATTGGTGTAGTAGAAACGATCCTACATCCACTTATGGTGGAGGTATCGATTTATATTCACCTTGGAGTCAACGTCAGTCACTAAAGGCTTGGATTTTAGGTCCTGCTGTTGCAAAGAACATGACTGATTTTTCATTTAAAGTAAAACTAACAGACAAAGTGAAGAATTTCAACGGTTACTATGAACGAGATAGACTAAGAGTAATAGAGAAAAAATTAAACAGAATTTTAGTAAATTAAAAAGTCCCCCGCCCTAGGGCGGGGGATTTATATCCTCAATAAAATTATTCACAACTAACACAAGTAAAGGTACCTGGGTATGCAAGTTTTCATTCTTGGCTGTGGTGCAATTGGCTCTAATTTGGCCTTAGAATTGGCTAGAAAGTGTTTTTCTACATCGACCTACTTAGATATCGTCCTATTAGATTATGACATCGTAGAGAAGCGAAATTTGGCTGCGCAGGCGTTTCTACCGAAACACATAGGATTACCAAAGGTAGATGCTGTAGAGGATTTGATAAAGGGATTCAGTGATATTAGTGTATCTAAACTAAATCTAAAACTGACAGAAGAAAATCTTACTGAGGTTATAAACTTTGTTAACTTGAGTGACGAATCATCTATTCTAATAGACTGTTTTGATAACTTAGACGCTCGTAACCTAACCTGGAAGCTAGGTCAAGTACTAGGTATTCCAGTAATACACGCAGGAATGTCTGAAAAAGGTTCGGGCTACGTTTCTTGGTCAACAAACGACTACGATACGTTTCCACTGTCACCTAAGAATGCTAATCCAAAGAGGATTAAAGAAATTGCAGAAGCACAAAAAAATCTTAAGTCTTTACCGCCTTGTGAACTAAATGGATTTAGGTCTTTAGTACTTAATACAAGTTTTGCAACAGCTAATGCTCTTTTCATTTATTTAGGCATAGATAATAGCCAAGCCATTGGACCTACGAATAGAACTCCAGGTTTTAGATCAAACTGGGCAATTACGAATAACACAATTACGTTTCTTAAACAAATATCAATGTAACTCTACTGTATTTAGTGAGTTAACCTAAGGACACTTAATATGAGCCAATCTAAGGCTTTTTCACAAGTATGGGATACAACCTTTTGTGAACCAAAATGTATAAATACTCATAAACCTATTACCAAGAGAAATATATACTTTGAAGTAATTAACGACCAAAAGTACTCTTTAGATGAGTATTTATCAGAATACGTACTATCAGAACTAAAGAAAGTACTAGACTTTCAAGAAGATAGCGATTCTATCACATTTATTATCCCTAAAGAAAAAGCGCGGTACAAATATGCTATTCCTAAAGTACAAATGTGCGCCTATCGAGCAACTGAAGAATATCTCAAAAGTTTGCTTGGTGTTACACTGTCGTACGAAGATCAAGTATGGTTCGCATCCCACCCGTTAGTAGATGAAATGGGCCTTCCACAAAAATACACGGTTACAGTGTTAAATGATCTAGTTAAGCCATACGGTATTGGTGTCAGTAATATCTACGTTGCTAAAGGTAGTTCAATCAACGAGGAGCTAATTGCGTGGCAAGCTGTACTAGGTTGTAACCCTAAAGCAAAACAGAGCAGCCAGTACAGCAATACTGACTACATAAGAGAAATCAGCGGAGAAAACGAGGAGCTAATTAAAGCTTTTACTTACCAGTTTAAGGACAAATTTAATTTTGAGTATGTAGACACTCCAGTAATGCCTGCAGTTGTTTTTACAGCAACAGGAGGTGTAGACCTGTCATTTGCAGGCGGAGGAGGTCACAGCAGTTATTGTGCCCCTAGAGCTAAAATACATAATGCTAATTGGAAACTAGCCATTAAGTTTGACTGGTTAGATAAAATCCAGCATAAATACAAACAAGACCCACCAACGTATAAAGATGAAGTTAAGCTCAACTTAACTCTCGATATATATAATTGCCTGGACAAATTTAATAATAGACTAGCTACTAAGCTACTCAACCACAAATATGTCTTGTACGGAGATATTAATAGCAACATCTATAACGAAGTCAATGATTCAAAAGTAAATATTACAAAGGTAAATACTACTAATACAATAGCCAGCACTAAACTAACAAAGGAAAATCACAGAAAAAGTAAAAGAAAAGAAATGAATATTTCCAAAAGTGAAATCGAAGCTATACAAAACATATTAAGTCTTTACGAAGTACATAAGGACTACCCAATCGAGTATAGCGATGAGAAATCAATTATAAATTTAATAAATATGAACTTGGAGCCAAACGTAAAAGACACTAACTATTTCGAAGATAAGGCTAAAGAACTAATTACGAAAATTGTTAATCAAATTAGTAAAGAAAACATATACTTCTCTAATTACAAATCGGTTGATTCACTAGATAAAGTAATAACAAACTACATTTATGACATTGTTGAAAATGTTGTTACGGAATTTAGACCTATAAATCTTCTGCACATACTAGCCGTCTCCAATTTCTTCAAGAATGCAAAACTAGAACAGAACCATACACTATCTCAATTTATACTTAGCCTAGAAACCCTAATCATTTCTGCATTAATTGTTGAGTGGTTAGATGGTTTAGTAGGGTCTGGATCGTACTATTAAGTTAGATACATACACATACAAAAGTAAAATCTAATAAAGTTTTGTTTTATCTGAGGTAAACTATATGGAAGAACTCGAAAGTTTTGAAAATCTCGATGAATTCGAAGAAGTTGATGCTTTAGAAGAGATGCAAGAAGAGCTCAAGAACTTCACGCTAGAGCAGCAATTTAGAATCATTAGTTTTAATAAACAGGTTGATCAAATGAATCTGGAGCAGGCTAGGCAAATGCTTAAGATTGTGCACCAAACTTACGTGGCAACAGAAGCTTTATGTAAAAGTCTGCTTAAGCCCGAATAATTTTGATATCTAAAATATAATTCTGTTTATGTGCGTTACTACTGAGAGTAACGCACATAAACATATTTTATGAAACCATTAAATATAGGTACTAAAATGAGAGACGCAGAAACCAAACAAAATGTAATTGTAAAAGCAGACAGTATTAACGCTGAAACCGGTGATAGAGCAACGACTTTACTGCTAACAAGGTTTCCATATACTCTTATTCAAGAGGCTGCTACTCATCGATTAATATCACAAGGAACCTGTAATTTTTATGTCTTAGACTCCACTAATCCATTTACAGAGCTAACATCCCGCTCCTCTGCTTCTACTCGTGCTATTCCGGTAGAACGTCTAATTGAGAGTGTTATTAAAGACCCCTTTGTACCTAACTGGTCTAAACATCAAAAGGGAATGTCCGGTATTGAGGACGACGATATTGAATTTAAAGATAAAATGTCTGCTATTCATAGAAGACACATGTGGGCATCGATAGTAGAAGCTAGAGAGATGGCTAGATTGGGTGCTCATAAGCAGCACATTAACGATATTCTTAAACCATTCCTTAGAATACCTATCCTAATGACAGCCACCCAAAACGGTTGGAATAACTTTATTAAACTAAGAACTGATAAATCATGCAGAGTTGAATTTAGAGAATATGCTTTAGACATTAAGAGAGCATTAGAGGAGTCTAAACCTGAAGTACTACAGGTTGGACAAGTACATCTGCCGTTCAAAGAATTTATGCACCCTAATCTAACCTTAAGAGAGCAAAAACAGGTAGCAAGTGCTAGGTGTGCTAGGTTAAGCTACAGTTCGCATGATGGTGTATTTTCACTAGAACGTGATTTAGAACTGTTCAATACCTTACTTAGAGAACGACACATGGGTCCATTTGAACATATTCTGACAGCAGTTAGTAAAGACAGTAATCTAAATCTAAGAACATTCGTTGGCTTCTACAGCTTCAGAGCAGAGATAGAAGACAATAACTTTCTTGCCTAGTAAGTATGAATAAATTAAATATTATCTGGTTTAACGGTCCCCCTAAGTCGGGTAAAGACACATGTGCTAACTACATAAGAGATAAACTAGGTACAAATTGCTGCTTACACATTAAATTAGCTGATCCAATTAATAGAGCCCTGAGAGGATTATTTAGTCATATTGATGAAGAAACTTGGACTGAACTAAGAGAATCTAAAAAAGACATAAAAGTCGATGTGCTAATGCACAAATCATTAAGAGACAGTTTTATAAGTTTTAGTGAAGACTGGGCCAAAAAGTTCTATACTCCTGAAATTTTTGGGCTAATTGCTGCAGAAACAATTAAATTAGCCATTAAGAAAAATAACAATATACACACAGTAGTTTTTTCCGACTCAGGTTTTCAAGAAGAGTTATTAGCCGTTAAAAGAAGCATTAAGAGTGCTAAGCATTTTCTAATAAGAATCCATAGAGAAGGATGTAATTATACAAATGACTCTCGAAGCTACTTAAACAATGTATGCGAAACTGAACTAGATATCCAAAATACTTCTTTTTTAGAGTTATTTAGAGAATTAGACAGTATATTACAGCTAGTCTCACAGTAAGTAACATATGGATGTTTTCAGATCAATAAAACAAGATAGTAGTAAAGAAAACAACAATAACAAGTCTGGGAAAATACGGGACTATATCTACATTCTTATATCAGATATTCATTTAGGATCACCTTTGTCAAAGGTAGATTTACTTATTGATTTCCTAAACCAACTACTCAAAACGAAGTCTCTAAAAAAGATCATAATAAATGGAGACTTTATTGATAACTCTAACTTCTGTTGGCCAGATACGCATTGGCAAGTCATTTACTTGTTAGACCAATTGCAACAAGGAGGAGTAGACATTAGGTATGTAATAGGGAATCATGATAGGTTAGTTGCAAACAATAAAAACCTATCTGAATCGATTCTTAGTAGATTATTTAACTACTTAACTTGTAACAACTATACTTGGATCTATAAAAATCAACTATTCTTTGCTACACATGGTGACAGTTGGGATCCTAATTATTACCTAAGAGACACTTATTCTAAACCTATATTTAAAACTGCAAAACGCACATATGATTGGTTATGTAGGTTAAGTCCTAAACTAGGTAGGCTAATACCTTATAAGATTAAACCTATAAACGATAATATTGAGAAAGTAGTAAATGCAGTTTATGAAAAGTCTCTTGAATATGCTGTAACAGCCAACTCACATGTCTTCACTGGTCATACACATCAACCTATGTTAACTAAATGTAATGGCTACATTATTGGTAATGACGGCAGTTGGACAAGTGAAACACCAACATTTATAGGTATTATTGATAATCATGTAATATTAAACACATATACATTAACTGGAGAACGAACCCAAAAATTATGCCTACTTAATAAAGTCCAAGAAAGTTAGGCTTAAGGTGCAGTATAAATACACTTTATGCCAATGGATAAACTGATTAACTCCCTGACAAAACCTTTATTTGATAAGCTAATGCAGTTTTTTAATAAGAGATTTAAAAATAATGGATTTAGAAAAGACCTTCTTATCTCGAACCCTAAAATAAACTACAACATAAACTCTCTACTATCTCGATATGGAAAAAGAATAAGAACGGTTGAGTTAGATAGAGAAGAAGTATACAAGTATGAACAAAAGGGTGGTAAGAAGTTTACTGTAATAAAGCGTATTGATAAAACAGATAACCACTCAATTCTAGCAGTAGTTTTTAATAATGAGTTAGTTTATCTCACAGGAGATTATATTCACCAAGTCTATAAACCTGGTATCTGGGAGCAAAAGTTAGAAATACTGGCAAATGGATGATATACCAATCTGAAATATAAGAAGATTCTAGGTTAAAGAAATGTTTAATACCAAGAGAGGTACACAGTGAATATAGCCGTAGTTGGTTGTGGTCGCTTAGGTCTAACTACAGCCGTAACTTTAGCTTTGATGAACCATAAAGTTATTGGTGTTGATATAGATCAGACAAAAGTAGATGAGTTAAATAATAAAAAAACTATCCTCTGTGAGAGAGGATTGTCAGAAGCGCTAAAACAAACTGTAGAATCAGGAAATCTAAAGTTTACTACTGAATTAAGTCAGGCCATCAAGACTTGTGATTACCTATTTGTAACCGTACCTACACCAATTAAACCAAACGGAGAGTACAATTTAGATCATGTAGCAGAAGTAGTAAAAAGTATAGATCAGCTATCTCCTGCTAAACAGAAAATCATTATTATTAGAAGTACAGTGCCTATTGGTACTTGTGAAGAGTTAAGAACAATACTAGATAATAAACAGCACGTTATTGTACACAATCCAGAGTTTTTTAGAGAAGGTAATGTACTGGAAGACTCTCTAAACCCTGATCGAGTAATTTTTGGTTTACCTAACTTTATACCTAAACCAATTGGAAATGATTTAAAGTATGTACTCCAGAATGAGATATATAAGTTTGACAAAGACATACCTGTAGTATTAACAGATACGAATACTTCAGAAACTATTAAGTATAAAGAAACAGAAGGCAGTAAAATTTAGCTATAAAGCTAATTTACGAAAGCTTAGGAAGAAAACACGCGGGAAGAAAATAGCTGTCTTAGAATTGGCAGCTAAGCCAAGTACAGATGACATTAGAAAGCCTACTGTAGTTGAATTA
>Ga0308396_1001454_pt1 | contig 12042 bp, 15 predicted proteins | sample Hotspr2SamplePe2_FD_202359 | JGI IMG/M metagenome (GOLD analysis project Ga0308396, IMG submission 202359) | Hot spring phototrophic mat microbial communities from Mushroom Spring, Yellowstone National Park, Wyoming, United States - 20050930_Pe2 ... | reverse complement strand
ATTGAGTTCTATTTTTGTATTGTTGATGATAATAAACTTTGGTTTTGTGATTTCTTTTGACTGTTTTCGTTTGAGTTTGTTGAAGTAACGGATAAACTTGAATTGGATAATGTTACCTTTATCGTCATAATAAGGGATAATGAGGGAAGGGAACTCACGCTGTTCTTCTGTTGGGAGCATTGCGGCGAAACCGAACTTTTTGATGGTGTTAAATGAGAATCCATATGATAGTAGGAGTTCTCTGTAAGCAGAAGGGAAGGAATAAGAGGTGTTAAGGAGGTCAGCCTGCCGTTCTGCGAAATAGGATTTTATGAGATGTTGATGGGTTGTAATGTCTTCATTTTTTTGAGCAATTGAAACTTTTGGGTATTTTTCTTGTTTATTGATGTTAGATGGTTCAGTGATGTCAAAGGAGTCGGTAATGTTCATAATTTCCATAAAGAGTTTAGCGTTACCTTTATGTTTTTGAGAGCCGCTTGATAATATGCAAGAAGTTCGTCTGCAATTAAAGGTTGTTGTTGGAATGTGCGCCCAGATTTTTCCGTGACAAACTGGGCAAGTGCCTTCAATGAACTGTCCACGCCGTTTTGGATTGATAAACGCACGGGTATACAGCGAGACTGCGTCAATCATGCTTGAACTGCATCGTTCTGATTGTTCTCATAGATTGAAGATGGTGATAAAACATTTTTTTGTCAATTGGGTAGTGGTTTTTGAGGGCGTTTAAGATTGTTTCTGTTGCGGATAAGATGGATTTTTCGTAGGCACTGTAAAGTTCTTTATCTTGTCGCCGTGATGATGTGTCTAACCGTGCCAGTGCTGATGCGGCGAGTTCGACGAGGTCGGCGTAAGGAGAGTTGAGTTGTTCAGAAAGTCTAAACATTTTGTCTTGTTCTTTTTTCCTGTTGTCATAGTTGTTGAAAGTCGGCGGAACCGTAATGGTTACGGTTCTGCCGTTTTTTTTTACTCGGACACAGTTACAGTGTTTGTTGTGCTTGTTGCGCTTGTGGTGTTTGTAGTGTTTGTGGTATTTGTGGTGTTTGCAGTGAGTTTTGGTTTGAGCAAGGTTGTGAACATTTTTTCAGCGCGTTTGTGAAGAGCGATGGATTCTTCTGCGTTTGTGATTTTGTCGCACTGGTCTTTGAACTTTCTGACGGCATCAAGTTCTTTTTGGTCTGTGAGAGTATTGAGTGCGGTGTCAATGAGGGTGTAAGTGATTTCTTTGCTGAAACGAGTTAGTGTTTGTTCAGCGTGAATATACTCGGTATTGTCGCGAATGGGAGTGTTTGCAATGACGTCAAGGGATTTGGAAGTGATGTTGTAGGATTTGAGTTCTTCTGTAAAGTCTTTAAGGGCGTTAAAGGTTTGGAGTTGTTCTTGAGAGACGGTTTGAATGTCAGCATCTTCACACCATTTCATCAGGTCTTTTCCAGTTTTTTCAGTAATAAGGAATGGCTCGGAATCAAAGATACCAGTTCTGTCTTTTGTTACTCTTGCGTAATGAGTTTCTTTGTCGATGAGGAAAACTGTCGTGAATTCGTATTCAAATTCATCGGATTGAATTTCTTTTGTTCCGATTTTAATGACTTTACCGTTTAGTTGTTGGGTTTCGGTTTTTGTTCTGACGCAAGAGATGACGTGCATATCGGATTGAAGGAACTTTTGGATAAAGCGTTGGTGTCTTGCTTTTGTTTCAGACCAAGCCGACCAAGAGTTTCCTTTGAATTGTTCGATGGCGATGCGTTCGTTGATTTCGAGGCAACCGCCTGTTCCTGCCCATTCGTGCGATGCTGAATCAATGATGAGGCATTCGATTTCAGCGGCTTCTGCGGCTTCAATGGCTTGGATATATCGTTCAGGGGAATAAGGCGGCGGTAGGTGAAGATGTTTGAACTTACCGAGGCGTGCGTAGAGTAATGCGGAACGGTTTTCTGTATCAATGATACCGACTTTGTTCCAGTCGTTTGTGATGCCGAAAGCGAGGCGAAGTGCAGACATGGTTTTTCCTGAACCACTTGCGCCCATGAGAGCGAGTTTGAGTTTTACAGTTGACTTTGATGCTTCAGTGAATTTAAACATGGTCGTGTTGTTTAGGTTAGATGTTAAAATAATCACTTGTTACATAAACTTTTTTAGACAATAAACGCCGCGACAGTTTGTTTTGTCGCGGCGCCCCTGAACGATTAAACAATGAGCAAAGAACGATGTCAACAACGAGGTAAAGAACAAGGAAGGAAACAAATGAGAAGACTGTAATAAATATACAAAGAAATTATGAAAATTCAAATAGGGAGAGTTGTTCTTCGAACACAATTTTTTTCGGCGGCAGTTGGGAATGTGGATTTGTGATTGTGGAATGTGGATTTGGGATTTCGGATTGTGGATTTGGGATTTCGGATTGTGGATTTGGGATTTCGGATTTTGGATTTGTGATTGTGGAATGTGGATTTTGAGTTTTGAACGGTCTGAGGTCAAGAGGTTTGTGATGTTCTTGTGTGTTTGTTTGTGTTTGTGTGGTGTTGATGTCAGAGAGGTAGTATTTGCTTGCGAGTTCAATGAAGTCGTCAGTATACTCTTTTTGGATATAGGTGACGAACTTGCCGTTTACCATGAGGTATTTGAGGAATTTGTTAGGGATAAATGAAGTAGACATTGAGTCTTGTTCACCTTTGATTGGAGTGAGGGTGATGACTTTGTTGCCGTAGATTTTTCTTGTTAGGAGTTTGATGTTGAGCGTGTTTAGAGTAACGATTTCGTTGTTTGCAAAGATTTTTTTGTAAAGAGTTGATTTTTGTTTGTTTGATGATGAGACTGATAGGAGAGATGTGGCGGTTTGTTCGTTAATAAGCACGCCTACGATACGGTTTTTTCCTGTTCCGACACGGACGATGTTGATTTTTTGGAGGTTTGACTTGATGATTTTCCAATGGTCAAGAATTGAGCCTGTTAAGATGTGGAATTCTTTTTCAATTTCACGTGGGGCTTCGTTGTATTGTTTTTCCCAGAGTTGTTTGATAAGGTCAATGTTTTCAAGTTTGGTGTATTTTGTTTGGTCGTTTAATGTGGTTGCGGATTCAATTTTATGTCTGTAATCTTGTGGTGATGAAAGGCGGTAAACACGCTCGTAAGAGCCGAAGTTGTAAGTGTTGAAACTGTCTCTTGCAAGGAATAGAGTGTTTGTTGCGTTGCATTGATAGACTGTTCCTGTTTCTTTGAGTAGACGCTTTTCAACGACGGCGAATGGAGTTTTGTTTGAAGGCAAGTTTCCTGATACTTTGTAAATGGTAAAAGTTCCGATGTGGAGGTTTTGAAGGATTTTCATATTGGAGATTGGAATATCTTCAAGACCTGAATCGTAAGTTCCTTCTTCTTTTGCGTGTTCAATGACGGTATGCATAATGGAGTCCAGTTCATTGAATACAAGTTCTTGGTCATTAATTTCTAATGCAAGAAGTCGGTTCAGGAAACGAGAGATGTTTTCAGCATTGTTGCGGTCGTAGGTATTGTCTGGATTAACAAGCCGCATTTTTTTAAGACAATCAAGAATAGTAGCCATTTTTCTGATATTAAAATTGTTTTAAATATCAAAACTTTACTTGCCACACAAACTTTTCATTTTTTTTTTCTTTAGTCTGAAATCTGCAATCCACAATCGCCAATCCGAATTCCGCAATCGTCAATCCGAATTCTGCAATCCACAATCCGCAATCCGCAATCCGCATTCCGCAATCAACAATCCGCAATCAACAATCCGCACTCCGCAATCCGTCTGTGTGTATTCGTAGGAGTTCTGTTAGTGCGGCTGTTCCGTATTTGTTTTCGTAGGTTACCATGAAGTTACCAGTTGTTGTTTTTCTGTCAGCGCGGGTGATTGCGCCGAGTGTTTCAAGTCGTTTAGCGATGGTTGAGATGAATCTTCGTTCGGCGGGAATACCTGAATCTGTCATTGAAATTATTGGTGCAGAAGTTTGATTTGACCGATGCACACGACCGAAGAACTGTAATTGCATATCGGCAGACCAAGCGGTTTCAAGACAGATAAGGTGTCTTCTGGTTTGGTTTTTGCAGGTTTTGTCTGCGTGTAATGAAATGCCTGTTGAGCCTGCCGCCGTGATGATGATAACACGTAGGTCTCCCCTTTGGAATTTTTCTTTGTCTGATTCTGAAGATTTTCTGGTTCTTGAGACTAACTTTTTTGTTGATAAGAAGTTTCCGTGTTGGTCAATGTCGTAGATGAGTTCTTGTTTACGTCCTGATATTTCACCGCAGGCGAAGGTTGGATTTTTTTGTAAGAAGGCGAATCTGCGAAATTCGTTTTTGATTTTGTCAATTGGATTTTCAGGGAAGTCAATGAGTTGTGCTTTTTTGATGAGTTTGTTTCTGATTTCTATTGCTTCTTCGGATTCAAGGTGTGGCTCGTTATCGTTTGCGACAGTTCCTTGTTGGTTGATGTGTTTAATTGAGACAGAGCCGTCAAAGTTTTTGACTTCTGTAAGGACTTTTGTTGGGAAGCATTTATTGAGGTAGTCGATGATGATTTCGCGTGGAGTGAAGTCTATGTCAGATTCGTCCATACCGAGTTCTGTTGCGATGGTCATTTTTTTGTTCATAGAGGCTTCGCCTGTTGAAATCATAGAGATAACGACGGATTCGTTGTGGTTGAGTAATCGGTTTTGGATATAGGGGATAATTGTTGATGTTTTAGCGGCGGTGATGAGCGTTTTGAAGAATCGTTGTTCAGCCGACCAGAATTGAGAAGTTGCCATAGCCCTTACTCTTGCGGCGGATTTAGAAGAAAGTGTTGTTGCGATGATGTTATCCACGACATAATCCACATTGTTGATAATTTCTTGCCAAATTTCGGTTGCGGTGTTATACATTTTTATGTGTTCTTGTGAGAGTTGGCAATCGATGGTGTTGAAGGTTACGTCTTCGTAGGAGATGAAACGTGAGACGTATCTTCCTTTTGCTTTGAGTTCTCGTGCGATGAGTTCCATTGCGCCGATTCCGCCTGCTTCAATTTCAGTTTTGAACTCTTGGAAGGATTGGAAGGGTTGTCCGTCGCCCCATAAGCCTAATCGTTTCATGTAAGCCATGTTATTGAGTTCTGTTGCGCCTGTTGCGGAGACATAAACGATTTTGGCGGAAGGGAGTTTGTCTTGGATGTCAATGACTAATGAGCCGCGGCGGGAGGCTTTTTGAATGTTTACAGAAACAGCGTTTTTTGCGGCGTGTGCTTCGTCAAATACGATAACAGCGTCAGGGGAGTCTGATAGCCAATCAAGGATTTGCGAAAGGCGATTATCGATGTTGTCTGTATTTCCTTGAATAAGAGTGGTATAAGTAACGAATAGGACACCTTCTTTGAAGGGGATTTTTTCGTTCATTTTGAATTGAGAGAGTGAGAAGAGAGGGATAAGGTTACCGACAACATCGTGAATGTCTCTGCGAGCATCGGCTTCGAGTTGCTGTGAGGTAGAAATCCACACGGCTTTTTTGTTTTCGTTGAAATAGTTTTCGGCGATGATGCCGGCGACTTGTCTGCCTTTACCGAGACCTGTTCCGTCGCCGATAAAGAAGCCGAGCCGAGTTCCGTCGTCAAGGAACTGCGTATGTGCCTGACAGGCGTAAAGAACGGTTTCAAGTTGAAGGTCTGAGAGTTTTCCTTCGTAAGCGAGGTCAATAAGGTTCGGGTGAGGGATATAGGTCAGAGGCGGCAACGGAATGGTCGCCATTGCTTCGGATTCAATAACCTTGTTTGGGTGCGGCGTTAATCCGTCTAAAACGAGTGAAGTCGGTCTATACATTGTTGATTGTGGATTTTGGATTTTGGATTTAGGATTTTGGATTGTGGATTTGTGATTTAGGATTTTGGTTTGATTGCTGATAGTAGAACGAATGGGAATTTTGCGCCCATTTTTTTGAAGTGAGTTCCGTCGATGCATTGGTATTGGATTGAGAAGCCTTGTTTTTGTTTGGTGTCAATCCATTTTCCGATGATGGCGGCTTGTGGGAGAATGGCGAGAAGTTGCCCTGATGGATTAAGGCAATGCACGGCTTGGTCAAGGTGAAGGATAGCATTTTTGAAAGAGTTTTCGGTGGTTCTTGTAGAAGCCGAGAAAGGTGGATTCATAGCAACTAAATCAAATCGTTGTTTTGTAAGGATACTCATAAACTCGGCGTTGAGTGTGGTATAAGAGAGTTTGTTTTCAAAGAAGATTGATAGTGCATCAATTCTTTTTTTGTCAATGTCGTTAGCGGTAATTGAGAGGGTTGGGATTTTTTTCAAGGCTTGTGCGATAAGCATGCCTGTTCCTGCCGATGGTTCAAGCATGGTGGTTGTTTTTTTGCTTGTATCAAGCCATTGGAAGAGTTGTTTTGCGATGAGAGGAGGCGTGCTGAATTGTTGGAGAGCATAGGTTTCTGCGGTTTTGAAAGAACGATTTGGGATAATGGATTGAGCGGTTTCTTCGTCAAGACCGTCAGCGATGAGCGAAGCGACAGCGGCTTCAATGAGGTTGAAGGCAGTTTGCGGGCAGTTTGAGATTTGAGGCAGAGAAGTTCGTTTGATTTTTCTATAAAGGATAAGGTCAGAAATAGCTTTTTGCAGTTCTGAACTTGCAAACGCTATTGAGGATTGCGCGCAAAGGGATACGAAAGAAGAGATTGAAGATTGTTTCATCAATCGTTTTTTGGTGGTAGAAGCGTTGGTTATTTTCATAGGTGATGTAGTGATTGGTTACAGAAGGCGTTCCAAAGTCTTCGTTGTAATCAGAGAAGAAATAGTAGTTGTCAAATTTGCCAAAGACTTCATTAAGGGATTCAATGTCGTAGTTGAAGGAACAGGATAGGTTGTATATGGCAAGATAAGAGCGGTCTTTTTCTTGTCTAAACACAATGAATTCATGGTTGTTAGCGGTTTTGATTCTTTCAGCGATGATAATGGTTTCTTGGTCTTCACACAGGAGTCTTGCCTGTTCCATCAAGGACATCGGCAAAAATGGATTTGAGGAGGTCGTCATCAGAGTTGATAACATCTGTTTTAATTTGGTTTCTGATGTCTCTTTGTATGTCATAAAGCGTGTAGAGGTTTGTTTTGGTTAAGAGTTCTTTTTCAGTTTCTTCAATGGTTGTAATCAAACGCTGTAAAGCCTTCTTTTGCTTTTTGAGTTGAGCGAGGCAGTCAATAAAGGCTTTTATTGATTGTGGATTTTGGATTGTGGATTTGTGATTTAGGATTTTGGATTTCGGATTTCGGATTGTGGATTTCGGATTTGCGATTTTGGATTTTGTTGTCTTTTTCATGGCTGTTGTTTTTAAGGTTAACAAACACACTGGTTACATAAACTTTTCTACACGATAATTTCTGCGTTTGACATATAGGGTTTTACGTCGCAGTGTTTAATGAATCCGATATGTTTTTCGCCGTCGAACAGGGAGTAGTAACTTTGGTAGCCTTTGCCGCCGATGTAAAACACGCAACGGATTGCGTTTGCGATTTTTCCGTCTACGACTACAACCAAGTGGACTGGTTTCCAGTTTTCGAGTATTTCTTTGTTCATTTTCTTTCTTTCCATAGTCGTGTGGCGTGAAGTTTGAGTTTTGTTTGATGGTATTTATCCAACAAATTTTATGAACTTGAAGACTGACTTTTTGATTACGCTTCCGTCGGGTTGAGGTTCTTCAACAGTAACTCTGTCAGTGTGGCTGAACACGAATCTTGCTTTTACGACAACGGCTCTCCAATATGATTCTACCTTGCATTTTGGCATTTTTGCTTGTATGTATCCGTATTTTTTCCAAAACAGGGACATTACGTAAGGTGAAGAGATTGGGAAATGGACAATGGCACTGTTGTCGTTGCCGATGAGTTCAGCGATTTCTTTTGCGATTTTTTCTACGAGTTTGTATGAGTTTTCACCGTTGTCTGTGCAGTTGTCGTTAAAACGAGAAGGGTCTGGTATGTTAATGATTTCTGTTGCGCCCATTATTTGAGCGGCTTTTAGTTGTTCTGGCGTTAAGACGTGTTGGGTAAAGTTGATGAATTTCATAGCTGTTAGTCGTTTGTTGTTTGGTGTTTGATGTTAAAAGATAACAAACTCGTTGATTACATTAACTTTTCTTTGTTATTTGTTTATGTGTTTTGGGTTGGTTGGGATTGGAGAAGGGGTGTTAAGCAGGAGTTTTTGGATGGCGAGGTCGTAGAGGTGGATGGCGTCGGCTTCGTTGTCGTCTTGCGGGTTATATCCTTTCTTTTGTGCGGCTTTAATCATTTCTTCTTTTGTTGCATTGCCTTTTCCTGTTGCGAACTTTTTGATTTCGGTTGCGGAGTAGCACGCGAGGTGAATATGGTGTTCTTCGGCGACCATTTTCAGAACGCCAACGAGTTCCCCTGCAACGATAAGTGCTTGTTTGTGGAAACCTGCTGGTCTTTCGTAAGCAATGATTCTGATGTTTTCAGCCTTGATAATTTCAATGAGTTTTGCTCTGAAACGGATAAGGCGCATTCCTGATGACTCACCTTTGTTTGGAGTCAAATCCCAAGTTCCCGAAGCGGTCGGAGATTTCCAACCTGTTTTTGTTGCGATGTCCAATGCGAGTAGTTTCATGGAATTTTTTTTTGGAATGTAAAAAAAAAGAACAAAAGCGTGCTAGTCGATTTCGAGCGAGCAACTGTTTCGACTTGTGGCAGGTTACCGCTTATATGGAGGCAATTTTTGCCTTGCTCGCTTACGGAGTTAATGAACGGCAATCCTAACCGCCCTGCCGACACGCTTTTGCTTCTGCTGCCGCGCACACAAATTTACGCACCAAAATCTCTAATCCGCAATCCACACTCCGCAATCCTAAATCCACAATCGCAAATCCCCAATCCACAATCGCAAATCCCCAATCCACAATCGCAAATCCCCAATCCACAATCGCAAATCCCCAATCCACAATCCGAAATCTCCAATCTATAATCGTTCTGAATTTAGGGATAGGACTGCGTAGACGTTTCCGTCAAATCGTTTTTCTCGGCGCATGATTCCTTTTTGGCTTAGGATTTTCCAGTTTGCATAGATGTTTTGGTATTCTTTTGGGTCATCAAGTTTGACTTCGGCGTAACCGTCTCTTTTTGCTTCTTCTTTAAGCATTTCAAAAATAGTTCGGTAATAGCCGTATTTTTTCTTTTTTTCAGGTTTCTCTATAAGCCCCATATTTTTATTGGTTTGCTGTTTGATTTTGTTGTTTGTGTGTTTTTGAAAGAATCACACAAATATACAAAGAAATGACCAAAAATGCAATGATTTAGCCAACTTTTTTTTCAATTCTGTCAATGTATTCGTCGTAGTTGTCGCAGAATTTTTGAAACATGGCTTCTTCGTAGTCGCGAATCATCAGAATGTCTTGTGCCGCGAGTTCATCGGCGTTTTCTGGGTGTTCGTTCAGGTAGATTTTCCAATCACGTTTCAAACCTTCAATTTCCAGTGTGTCAAGTGGTTTTTCGTACTTTTTTGTGAGGATTTGGTTGATTTGGTTGATGAATTTGATGAACTCTTTTTGCTCATTGAGGTCGGCGAAGAGGTTGGATTCTTGTTTGGTGAAGTGCGTGTTCATGGTTGTTGTTGTTTAGGTTTTGGTTAATAAACAAATTCGCCATTTACATTAACTTTTCTTTTTCTGCTCATTGGTTTGCGGTGTTTGGAACGGCGGATTGAAGTGAAAGGTAAGTTCGCAGAACTCACCAATCATTGTTCCGTTTTTGTTAATTCCAGTAAATACACAAGTTGAGTAGCGAATAAAATATTCTGAATGCATCAATACAATTGGTCTACTGAATTTAAACAGCACTTTTCCTTGTTTGTCAAGAAAGTCTGCTCTTGTGCTATGTTCGTGGAGTAGGACTGAACCTTCAAGCCATTCAGGTTTTTGTTTCAGTTCTGACTGAATTTTTTTTGGCAAGTTAGATTTGTGTATATATAGCATTTTTTCGTAGTGTAGTTTTGCATTTTTGCTTGCCGTTACCTATATTTGCAAGGTATAGCGAATATACAAATTCTGTAAATCTTTCGGAAATGCTTAAAGCGTATAAATACAGACTCAGTCCAAACATTGAACAGCGTATTGCGCTGTCCAAGAATATGGGTTGTGTCCGTTGGGTATACAACTGGGCATTGAGCCGAAAGATAGAAGCATACCAAAAAGAAAACCGCTCGTTAAGTTGCTTTGACTTAATAAAAGAACTTCCTAAACTCAAAGCCGCCGAAGAAACCAAGTGGCTTGCAGAGGCAAATGCTCAATCTTTACAGATGGCTTTGCGAAACTTGGATAACGCCTTCACGAGATTTTTCCGAGAGAAAAAAGGATTTCCAAAGTTCAAATCAAAAAAGTGTAGAAGGCAGTCATTTCAAATTCCACAGCGCGTTCAAGTTGATTTTGAAAAACGCAAAATTATTCTGCCGAAAATTGGTGCTGTTAGAGCCAAGTTACATCGTAAGTTTGATGGAATAATAAAAACAGTAACTATCTCAAAAACGCCGAGTGGAAAATACTATGCGTCGATATTAGTTGAGACCGATGAAAAGCCTTTGCCGAAACCTGAAATCAAATATGAGACTACTATCGGTATAGATTTAGGCTTGACACATTTTGCAATTTTGTCTAACGGAGAGAAAATAGAGAATCCGAAGTATTTACAAAAGTCTTTGAACCGATTAAAGTTTTTACAACGCAGGCTTTTACGCAAGAAAGCGGGAAGTAAGCGCAGAGATAAAGCGCGTATCCGTGTTGCAAAACTCCACGAAAAAATTACAAACCAACGCAATGATTTCTTGCACAAGTTGAGTATCAGGCTTATTCGTGAGAACCAAACGATTGCGCTTGAGACTTTGAATGTTGCGGGAATGATGCAGAACCATCGGCTTGCACAGTCGATTGGCTCTGCAAGTTGGTCTCGTTTCGTTGAGTTTTTGCGATACAAAGCCGAATGGTATGGTCGTAACATTGTGTTCATTGGTCGGTTTGAACCGTCGAGCAAGATATGTTCGGTGTGTGGATACCACAACAGCGAACTAACGCTTGCCGATAGAACTTGGACTTGTCCGAGTTGCCAAACTGAACACGATAGAGATGTGAATGCCGCGACTAACATTCGGAAATTCGCGTTACAATCTCAAAATCTTGTAGGGCGGGAATCGTCCGAATTAGGCTCGCAGAGCGTCTACAATAGTAGCGCAATGAAGCGAGAAGCCGATGCCTTTTCAGGGTAGCGGTGATTCACATTTTACTTGTTACATTAACTTTTCTTTTTTTTCCAGACCTTTATTTTTGCTTTTTGGCAGGATTTGTTTTTGAGCGCAATTTGGCGAACCTTGTTCGCAATACGGGTAGACGGTTTCCCCCCATTTTTGAATTTGGGGGTGAAATTCAAATTTTTTGGTGGTTTGTTAGTCAAAAAGCCTACATTATTTTCAAAATGGCAGGTCTTCTAATCTTATTTCTGTTGGATACTTTTTTCCTGTTGGCGGGAATGCATCAATTTCGTCTTCTTCAAGTCTTTTTTCTAATAGGGGGAGAAATTCTTGGTTTACTGATACTTTGATATGGTTTTCTATTAGGTATTGAGCAAGGTCAACGACTTTTTCATTGTCGCCGTTTATTGATACTTCGCAGTTTTCTTTCTCAGCAATGCTGATAATAATATCTGCTAAATCTGGTGCGTATTTTGGTTCTGTTTCAAGTTGAAATTTGACTTTTTTGATTTCAAAATTGACTGTGATTTTCATTGTTGTATTGGTTTGAAGTTGCGATATGAAAAATTTCATATCGTTCATTTGACACATTAACTTTTCTTTTTTTCAGACCTTTATTTTTGCTTTTTGGCAGGATTTGTTTTTTGAGCGCGACTTGGCGAAGCTTGTTCGCAACACGGGTAGACGGTTTTCCCCCATTTGAGCTTTGCCCCTGCCACTATCGTTGCCTATTTGCGACGGGCGTGCCTTTGCGATGGAGCTTTGCCCCTGCCACTATCGTTGCCTATTTGCGACGGGCGTGCCTTTG
>Ga0308396_1001446_pt1 | contig 12093 bp, 8 predicted proteins | sample Hotspr2SamplePe2_FD_202359 | JGI IMG/M metagenome (GOLD analysis project Ga0308396, IMG submission 202359) | Hot spring phototrophic mat microbial communities from Mushroom Spring, Yellowstone National Park, Wyoming, United States - 20050930_Pe2 ... | reverse complement strand
AACGGAGCAAACAGGATTGTTTATTTAGATACTTCTAATGCAAAACCTGGAGATAAATTCATAATCAAAAACAACGATTCTTATTCTTCTTCCTACTATCTCCAAATTCAACAAGGCTTAATTGTTTTAGATTACATTTATGCCAGATCAATGAGAGAATACATTTTCGATGGAACAAATTGGGTTTCAGGAGATGTTGGAACGGGAATTTTGAATGATTTCAATGTAGCAATAGGGTATAATGCCCTAGGCTACAACTTTGGCGCAGCAGTGGGGTATAATGCCCAAGGCTACTTCTCCGGTGCAGCAGTGGGGTCTTATGCCTCTGGCGCCTCCTATGGCGCAGCAATGGGGTCTGGTGCCTATGGCGAAAACTTCGGCGCAGCAGTGGGGGTTTATGCCTCTGGCTCCTCCTACGGCGCAGCATTGGGTTATAATGCCTCTGGCTCCTCCTACGGCGCAGCAGTGGGGGCTTATGCTTATAGCGAATCTTATGGCGCAGCATTGGGGTATTCTGCCTCTGGCTTTTCCTACGGCGCAGCAGTGGGGTATGCTGCTTCTGGCGAATCCAATGGCGCAGCATTGGGTTATGCTGCCTCTGGCTCCTCTTACGGCGCAGCATTGGGGTCTAGTGCCCAAGGCCACACCTACGGCGCAGCAGTTGGTTATGGTGCCTCTGGCTTTTCCTACGGCGCAGCAGTGGGGCATGGTGCCTTTGGCTTCTCCTCCGGCACAGCAGTGGGTTATGGTGCCAAAGGAATGCGTTATGGAGCAGCTTTAGGTTATCAAGCAGGTTATAATATAGATATCGAAGATGATAGATACAATGTTTTGGTTGGTGCTTATTCAGGTTATCAATTAACCACTGGAATTGGAAACATCATAATAGGTTATCAATCTGGTTATGACGATACCTATTCTCCGACCACTGGTTCAAAAAACATTTTAATTGGTTTTCAAGCTGGCACTCCAGATAACACTACTTCCAACTTCCTAAACATTGGAAACCTAATCTTTGCTACTGGAGTTAATACTGCCACTGGAACTGCAATCTCAGAAGGCAACGTTGGCATTGGGACCACAGGCCCTGCTAATAAATTAGACGTGAGTGGTTCTGGTAGATTTTATGACCAAACTCCGACTACAGGAGTTACAACTTTAACCATTAGAGCAGGGGCTGGGCAGGCGACTTCACCTCTGTTCCAATGGCAGGATAACTCTGGCACAGGATTAGGGGTTATTGATGCATCTGGCAAAGTTGGTATTGGGACAATGAGCCCTGGAGCGAAGTTGGATGTAGCAGGAATGGTCAGATCAACCTGGGCATTTTCACCTGGTGATGGGACAAATTTTCAATCAAGCAGATATATGTATGACGATAGTGCTAATTATAGAACTGCATTTTCATCAAATGTTTACATAGTTGGCTATGCCTCAGCAACAAAGTTTTTTGGTGATGGCTCTGGATTAACAAATATACCTGGCGACAATCTTGGAAATCACATAGCGACGATGACGCTTACAGCAAATTATGGGATAGTAACAACTACGATAACTGCATCATCAATAACGATAACTGGTGCAGGTATAACAGGTTCAGAGCCATTATTTCAGGTAGCCAATGACACAATGGTAGTATTAAACAATGGCAATGTTGGCATCGGGACGAGCGCACCTTCTTATAAACTTGATGTTGCAGGAAATATCAGGGCTCAAACTTCATTGACTGCTGGAATAAATGTTGAGAGTTTAACTGGAAATAAAACTTTGACACCTGGAGTTGATAGAATGTTTCAATTTTTGAACCCAAACGGAGCAAACAGGATTGTTTATTTAGATACTTCTAATGCAAAACCTGGAGATAAATTCATAATCAAAAACAACGATTCTTATTCTTCTTCCTACTATCTCACAATTAAAAAAGGCTCAACTGTTTTAGATTATATTTATGCCAGATCAATTAGAGAATACATTTTCGATGGAACAAATTGGGTTTCGGGAGGTGTTGGAACGGGAATATTTGGTGATTACAATGTATCAATAGGGTTTAATGCCTCTGGCTACAACGGCAGCGTAGCAGTGGGGTCTGGTGCCCAAGGCTACACCTTAGGCACAGCAGTGGGGTCTGGTGCCGATGGCTCCAACTACGGCGCAGCATTGGGGTATAATTCCTATGGCTCCTACAACGGCGCAACAGTGGGGGCTTATGCCCAAGGCTACAACTCCGGCGCAGCAGTGGGGGCTTATGCCCAAGGCTACCACTCCGGCGCAGCAGTGGGGGCTTATGCCCAAAGCTACTCCTCAGGCGCAGCAGTGGGGTTTGGTGCCAAGGGAATGCGTTATGGAGTGGCTTTGGGTTATCAAGCAGGTTATAACATAAATACTACAGCTGATAGATATAACACTTTGGTTGGTGCTTATTCAGGTTATCAACTAACAACTGGAATTGGGAACATCATAATAGGTTATGGAGCAGGCCGTGATTCAACCTATTCTCCAACCACTGGCTCTTACAACATCTTAATTGGCTACAATGCTTGGACTCCCACAAACACTACTTCGAAGTTTTTAAACATTGGAGGCTTAATTTTTGGAACAAATTTAAGCACAACTACTAACACAATTTCTTCTGGCAACGTCGGTATCGGGACGACGACACCTGATACAAAACTTTCGATTATAGGAGGTAGACTAAAGGTCGGTGAGGGTAATTCGTCGGACGGTTACATTAGGCTTGGCACAACTGAAGGCAGCATCATTGGAACGAATGGAGGGGTATCCTTAAATTACAATGGTCTGTGGATTGGGGTGAATGAAACAGACGCGAATATACAGGCCGATACGGCTTTGCCGTCGTGGGCTGTGGATATTGGGGGATTTGACAATATCATTTTTCCGGGAACATCGGACGCATTCCGCGTGGCTAGAAAGCCAGCTGGCGGCAGCTATAGCGAATTTATGCGTATAACAAATAACGGCAATGTCGGCATTGGGACGACGAGTCCAGATGCAAGGATGGCTATTATTTCCAGCACTTCCACAGCATTTAGTTTGGCCGTTGGAACAACTACAGCATATAGTATGGTTGTCTCAACAACAGGCAATGTTGGTATCGGCACGACAAATCCAAGCTTTAAATTGCATGTAGTTGGAGGTGGTGATGGTAGTGGAAATATAGTTGTTACTAATTCAGGAATAACAAGTGGCGTTGCTTTGTATGACAATGGAACTATTTTTACTATTGGGTCAGGAAACGTCGGCATTGGGACGACGGGCCCGGGGGCAAAGTTGGAAGTTATGCAGACAGATACCTCGAAAAGTTATTCATTAAAAATAGGGACAAGTTCAACAGCATATCATCTTGTTGTATCAACAACAGGAAATGTTGGCATCGGGACGACGGGGCCATTAACAAATCTACATATAGTAGAAGCGTCTAATAATGCATTAACGATCAGAATGGACGCTGGCTCTACAGCAGGACAATGGGTTAGTTTTGATTTAAGAGATAGAGGTACACCGAAATGGACTTTCGGAAAGACAAATATCAATGATTTTTACATTGATGATCAATCGGGAGGTAGGGCCTTAACTATTAAACCAATCTCTGGCAACGTCGGCATCGGGACGACGAATCCAGGATATAAATTAGATGTTCAGGGGCAAATTAGGCAAACATATACTACAGACTGTAATTATTTAGGAGCAGATTTAAATGGAGCTATTTATTGTTATGGTTCTTCTATTCGTTATAAAACAAACATTAATGATTTAAATTTTGATATTGATAAATTTTTAACCTTGAATCCAAAATCATTTGATTGGAATACAAAAACAATTGATTTTGTTCCTTCAGAAAAAGGATCTGTTGGTTTTATTGCTGAGGAAGTAGAAAAAGTAATTCCCCAGTTGGTCAGATATAAAGATGGGCAACCTGATGGCGTAAAATATGATTTAATCCCTGTTTATATGTTTAAAGTAATTCAAGAACAACAGAAACAAATTGAATATTTGAAAACGGAAAACAGTAACTTGAAAACAAGAATTGAGGCATTAGAGTCAAAACTCAACGTCGGGCAATAAATTTGAATCTTGGCATCGGGACGACGGCGCCAGGAAACATTCTGACGATTCAACAAAATTTGGCAACTGACCCAATAGCAGATGGGTGGACAGTATATAGTTCAAGGAGATGGAAAACTAACATAAAACCAATTGAAGGAGCGGTAGATAAAGCAAAGAAGTTGAGAGGTGTTTATTTTGACTGGAAAGCAAATGGTAAGCACGATATAGGTATGATAGCAGAAGAAGTAGGAGAAGTAATTCCTGAAGTAGTTGTTTATGAAGACAATGTAAAAGATGAGAAATCGCTTGATTATGCACGCCTGGTTAGTGTTTTAGTTGAAGCAATCAAAGAACAGCAGAAACAAATTGAAGAATTAAAACTAAGAATAACAAAACTTGAGGTAAAAGGCAAATGAAACCTTTGGTTTGGATAAAGGCATTCCGAGTGCGCCTGGATGCGGCTACAAAATGGCAAAGCTTACGCTTTGCGGCTACGAATAAGGCAGGCAAACAATGACCTATCCACTAATCACCAATCACTATCCAGCTAACCTGTTTCACTTCTTAATAACAATGGTGATGATTATGCTAATCCAGGCAGTTATTCCAAGACCAAAAAGCCACATTATTATTTTCTCTACTCGCTCAAATCTTTTATCCATTAATTCTCTTAAGGCAGTTATTTTGGAATCTAAATGGGCGATATAGTTGAACTGTGATTTAAGTAATAATGGTATTGCCTTATCATCAGAAAGAACCCCTTTCTCTTATATTTCTTTTTCCACTTCCCTGCATTTCCTTTCAAGAAATTTTAATAAAATTTGTATTGTCTCTTTTTCAAACATATTTACCTCATAATCATAATATAATGTAAATTGGATAATATGTCAATACCATAAAAATGGGATGTGAAAGGTCGGCTCACAGCTGACGGCTCACAGCAAGAAGTGAGAAATGTTAAAAAAAGTTAGGAGTGATTAGTAAGTAGCGCTCGATTTGCCAATTGCGAAAATCCCCCTGTGTCCCCCCAGACGTTACGTCGGGATGAATAAAATGGGGGGATTTAAAAAACAAATAAATCCCTCTTAATCTCCCTTTGAAAACCCTAACTCTGCATTTTTTTAGGGAATAAGTTGTCCTTTTTTACATAAAAACAAATTTAAATCCCCCTATAATCCCCCTTTTGTAAAGGGGGAAACGAAGAGGGGGATTTTAAAAATCTTTATTTTTTAAATAAAAATAAGTTAGATTACACACATTTTTACTTATACTCTAATAGGGTATAAGCATTAAAATAAATTTTGTTTATTTTTTAATTACTTTTTTAAAAATTTTATAGTTATTCCCTAAAAATTAGTGAGTTTAGGTTGATAAAGGGAGAAATAGAAGTGGGATTGGAAAAAATCCTTCTCTAATTCCCCCTTTATGAAAGGAGGAAAAAAAGAGGGATTTGTAGCAGCACTCCGACGTGACGTCGGAGTGCAAAGAAAACTGTAGTTGCAGAGTTTACTCTGCGATGGAAAAGTAGTTTCAGAGTTTACTCTGAAGGTGAATAATGTTCATTAAAGGCAAAGCTGGCGCTTCCTGCTACGGATAATAGCAAAGTAAACTTTGCTAATACAAATAATAGGATATAGCAAAGCAAGCTTTGCAACTACTGATGGGTAAAGCAAGATTTGCCACTACAATAAAATTGTAGTTGCAGAGTTTATTTTTGGAGAGAATACTAACAGTATAGCGAAGTTCTATTTGGATTATAAGTGGACTAGCCGGGAAAAGTAAGGACTTTTTATTGTTAAACTTTAAATTTTTTGAAAGAATATTTAAATTTTTTTGTTAATTTAACTTTACTTTAAATTAAATTTAAAGTAAAATATAGTTATGTCTAAATTGAATATTTTTAAAAGAAAGGTAATAGATGAGATATTAAAATATCTTGATACACCTGATATTATTGTTTTACACGGGGCAAGGCAGACAGGGAAAACATCTATTTTACTATACTTAATTAATGAACTAAATGAGAAAAAATTGCCGAATTATTATATAGATTTAGAGGATTTCAGATTAAAAGAGGTATTGGATAATGGTCCCGATGAACTTGTAAAACTTTTAAAGGAAAATGGATTTAATACTAATGAAAAAGTTTTTGTTTTGATAGATGAGATTCAATATCTCAAAAATCCATCATCTTTTTTAAAATTAACTTACGACCATTACAAAAATTTAAAACTTATTGTCTCTAGTTCTTCAAGTTTTGAGATTAAAAGCAAATTTAAGGTCTCTCTTGCAGGAAGAACTCTTGAGTTTGAAATATTTCCACTTTCTTTTGAAGAATTTATGTTATTTAAAGGAAAACCATTATATGGTTTTGATTTTACTTTAAAAAAAATAGAGGAATTAAAACTTTATTTTAAAGAATATGTTTTGTATGGTGGATATCCAAAGATAGTTTTAACTGATGATTTAAACTTAAAAGAAAAATATTTAAATCAGTTGATAGACACGTATATAAAGAAAGATATAAGGGATCTTGCATCAATAAAAGATATTTATAAGTTCAATAAACTTCTTGAGGTTCTTTCTTCACAAAGTGGGAATATTTTAAACATTTACGAATTATCTAATCTTACTCAATTATCAAAACAAACAGTTGAAAAATATTTATTCTTGAAAACACATATATTATTAAACTTTTAAGACCTTTCAGTAGTAACTTAAGAAATGAATTATTTAAATCACCTAAAATTTTCTTTTATGATACGGGTCTTATGCAGATTCTTTGGTTGAAATCTTTTCAAAAGGAAATCATAGGAAATGTTTTTGAGACAGCGATTTTTGCTGAATTGGTGAAAAATTTTTCAAAAGATTCTGTTTTTTACTGGAGAACTACTGACAAAAAAGAAATAGATTTTATCCTCAAAAAAAAGGGAAAAATTTTACCAATAGAAGTTAAATTAAATTTTGAACAATTTAGATCTGTGTCAATAAAATATTTTAACGAAAAATACAAAAACAACGACTATAGAGTTATATCACTTTACGGAGAAGTTAAAGATAAATTTTCAATTTATCCATGGCAGATAAGAAGTGAGCAAGGTGAGAATCGTTAGAAAAGCGAGAGGTGAGCAGGTGAAAAAGTCAGAAAGTAAAAAGTAAGCAGTGAGAAATGTTGGATTATTGACGAGGGCTTAGGGATTGGGGATGAGGGATGAGGGGTTGGGGATTAGAGGTTATGAATTTTGGATTGTGGATTATGGATTATAAATTGTAGGGCAAACCTTTAGGTTTGCATAAAGCAATGCTAAAGCATTGCCCTACAAAAAAATCCCCCTCTATCCCCCTTTAATAAAGGGGGAATAGAAAGGGGGATTTAGTAGTTTCAGAGTTTACTTTGAACTAAAAAATTCAGAATTTTTTCATGTTTTTTTATTTTTTTTGTTAAAATAATAATTAGTTATTGGGAATGGATTAATGTAGAGATCCGACGTAGTGTCAGAGCAAGAAAAGGGGAAGAAGGTCAAATTTGTTAAAATATAGATAGGAGTTTTTGTGGATTTTAAGAAAACACTTGAATTGATTTTGAAAGATTTTTCACAAAATAAAATTAGATATTCACTTATTGGTGGATTTGCTCTTGGATTGTTTGGTATTTCAAGAACAACAGTTGATCTTGATTTTTTAGTTCATAAAGATGATCTGGATAAAATTGATAAGATAATGAAAGATTATCAGTATGAATGTGTTTATAAAACAGAGAATGTTTCTCAGTATGTATCGCCAGTTAAGATTTTTGGGGAAATTGATTTTATTTTTGCAAAGGGAAAGATTTCAATTGGAATAATTGATAGAGCAATTTCAATGAGTATATTTGATAGTAAAATGCTAATAAAAGTAGCAAGACCAGAGGATATAATAGGATTAAAAATTCAAGCATTGGTAAACAATCCTAAAAGAGAATTAAATGAGTATCTTGATATTGAACTACTGATAAATCATTTTAAAAAAGATCTTGATTGGAAATTGATTGAGGAATATTTTAAAATTTTTAAACTTGAAAAAAAGTATAAGGAGATAAGAAAAAAGTATGAAGTTTAGCAAAAAAGAAAAAGAAGAATTTTTAAGAATTTCTAAATCTAAGAAATTGAGAGAAGATTTTGAGAATTTGGAAGAAAAAAAACATAATCCTTTTATAAAAGATGGAAAAGTTGATATAGAAAGATATATAGAGTTTTTAAACGAATATAACAAGTTTATAAATCACGCTCCAAAACCATTTAAGAAGATAATTGATAAAGATATGCGACTCTAGAAAGGTGATGGGTGAAATCTGAGAAAGTGAGTGTAGGCGAGATTTGAAAGTTAAGAAATGAAAAAGTAAGAATTGTGAGAAACGTGAGAAATGTTGGATTATGGATTATGAATTTTGGATTTTAAATTATGGATGATTGATTGTAGATCTTAGATGTAGCGGCGGAGTTTATTTCAGAGCTAAAGCCCTGCCCTATAGACTCAAATGTAGGGCAACCCTTTAGGGTTGCAGATGATTTTGCAATGCTAAAGCATTGCCCTACAAATAAAATCCCCCTCTAACTCCCCCTTTATGAAAAGGGGAAAAAAGGGGGATTTAAAAAAACTCCAATGTGACGTCGCAGGCCTACAAATTTTATTCAAACATATATCCTTTTCCGTAGATTGTTTTTATTCTCTCGCCAAAATCACCAAGTTTGATTCTTATATTTTGAATGTGTTTGTCTATAACATTTGGATTTGCTTTTTCTATGTTTTTTGACCAAAGAAGATCTGCTATGTCGTATCTTGTTATTATATTTCCTTCGTTTGAAAGAAGAAGTGCCAATATTAGAATCTCTCTTTTTGTAAATTGGATTGTTAGTTCTTTGTTTTTGTCAAGGATATGAACCATCTGGGTATTTGCGTTTAATTTTATATTTCCATCTGATGAAATAAATATATCAGGGATTGATTTTGTGTTTTTTGATAAACTCAATCTTATATATGAGTGGAGTTTTGCTATCAAAAGAACTGGATCTATCATAAAGTTTATTACATCTATGGCACCTTTTGTGATGAGTTCTGCTATCTCGTATTTTGTAAGAGAGGAACCTTGATAGCAGAATACTACTGTCTGGTTGGGGTATGTTTCAAGAAATTTTTTTGCCTCATTATAAGAAAAAAAAACATTTCTTATCTCAATTATTATAACAGGAAACTCAGAATTATATCTTATGGAATTAATTGTGTTTGTAAATTCAACTTTATCTTTTAAAAAGATAGGGTTTATATTTTCTATTTTTTTAAGATTGTTTTCCCAAATTTTTTTTATACTCTCATCTTTGATATAAATCAAGATATTTTGTGTTAAAAACTTATTCATAAAAAATTCATAATTTATTCAAGATTTTTTAACCACAATATATTATACTATAAAAAAGTGAGAAGTGAGCAAGTGAGTTGAATCGTGAGAAATGTGAGAAAGTGAGATGTGTAAAAAATAAATCCCCCTGTATCCCCCTTTATTAAAGGGGGAATAAAAAGGGGGATTTGATAAATGAGGTGGTGAGGAAGTGAGAAGTAAGCAGGTGAGAAACGTAAATCCCCCCTAACCCCCGACGTTACGTCGGGGGAATTAAATAGGGGGATTTAAGAAGTGAGAAGGGTATGAGAAAAATAAAAGTAGCAATATTAATAATAGTTATGATGAGTTTAAGGGCTTTATTGTATTCACTTCAGTCTAATGATTATGAAATAAATTGGATTTCTCCTACCAATAATTATTCAGATAACTGGATAAATGAAAGTAATATTTCTATAAAAGGTTCTGCGGGGCAAAATTTAGCAGGTAATGAAGCGCTTATAAGTTCAAATGGTATATATAAAGTTAGAAATGGTTTTTACAATCCACCAAAAAAACAATTTCAAAGAGATTTTCCAGTTAATTTTGTGTATGATAATTTTAATTTTTCATATCCTTCTCAAAGTATAGAACTTAGAGAATTTGAACTGTATATAAAAGAAAATGTTAAAGATGATTCTATTAAAAAGGCAGATGAAAAAATGTCAAAACTCTATCAGATGGTTCTTTCATCCACAATGACATTTATGAATGCTTTTTATGATGAAGAGGTTTTAGTAGCAAAGAGTGAAAAGAATGGGAGGATTTCTATAACTTTAGAGGACAGAGATAATGATGGGTATCTTGATGGGACAAATGTTAGAATTAAAACTATTGGTGGGTATGTTTTTGATCCTAATTATGAAATGTGGGTTAAGGCACATAATCAAAGTATAACAAGTTTTTACAACAAAATACTTTTGAGTTTTAATGTTAATGGTGGAATATACGGGGTTATAGGAAAACTTGATAGTGATGTAAGTGATGTCTATGCTTATCCTGTTCCGTTTAGACCAAATGGACCAAAGGCAGGGGATTGTGATGGATGTAGTGGAACAGAGGAAAAGGGAATTACTTTTGCTAATGTTCCACAAATGGGTTATATTGATATATATACAATTGATGGACGTTTGGTTAAAAATATTATTCTTGATGGTAGCTTTTCTATAAAATGGGATACCAAAAATGAAAGTGGTGAGAAGGTTGTAAGCGGTGTTTATATATGGAGGGTTGTAAGTGAGAATAATATTCTTGGAATTAAAAACTCCAAGACCGGAAAACTTATTATAATAAGGTAGTTCACTTAAATAGAGTGAGAAAGTGGTGAAGAAGTGAGACGTGAGAGGTAAGAGGTGAGTAGCGAAAAATCCCCCCTATCCCCCCTTTAATAAAGGGGGAAAAGAAAAGGGGAGATTTGAAAAAAAGGAAAAATCCCCCCTTCCCCCGACGTTACGTCGGGGGAGAATAAAGATGGGGATTTAAAAAACAAATAAATCCCTCTCTGTCCCCCTTGATAAAGGGGGAAATAAAAGGGGGATTTGATAAGTGAGAGATGATGAGTAAGTGAGACGTGAGAGGTAAGAGGTGAGTAGCGAAAAATCCCCACTATCCCCCCTTTAGAAAAGGGGGAAATAAAAGGGGGATTTTAAAAGGATAAGTTTTTAAAGGAGGTAGTATGAAGAGGTTAGTTTCTATCGCGGTAGCGGTAATGCTTACCTGCATGGCAATTATGGTAAATACTGCCTATTCAGAACATGATAGTCTGACTGGTGGAAATGAGCAAGACAATGGGACCGAGTTCCATGTCGTAGATGACTTATATGTTGGTGGTTGGAATGGAACATGGAATGATCCGGATGTTGAGATATATGGATTCTCGATGTTTGGTAGTACAACAGCGTATAACAACAGATGGGGTGATTGGGCAAATCTTCAGAGTAAAATGCCGACCACAAGTACTGGTGCTGTTGTAATACTTGGTGACCTTGTTGTTGGCTCAACTGCGTACTTCCATAGAAGTGTTGAGTTTCATGCTATCTCAACATTTACAGCCGGGGCTTATTTCCCAAGTGCTTCTAAGGTAAACTTTGTCAATGGTTCAAGTGTAACATATGGAAGCGCTCAAAACATATACATCAATGATGGTAGTACTGATCAAGTTCTTGCTAAGGATAGTGATGGCTCATTAAAATGGGCGGATGTAGGTTCGCTTGTTAGCGGAGATAACCTCGGTAATCATATAGCAACAAGGACACTTGATATGGCTGGGTATGATATTATTAGGATAAAAGAACTGAGCTTGGGTTTATCCGAAAATGTAAAGATATCAAGTGCGACAACCCAGTTTGGTGGCGAAGGGGCTGGTGTTTATATCTCTACTAATGTTCAAGTTAACGGACAACTCTATGTAGGGACCACTACTGTTAATGGACAATTAAATGTAACTGGAAATGCGATAATTGGTAATGACATATCTAATAATTCTCATACAATAAATGGAGCGGTTACTGTTCATGCAAATCCAGAAAGCAAAAAATTGATGCAGATTGATGATGGAACAAATGTGGTTGCTTATTTTAAGAAGAAGTAATTAAGTGAAAAGTAAGAAAGTGAGA
>Ga0308396_1001438_pt1 | contig 12174 bp, 11 predicted proteins | sample Hotspr2SamplePe2_FD_202359 | JGI IMG/M metagenome (GOLD analysis project Ga0308396, IMG submission 202359) | Hot spring phototrophic mat microbial communities from Mushroom Spring, Yellowstone National Park, Wyoming, United States - 20050930_Pe2 ... | reverse complement strand
TCGCCCACCCAAGCGTGAGAAGCCGTGTTAGCCAGCCACTTTTTCTACCCTGCCAGGTCTTGCCCGAGACTATGGGGCGCCACGCACGCCTCCCCTTCATGGGCCAAAGATAGGCATCCCGGGAAAAGTGCGTGCAACCCTCTGGCAAAGCAGCAGATACGCCACATCCCCCTCAGTCTCGCCCAGCCATTCTTACTTCACCCACACGCGCACCATGACTATGCCCATCGATTCATTCGTGCTGTCCTCATTGGCCAGATTCGTGACTCTTACCATGACATTTGATGCGGTATGCGCAGTCCATCCTACCAGTATCTGAGGACCTATGTCAACATGGTCAGATAGGCCACAAACAGAAGCATTGGTTCTTCGAACATTTGTAGTTGATGCGGCTGGCCCATAAGGTGTGGCACGGCTTACCTCGGTACCATCAATACGCAGGGCGACTAAGTCTACACCGGCCCCTCCAGACATTTGATCCCAGCTATCTACTGACCACCAGAATACTTCTACCATCAGCTCTGTGTGAGCAGGTAGTCCTGTGAATGTTTTTTCAAAATAGCATCCGTTTCCACACATGCCATATCCACCCAACATTCTAACTGACCCACAAGTAGTCAAGTAAGGAGATCCACCATTGCAGTTAGTACAGGACCAGCCCAAGTTACTATTAACAGAAGGATTCCATGCATCTACGAAAAGTAACTTGTAAAATCCTGTAAGGGCAGAGGGGTCTTGCCATTGGGGGGCATTACCGGCTCCTTGACTGACCAGGACTTGACCCGTCGTCCCCGCATTTCCACCAGGCATGAGGGCACCACTGAACTGAATATTCCCCTCAACATGTAACCTCTCTGCAGGCGCCGTCGTCCCGATGCCGACATTGCCAGTACTGCGTACGAATGTTATCCCCTTTCCCCATTCATAGCTGCCTGCCGTCCGACTGGTAATCTGAAGGAAATCATACCCCGTCCCATACCGGCTATGTAGGACAAACCCATTGGTTCCCGTCGCATCCCCCAGAAAAATGTCGCCCGCAGCAACGTGCAGGCGAGTGAGGGGGGTAGTTGTCCCAATACCGACATTCTGCGCCCATAGCATGCCCGCAGATAAGGCTACTACGACCAGCGTTTGCCAAAGCGTTTTCATACATACTAACTGTTTTGGTTTCAGGCAAAGGTACAAAAAGGAGCCGATGCCCGCAAAAGGGGAGTAATACCATTTCTTGATTTTGTACCTTTGTTCCCACCCAAAGCTAAATAGGTATGGCACGGCCCTTGAAGATAGCTTAGAAGCATCCAGCAAAAGTGTTTTACCAGCTCTATGAGCAGGAAGTGGATGCTCGGATAGCCAAGAGATGGCAGGTGCTATGGGTGCTGCGGCGAGGGGAGCGATTGAAGCCGGTGAAAGAGGTGGTGGAAAAGGTGCCACGACGGTTGGCAGCCGAGGGGAAGGTCTCATCGCTGGTACCTATACGCAGGCGATCTCTCTAAAGTCGCAAGTCCCTACGCCTCACAACCGGTCCTTAATAGCATGCCACGCAGAGTCAGGGAGGCAATTGAATCGGTAGAGTTTTGCGCCCATGGGCAAAGTTTTCTCCCATTTATCCAGTGCTGCTTCCATCTGCTGGCGGTAGGCTGGATTGATCAAGTAAATGCTAACCTTATCGTCACCCGCCACAGTGCTGAAAGTCTTCAACACCCCTACCAAACACCATTCCGACGGTATAGAGGGCATCCAGCTCCTATATATCATGGCATAGACAATGCCCTTTTGCAAAGCAAGGTCTCTTATAGACTCCGGAGTCCATGTGCCCCGTTGACGAATGACTCGTATCGTATCCGAGGCCAGCCCCGCTAAGTCCAGAATATAGGCTTTATTCCCATACGACATCCATCCCAAGTCATTTAACGCCACAGGATATGGGAAAAACCCCGTAGCAAAGCGATGCATCTGATACTGCTGAACATAAATCGTCGTGGAGGCCGAGGGCGTAAGGGATATAGTAGGCACATAAATCTCACAACAAATGAAAAAGATGCCCATAAAAGCTATCTGCCTACCCACACGCGGGAGAATGCTTGACAAAGCCGAGCCAAGGCCCATGACCATAGCGGTTACGGCATAAGCTTCATACCGTCCCAAAGTGCCATACCACCCTCCTAACAGATGCATGTAAAGAACTAGTACCACAACGAGCCACAGATATCTATAACGAGCGCTTTCGCCTCTAACAAGAGGCATCAGTATCAGAAGAAAGAAAATAGTGAAAGTAAAGTAATGCACCCAAGTCAGAGAGCAGTAGCACGCGTTGTAGAGAACTTCGTTCAAAATGTAACGAGTGAGAATCCAAATAAACTGCAAGAACTGGCTAAGATTGGTCACGGTAAATTTGTATAAGAGACCTGACTTCGCCATCACCGAACTGGGCATAAGCGGTAAGCCCGCTTTCCATAGCATGAACATGTGAGCGCCCATAGGCACACCAAAACCCAGCAGAGATAACAAACCCGCTCTGTAATGCCCAAATAAAATAAGCGTCCCCACCCCCGCCAAGCCCAGCGGAATCCCCTCATATCGCGCCAGGGGAGCCAATACTGAACCTATACTCACGAGGATAGCATCCTTTTTATTGCCACCCAAAAGTCCGTGGATGCCCCTTAGAACCATGACCGTCCCCAGGATGTGAAGCGGATGCTCCATCCCAATCATAGGGAAAGTCGGGGCGTTGAGAGAAAAGACGATGCCTACACCGCCTAAGATAATAAACCAATGAGAAGGCGAGGTCCCATTTTCCGCAACTCTATCCCAAATAAATCCTGCTACCATCCATAATGCTCCAGCCATGGTTATCAGGCTCAGCCAGAAGGGGAACGCTTCTGGGATATCCAGGTAAAAACCCAAGGTAAGCAGGAAGGGATAAATGACAGAGGAGCAGGGAGAGGCAATTTCCCCGGGATTTATGCCATATTCTCCCCTCGTAATCCTTTCTGAGAGGGCTAGATGGATGTAGGGGTCATCCAAGCCATAAATGAACTTATAATCCGTAAAAGGTAGAGACGCCAGCCGTAGAAGCCAAGAAGACCCTACGAATAAAACCAGCACATACACTCGAAACCCCAGTTTATTCCACGTCCAGCCGCTATTCACTGGTTTGCAAAGTTATGGGTAAATCCTAACCCCCAGGACTAATATCATTTCCTGTGAGACGTATTCTTACCCCACCCAAAGCTAAGTAGGTATGGCAGATAGCCTAAAAGCATCCAGCAGAAGTGTTTTACCAGCTTTATAAGCAGGAGATAGGTACTCGGATAGCCAAGAGATGACAGGCGCTGTGGGTGCTGCGGCGAGGGGAGCGATTGAAGCGGATGAAAGAGGTGAGAGATCAGCCGCAAGCCGATTCAGCAGGTGCTCAGGGCGTGGAAGGAGACAGGCGTGAAGGGCGTGATATGGGACCTTGCGGCTTTTCACAAGGGGAAGGCGGTGGGAGCGGTGCCACGACGGCTGGAAGCCGCGGGGAAGGTCTCATCGCTGGTAGGGTGGCACTATATCCGTTAAGCTTTGAATGCCCTGCCTTAATGATTGAGAAGCTGTGTATTTAGAAATGGTGTAAGTCCTAACTTTGGGTTCTGTCCCATAGGTTCGTGTATGGCCAAGCGGATAAGACCTGATTGCACGAAGACATACTTGTTTCCGCCTTCCTTGTGGTTGAATGGGATTGTATATCTGGATCATAGTATGATAGTGAGATCTCTTCAAGCGCATAGGGAGCGGATCAAGGCGGTATTGCGGAAGCGCGTGGAGTTAACGTACGAGGGGGGCGCGTTCGGGATGGTGGCAGATGGGGTGGATAGGAAGCGGGTAGGAGCGAATGTGCGGAGGGGAAGGGCGTTGCCTTGGGAGGATTTGGAGGCGGTGATGAAGCGGCTTGGGGAGATGGTGGAGGAGCTATTTGGGAAGGGAGAGGATGAAGAAGATGGGGCGGAGGGGAGGGGCTGTCCTCTTCCTGAGGCGTTGAGAGATAAGGGGAAGAGGCGGGCGTTTACACGCGCGCAGATGGGAAGAGCAGAAGGGCGGGCAGGAGAAGCAGTAGAAGATAGGGAGCGAGCGGGTGTTTTGAAGGAGAAGGAGTTGAGTAGGAAAAAAGAAGAAGTGGAGCAAAAGGTGGCGGCGGGGAAAGAAAAGATAACGTTATCGGATGAAGCTGGGACGGGACATGTGAGTTTTGTGGATGGGGATGCAAGGATGATGAAGATAGGAGAAAGGATAGAACTATGACAAAATGACTGTAACTGGGAGTATGATCTGCCTTAGTTATAATAAATCTCTGTATCATGTAATCAGCATGATCTAAAAGTAATAGAGATACTATGGGGAGCATATTGAGAAGAATAACTGAAAAAAATGCGAATTGTCAATATGAAGATAAGATTGCTTAATATTCAAAAAATATTGAATCTAATCACCTTCATTATACTGTTTGAAGTTAGCTGCCTAAGAACAATTATCAAATATGTGAGCAATCCATTACTTAGTGCTTTCATGATTATATCTTATTTTTTACTACTAATGCTTATCATCTACCTATTCCAATTAAGGAAAAGTATCATAGATCGTATTTCTAAAAACAAATACTTATATATATTATCAATTTTGTGCTTAACAACTATTGTTCTATATGGCTATCCCATAGCGGATAACTTGAAGTTACACGGCAAAGGCTCTGATCAAGATGATTGTGTTATTTTAGGAGTTGAAAATCTCCTAAAAGCACAGAATCCATATAGCAGCAGAACCTATCGCAGCAATCCATGTTCAACTGGCATGGGGGTGCTGATAGCCTATATTCCCTTTGTGTACATTGGCTTCTATGAGCTTGGATCAGTGATATTTATGATAATCACTCTATGGTATCTTTACATAAATAGGGGTCCAAAATTAGCATTTTTTTACAAAATAACCCTTCTAACAAATACTCTCTTTATAGAATTGATGGTGGTCGGATCTGACCTTTTCCTTATAGGTTTCTTCTTGTTAATCGCTGCACTTTACATGGATGCCAATATTGATAATATGAGTATAGGTAAGACTTTGCTTTTATCAATACTTGTAGGCCTGGTTGCTTCTTCCAGAATAAACATGCTTATCATATTGCCTATCTTTGCCATTTTTGGCTATTTTCGCAATAAGCTGAGTGGAATATTAATGTTTCTGAGTTCTTCTGTGATAGCGATTCTCCCAAGCTTTCTAATCTACATCTCAAATCCGTCTTTGTTTACACCATTACACCTAATTCAGAAGGCAGAGATGCTACTTCCCCTGTCAGTCCGATTTGTGGTCATAGCCATCATGGCTTTTTCATTGGTGATTTCATTATTCCTCTACTCTAAAAAAGCAATTCTATTCACAAGCGCTCTTTTGTGGATACTGACGCCAATGTTTGTGGGGCTACTTATAGGGGGATTAGCTCATGTAGAGTATAAAGTATCCCTATCAGAGCACTTCAACTACCTCATACCTTTATTACCCTTAGCAAGTGCTTCTTGCCTAATAAGTTTGCAAGAAGGTGAACCTAAATAAAGAGCTTTGGGGCTGCTAAGTTGGCATGAGCCTTTCGTGGATTGTGATTTGGCAAGAGGATTTCTGAAGAATGTCTTATTTCCTTCGTCGTCCTCCAATCCCGAGTCTTAGCTTCTTTGCCTGCTCCTTCTTCATCTTTTCCCTCCCTCTTGCCACCTTTTCTCTGGTCTGCCTCCCTTATAGCTCCCCTTTCTTTGAGACCGCTCACCTTAGCAGCTGTGCTATTCTTTCCCTCCTAAGGCGACTCCCTTGTAACTGCCATGCAGCTGATGTTGAAGATTTGCCATCACAACTAATACCATTTCCTGTGAGACGTATTCTTACCCCACCAAAAGCCAAGTAGGTATGGCACGGCCATTGAGGATAGCTTGGAAGCATCCAGCAGAAGTGTTTTACCAGCTCTACAAGCAGGAGGTAGATGTTCGGATAGCCAAGAGATGGCAGGCGCTGTGGGTGCTGCGACAAGGGGAGCGTTTGAAGCGGGTGAGAGAGGTGGGGGGGCAGCCACAAGCCGACTTAGCAGGGAGTCAGGGCGTGGAAGGGGGCAGGGGCGTGGTATGGGACGATGCAGCTTTTTTCACAAGGCGAAGGCGGTGGGAGAGGGGGGCGCCCTACGCTCCTGAGTCCTGCGGAGCGGGTGTCTGCGGAGGTTCGGCGGTGGGTAGAAGGGCGTAGGTATGAGCGCATAGACGCGAAGAAAACGGCGGTGGAAGAGGTGCCACGACGGTTGGAAGCCGAGGGGGAGGTCTCATCGCTGGTAGGGTGGCGCTATATCCGTCAAGCTTTGAATGCCCTGCCTTCATGATGTAAGAAGCTATGTCTTGAAATGGCATTAGATTGATCCCAGCTATCTACTGACCACCAGAATACTTCTACCATCAGCTCTGTGTGCGCAGAATGCCCGCAAAGGGGATTAAGCGCAGCTAATCGGAAAGTTTTGTTTCTTTTGTCGTATGCGGGTAGCTGGGATCATAGCGACAGTAGGGGTGACCTTAGGGGTGGTGCTGGGCTTTTGGATGACACTACCTCGGATAGCGGGGCTGGGGCTGACCGACCGCAACCTCTTCTTCCATGTGCCGATGTGGTTTGCCATGTATGCGATGATGGCTTTGTCGCTCTGGTGGAGCGGGCGTTATCTTTTGCGGCAGGACCTGGAAAGCGATCGGCGGGCCCGAGAGGCAGCGGTGGTGGCGATGTTTTTTGGGGTTTTGGGGCTTCTGACGGGGATTTTGTGGTCACGGGTGACCTGGGCGGCGGCTTTGCCGGACTCAGACTGGCAGGCGTGGTGGGGCTGGGACCCCAAACAGACGTTTGCGCTGATAGCGCTCCTGGTCTATAGCGCGTATTTCTTTTTCCGGCAGGGGATCAAAGACTTGCGGTCGCGCGCCCAGCTTAGTGCTGCGTACAATGTCCTGGCGACGATCCTGGTGGTGCCGCTGACGTTTTTCCTGCCCCGCTATTTAGGGGGGCTCCATCCCGGCGCAGAAGGTTCGCCCGCCTTTCGCACGGAGGACATCAGCAACCTACATCGGGTGGTGTTTTACCTGTCGGCGATGGGGTTCATCGCGCTGGCGGTGTGGGTGTGGCTGGTGCGGGTGCGACTGAGCCGGCTGGAGGAACGCCTTACCACTGCTCAAGACCTTCCCGCCGAAGCCGCTTAGGGGTGTACTTGTGCGGCCGGTGGAAGCCGCCCAGCTGGATTTCGCCTGTGGGTAAAATGCGGGCGGGATGGGGGCGAGCCCAGTGCACCTGTCCGCCTATTCCCGCTTGCAGGTAGAAGCGCTGCAAGTAGGGTTCTAACCACACCCGCACGCCGAAAAGGAGCATGAGGCGCGTATCGCCTCGCAGGTCTTTTCGGGGCCAGTAGCGCTGATGCACATGAACTGCCACATACAGCGGTCTATCCCGCCGTTCATCCGCCCGGAAGTACCCAATGCCGCCCTGCGATACACCCAACGAAATATACCCCGGCACAGGCGAAAAGTGAAGGAACGTATGATGATAGCGCACTGCCAGAGCTGGCCGGGCCCACAGGTGCACACCGCCAATGCCGAGGCTTCCACCCCAGTAAAAGGGCTTTGGCGCATCCAGCGGCTGGCTATAGAGCCACAAACCGCCGCCGCTCAAAATCCACCCGATAACGTTTTTGCGCCTTAGCACTTTCAAATCGCAATTCACCGGTTCGGGGGTCGGGAGAAGTGTGATGGGCCTCCTCTTCCAAGGTGATGGTGCCATCAGGGAAGAAGATAAACCGCCCAAAGGAGAGTTGGTGGGTCGTTCCTTTTTGGAGGGCGGCTGTAAAGCGATCGTGGAGGGTGCAGCCTTTATCTATGAGGAGGGCGTAGAGGCTCTGGCGGGAGGCATCAATGGCTTCTATAAGCCAGAGGGTGGTGCCGTCGGGATAGCGGAGCTGGCCTATGGGGGAATAGAGCGGCTCTTTATCCTCGTCGGAAGCGAGTTTTTCTCGGAGCCAAGCTTGGAGGGGAGGGGGAAAAGGCTCGCGGGCCTGGGCAGATTCCGGCGCGGCCCGATAGGGAAAAGACAGGAGCGGGAGCTTTTTATCAATAGCCGCGCAGGGGGAGGCATCCGCCGTGGGGAGGGCAGCATAAGCGGCTGTGTCTGGACTATCCGGATAGGCGGCTGCTTTTGAAGCGGGGGAGTCACATCCCAGGCTCCACAATCCACATACAAGGACCAGAAGCCACCCTCTCATGGGATAAAAGTACGAGTTTTTCAGGAGGGGCTGGGTTTCTGTCTGGTGCTTCTGTCGTAGATTTGAGGCGATGCGCAGATTAGGGCTCATAGCACTTTGGATGGTGGTGGGGGGGTGGGTTTATGCGCAGTTAGTGGAAATTCCGGAGACCCCAGATGAGTTTGGCATAGCGCTAAAGAATGCTCTGGAGCGCTTTAAGCGGCCGGACATCACGGCACGGGCCCAAGCGTTTTTCTCGGCTTGGGAGACAGGCGATCTTTCTCTGCCGGAAAAGAAAGGTATTGCTTCCTTAGCGAGCCGTTTGCATAAAAAGGGCTTTAAGCCTTACCCGGAGCTCCTGCGCTTTGTAGAGGCGGCGCTTCTGCTCAAAAATCCGGAGACCAGAGTTCGGGCCCCCGTCCCGCAGTTTCTCGCCCTTTCTGAAACCCTGGCCCAGAGGAGTCCCGCCTACCTGCCCAAATTCTGGGAGATCTTAGCGAACTTCGTTCCGCAGGGCATCGTCAATAAGACTACTATTTTTGAATGGCGTATTGACAAAAGTGAAGCCAGGCTGGGGTTTTATACTTACTATGACTCGTCGGCGTTTGAGGAGCGGCAGGTTCCGGCGTTCTTCTTCAAAAACACCAATCTCATCTGCGCTACCGCAGGCCAGGAGATTATGATTCGGGAGGTGGATGGGGTACTCAATCTGACTAACCGGCAGTTTCTTGGGAAGCGGGGCAAGGCGGACTGGCGGCGGCTGGGGATTGGCTTCACGGAGCTTTACTGCGATCTGGAGGACTTCGTGGTGGATATGAGTGTGCGGCGGCTTGTGGCGCCCCGGGCGACCCTGTACTATGGGAGCTTTCTGCCCCGGCCCGTGGTGGGGCGCTTTGAGGATGACTTCACTATCTCCCCTGACCCGCTAAAAGCCCAGACGCCTGCCTTCCAGATGACTGAAGGCTCCATCGAGATCAAAGAGTTTATCCCGAATACCATTTATCGGGGCGGCTTTAGCCTGCGGGGCCTAACCAAATATGGGGCAGCTGTGGGCGATACCCTCGCCGAACTGAGCATCTTCGCGAAAGGCAAAGAAGTCATGCGCGTTTACCTGAGCAGCCTGGCCTTTGACCCGAAAAAGCTCACCGCCCGCGAAGTAGCCGTAGAGCTCTACCTCCCCTTCGGCGATACGATTTATTACCCGGTTACAGACCTGATATACGATGTAGCTACCCAGCATATCCTGCTCAACCGCGACCGCAAAAATCCCAATACGCGCAAAGGTTTTTATAGCACCTACCACAAAATGGAAATGCTTTTTGATGCTATTGAGTGGCGCCCGCTCACCGATACTTTCATGCGTTTCACAGCTATTATTGACCCGAAGGGCAAATACGGCATTGTGCAGTCTATTGACTACTTCAATCAGCGCGAGTACGAAAAATACAAGTCTGTCACCCCTATCAATCCACTGGGGGCGATTTACGCCTACATGAAGGACCAGGAGGCCCGCCAAAAGCGCCAGCGCCGAAAAAATATCCGCTATACCATCCGAGATGTGGATGTATTCAAACATCAAAAATTAGACTGGAATGTTTATGGAAAAGGCTTTCAGGAGCGGCTAAGAGAGATTGAGACTTATGGCTTTATCAAATACGAACCCGAGTTGGGGATTATAGAGCCGCTCCCGAAGCTTTTGCGGTGGGCACAAGCCGCCTATGGCGAGAAAGACTATGATGCGATTCGTATCTTCTCCAACACAGCCGACGGCGAAAATGCCCGCTTAGACCTCCAGACAAAAGAACTCACCCTACGCGGCGTAGAAGTAGTAGTCTTTGCTGACTCACACATTGTGGAGATAGCGCCCTACAAGCGAACAGTCTATATTGGTGAGAACCGTTCTATGCGCTTTGCCGGGCGGCTGGCTGCTGGCAAAACCGACCTCTACGTATGGCCACAGCCCCGTATGCAGTTTGACTACGAAAACTTCAAGGTTCTGTTTTTCAATATAGACTCCCTCAAGTTTAAGCCCGAGCGGGATCCGCTTTTTGCGGCGGGCAAATATCCCCGAGTCGGCCGCTCTCTCTCGTCACTCCGCATAGAAAATGTCAGCGGCTGCGTATATATTGACCTTCCTTCCAATAAAAGCGGCCGAAAAGTCATCCCCTATTACAGTATCCTGGACTGCTATACTGAATCCTACAAGTACTGGGATAGCCCCATTACCCAGCAGGGCCATTACAAGCGCGACCGCCTATACTTTGAACTGGACCCTTTCATGCTGGATAGCTTAGAAACGTTTAGCTTAGTGGGGTTGGAATTCCATGGTGTGTTTTACACTGATAGCGTCTTTCCGGCTTTTCGGGATACGCTGAAAATCATGCCAGATGGTAGCTATGGCCTGCAAGAGTTTTTTGCGGACGGCGTGCCAATCTATCGTGGGAAAGGAAAGTTTTATCAGCGGGTGGCAATGGATAACTTTGGTCTGCATGGCCGGGGCGAGATCCACTACCTCACCAGCCGCGTGCAAGCAGATACGTTTGTGTTTTACTTTGACTCCTGCATAGCGGAGAGAGCCCGGCTTATCCTGCCCCAGAGTCAATATGCCCTGACAAAGTACCCCGAAGTCCAAGCAGAAAGTTTGCGATTTCGCTGGTATCCCTATGAAGGGCGGATGGTTTTGGAGACGGGCCGAAAACCAGCGCTTCTGTATGCAGGCCAGGCGCGCTTTCGGGGCGAGCTCGTCTATACCCCCGAGGGCCTCAAAGCCCGGGGACTCTTGGAAACCGGCGAAGCCCAAATAGAAAGCCAATCCTTCGCGCTATCTCCTACCGGCTTCACCACAAAAGATGGTACCTTTCGCCTCACAGACCCGAAGAAACCCACCGAATACCTCTTTGTGGCTGAAAATGTAGAGCTTGACTACCGTGTAGATAAACATCAGGCCGATTTTACCTCCCTGCGGGTGGGCGAGCCTAACATCCAGTTTCCTCGACAAAACATCGTTACTTCACTCGGCAAGGGCACCTATAATCGCGAAACCGGTGAAATCTTCCTCTCCTCCCACGTGCCCGACGAAAGTAAAAACTATGTCATTCAGCGCAATCCTAACGGCAAAGAAGTCGTCTTCAATACGCAGGTTATGCTCTATAATCTCAAACAGCAGACGCTGGAGGCGAACCGGGTGGATTCTATTGTCGTGGCGGATGCGGTGGTCTATCCGGAAGGGGGGCGGGTGGCGTTTTACCCAGATGGGCGAATCGCCCCGCTCCACCGGGCCGTCATCAAAGCGCCGAAGGGCCTTAGCTACCACACTATCTTAGATGCCACCGTGAAGGTCCTCTCCGGCGAAAACTACACCGCCAACGGCCGCTACAAATACACCGATGTAGAGGGCAAACCCCAGTTCATCACCCTGGATAGCATCTATGTCAAAGACGGCGTTACGACTGCTCAGGCTAAAATCTCCGACGATAGCGGCTTCCTCCTAACGGACCGCATCCTTTTCCGGGATAACGTCACCCTCAAAGCCAACGAGCGTTTTCTCTACTTTGATGGCGAGGTGCGCATCCAGTCCGAAAACGAGTTTTTGCGCGAATCCTGGTTTAGCTTTGTCGGATATGTCAATCCCGACACCGTCTTCATCCCCATCAAAAATCCGACTAATAAAAAAGGCCAGGAGCTGACGGTAGGCGTGCATTTTATTTCGTTCTACCGGACGTTTTATACAAACTTCCTCCAGCCCCGGCGTAATAAGGACGATATAGATGTCCTAATAGCGGAGGGAGGGCTGTCTGTGGATCGGACAACGAAGGCTTTCCGGATTGGGCCGGAGAAAAAGATCAGTGGGCAGTCCCTCCGAGGGAACTGGGTAGAGTACAATGATGCGGCGCGCATTACGA
>Ga0308396_1001431_pt1 | contig 12219 bp, 14 predicted proteins | sample Hotspr2SamplePe2_FD_202359 | JGI IMG/M metagenome (GOLD analysis project Ga0308396, IMG submission 202359) | Hot spring phototrophic mat microbial communities from Mushroom Spring, Yellowstone National Park, Wyoming, United States - 20050930_Pe2 ... | reverse complement strand
CGGCATCGACAACATTAGCAACCGTCGTCAGCCCATCAACTGGAGTAACGTGGGCGCAACGATGGATCCACCCGCGCGCTTTTTCTACCTCCGCGGCCGTTACTTGTTCTGAGCGAGACCAAAGATGGCCCAACGCGTTGTACCGGTGTCATCAGAGGAAAGGGCGGATTTGCTGGCCGATCCGCCTCGTCTGTATTCCCGCTGGCGGGCCTTATTGGCCGAGCACCGCCATTTACATGGCCCCGAGGCCGCAGCCCTGCTGGGCGTGCCTGAGGCGGCCTTGCTGGCCAGCGCCACTGGTAGAGGCAATACCCCGCTGGCTGGCAGCCTCACCGATATCCTCGCGCCTATGGCCAGCTGGGGGCGCGTATTGTTGGCAGCGCGCAACGCGCTGGGCGTGCACCTCAACGTCATGGGGCGGGCGCACTTGGAACTGACAGCAGCCGAGCTCGTGCTGCGCGACGAGCAGCACGAAATACGCCTCGCTACGGCGGGTATCGCCCGCATTGACCTATTTGAAGAGAACGACGCTCACGGCAGGACGCTAAGCCTCAACTGGTTCGACTCCTCGGGTGACGCGATCGGCCGCTTGTTTCTGCTGAGTAAAGACGGGCGCGACGTGGCGATGCCGCATCTGTTGCGCTTCAGGCATGGGCAGACTACCGATCGTTGGACACCCGGCGCGGTCGAGATGCCAACCCCGCTGCCGCTTGAGCCGATGCCAGGCAACAGCGAAACGGTCCAGCTCAACCAGGGTAGACAGCCTGACGGGAAGGACTGGGCGACGGCCGCCATTCTATGTTGCGATCAGGCAGGGGAAATCGAAGTTGGCATGTCCGGGGCAGGGGTGGCAGCGGTCTACCGTGGGCGGCTGGCCAAGGTCTCCCACACGCCGCCAACAGCCCACGCCACCGACCTGCTGTGCAAGCTCCATGTGAGGCCGGGTGCCGCTACTGCGGTTTACTCCTTCGGTGAATTCGGGCTTAGCATTCGATCGGCAGACGGTGGCGAGCTTCGATTACAGCCGCTCGGCAATAATGCCAAGGCTTGGCGCGAACGGGTGCGCGAGCGTGCGTTCGCCCTTTCGTCCTCTTCCTAAGCGGTTACTCTCGCAGAAGTCGATCCATGAAACCCGCACTTTGGTCTAGACGTATGGCCGTGCGTAGCGCCGCAGCGTTGCTGTCCCTGCCTGTGGCCTGCCTTTGTCGCCCTGTACAAGCTCAGTCGCGGGACCGTGCCGAGCGGTTGATCATCATCGACAGCTACGTTGCCGAAATCGTCGTTGCTTTGGGCGGAGCGTCGCTGGTGATAGCCGTGGGAGGCGGTACCGACCACATCGCCGCCTTGGCCAAGGTACCACGCGTGCCTGGCTTCCGGCAGACATCAGCGGAGCCAATGCTGGCCTTGTTGCCCACCCGTGTCATCACTAGCAACGAACGGGTCGTGCCGCAGACGCTGGACCAACTGCGCAGTGCTGGTGTGCAAGTCGACGTTATCGATGGCGAGCACAGCCCTGCTGGCGTCGAGCGCCGCATCCGCTTCGTCGCCAGTGTGCTCGGCAAGGTCGCCGAAGGCGAGGCACTGATCCAGCGCTTCCAACGCGAAATGCAAGAGATGGCTGCACTGGTGGCCAAGGTCAAGCGCAGGCCCAAGGCGCTGTTCATTTTGGCTGGCGGCCAGCGGCCCATTCTGGTTGGCGGGCGCGGCACGCATGTGGCCACGCTGTTGGAGCTGGCAGGTGCCGAGAACGTGGCCAAGGATATCCAGGGCTTCAAGGCCATGAGCCAAGAAGCCATGATCGAAGCAGCCCCTGAATACATCCTGACCAACCCAGACGGCATGGCGCTGCGCGATGGCGTACCTGTGGCCTTGCAAGCGCCCGGTGCGCTGGCCACGCCAGCTGGCAAGGCCGGTCGGCTCATCACTGTGCCGGGGCAGTACCTGCAGGGTATGGGCATCCATACGCCCGAAGGCATTCGGCTGCTCGGTCGGCAGCTGCATCCAGAGGTGTTTAGGTGAGCTTTCGATGCGTTTCAGAGGCCCTTTTTTGATTGCAGGCGCGGGGGCTTTATGTCTGGCCACTGCCGTGGTGGCCATGGGAACGGGAGCCGTGCGCATCGCGCCGACTCAGGTGTTGGCGGTGCTGTTTGGCTGGCACGACGACAGCCTCACCGACGCCATGCGCACCGTGGTGTGGAATGTGCGCGCGCCGCGGGTTCTGCAAGGACTGGTAGCGGGTGCCTTGCTGGCGACTGCTGGTGTGCTGCTGCAAGCCTTGTTCCGCAACCCGCTGGCAGACCCTGCGTTGATCGGTGTGTCGGCCGGCGCCGCGTTGGGCGCGGTGTCGGTCATTGTGTTGGGCGCGACTTGGATGGTCGGCTTGTCCAAATTGTTGGGTGTGTGGACATTGCCCACAGCAGCCTTCGTCGGCGCGTTGGCGACGGCTGCGCTGGTGTTCGCCCTGGCGCGCCGAGATGGGTTGCTGGACCCAACTACGATGCTGCTGTGTGGCATTGCCATCAATGCGCTCGCCGGCGCAGGAATCGGACTGCTCACCTACCTGGCAAACGACGAGCAGCTGCGCAACCTCACGTTTTGGAATTTGGGCAGCTTGGGTGCGTCTACTTGGGGCTCGCTGGCAGGGGTATCGCCCGCGGCACTATTGGTTGTGCTGGTAGTGCCCTTTTTGGTGCGGCCGCTGAACGCGCTGTTGCTGGGAGAGAGCGAGGCCTTGCACCTGGGTGTGGCCGTGGAGCGGCTAAAGCGCCTGATCGTGGTGCTTTCGGCGGCGGGAGCCGGGGCCGTGGTCGCCGTGTGTGGAGTGATTGGATTCATCGGCTTGGTCGCGCCCCACATGGCACGGCTGATGGCAGGCCCAGACCACCGCACACTGGTGCCGTTGGCGGCGTTATTGGGGGCCATGCTGTTGACAGGGGCTGACCTGATTGCACGCACCGCTGTGCGCCCCGCCGAGCTGCCCATCGGTATCCTGACGGCGTTATTGGGCGCACCTTTCTTTTTGTGGCTATTGCGGCAGCGCAGCGGGGGGTGGGGGTGATGGCTACACCGTTGTTGCAGCTGCAGAAAGTGAGCCTGTGTCGCGACGGCCGTCGCTTGTTGCATGACGTAAGCTTTGACGTAAGTCCGGGGGAGTTTGTGGCTGTCGTGGGGCCCAACGGCGCAGGCAAGAGTACGCTGTTGCGTGCCGTTACCGGTGAATGGCCTAGTGAAGGGCAAGTGTGCGTCGCCGGTCGGCGGCGTGCCCATTGGCACCGCGAGGCGCTGGCCCGGCGCCTCGCGGTGATGACGCAGCAACCCCATCTCAATTTCGCCTTCACGGTGCGCGAAGTCGTTGAACTTGGCCGACTGCCGCACCGCGGTGCCGGTGCCCGCGCGAATCGCCGTGTAGTGGAGACCGTGCTGACGGCACTCAAGTTGCAAGGCGTTGCCGATCGCTCCTATCTAAGCCTGTCGGGTGGCGAGCGGCAGCGAGTGCAATTTGCCCGTGTGGCAGCTCAGATTTGGGACTCTGTGGAACCCGCCGTGCTGCTGTTGGACGAGCCCACTTCGGCGCTTGATTTGGCACAACAAGAGTCAGTGCTGGGTTTAGTGCGAGGCCTGCGCCAGCGCGGTGCTGCGGTGGTGGCCGTGCTGCATGATCTGAACCTCGCTGCTCGACATGCAGATCGAATTGCTATGCTCCAGGCCGGGCGCATGGTGTGCCTGGGTTCGCCGCATCAGACTTTGCAGCCACCCGTTCTTCGCCAGGTCTTTGGTGTGGAGACTGACACGTTGCGCTGTCCGCGTGATGGCAGACCGATCGTGGTCTTTCACGGCTTGGGAGTTGTCGGCGCTGACGGCTGAGGGATGTGCGCCGACGGTAACGGCGCCAAAAGGCAACATAAGCGCGCCTCGTCCGGCTACGCTGTTCGCCAGATGCCAACACATACCCGATCAAAGGCCAAAGATTGACGCCATTATGGCGGCGCACATCACATCGACGCGAAAAAACTGGTATATACTGTGGGCTTGAGCAAGCGGCTGTAGCTCAGTTGGATAGAGTACTTGGCTACGAACCAAGGGGTCGTGGGTTCGAATCCTGCCAGCCGCGCCAAACATGCAAGGCCAGTCCAATGGACTGGCCTTTTTCGTGCCTCGGGGGCGAAGCCCTGGCCGCCAACGCCCGAACGTCCATGCCCGATCCGGCCGACATCGAACTGCGTGACCTGACCGCTGGGTATGAGCGCCACCCGGCGGTGCATCACGTCAGCCTGCGCTGGCGATGCGGCGACTTGGCCGCCGTGGTGGGCCCGAACGGTGCGGGCAAGTCCACCTTGCTCAAATGCGTGGCGGGGCGGCTGCGCCCGATGCGCGGGCGTGTGACCGGGGCTTCGCCCCATCAGGTCGCGTATTTGCCGCAGATCAGTGAGGTGGACCGGTCGTTCCCTGTGACCGTTGCCGAGCTGGTATCGATGGGCCTGTGGCACGAGCTGGGCGTCTGGCGGCGCCCCACGCTGGTGCAGCGCCAGCGGGTGCAGCAGGCGATCGAAGCCGTGGGTCTGCAAGGCTTCGAGCGGCGCACGCTCGACACACTCTCCGGTGGGCAGTTTCAGCGCACGCTGTTTGCGCGCCTGATGTTGCAAGATGCGCCCGTGGTATTGCTCGACGAGCCCTTTGCGGGGGTGGACGCGCGCACGCTGGAAGATTTGGTGTGTGCTGCAGCGCTGGCACGAGGCCGGGCGTACCGTGATCGCGGTGCTGCACGATTTGGCGCTGGTGCGTGCGGTTTTTCCGACCACGACGCTGCTGGCGCGCGAGCTGGTGGCGCACGGGCCCACCCAGGCCGTGCTCACCGAAGCCAACCTGCTACGCGCGCGCCGCTTGCAGGAGGCGTTCGACGAGCAGGCAGAGCTGTGCGACGTGTCCGAGCCCAACGCTGCCGAGGAGTCCTCGCATGCTCACCGTCATTGAGGGGCTGATGGGTTGGCTGGGCACGGCCACGGGGTTGGAGTTCGGCTTCATGCAGCGCGCCGCGCTGGGGTGCGTGCTGCTGGCGCTGGGCGCGGCGCCCGTGGGGGTTTTTTTGATGCTGCGCCGCATGAGCCTGATGGGCGATGCAATGTCGCACGCCATCTTGCCCGGTGCGGCCATCGGTTATTGGTTGGCGGGGCTGTCGCTGCCCGCGATGACCGCTGGCGGCATCGCGGGCGGGCTGGCGGTCGCGGCTGCCGCCCGACGTGGCCGCGGCGCTACCGCCCCACCCCGTCAATGGGCATGGCTCACTCATCGCGGGCGTGCCGGGTTCAGATGGTCGCCCCGTCTGGTGCATGGGCTCGACCTTCGTTCGTAGCAGCACCGACCGCACGCCCCGCGCGGACGATCATGCCGCCAATGGGGACAAGCTGCGCCGATTGCTGCCCCGTGCGGCGGCGGCGCTGTCGCCGTTGTGGTCCCAGGCGCAGGCCTGGGCAGGCGTGCGCTGTACGCTGCCGGATCGCTTCCCGGCGGTGGGGGCCATGAACCCCGACACCCTGCCGGGCTTGCACGTCATCACCGGGCTGGGCGCGCGCGGTCTGACGCTGTCCGCGCTGTGTGGCGAAGTGCTCGCCGCGAGCCTGCATGGCGAGCCGTGGCCGCTGGAGCCTGCATTGGCGCGCGCCTTGTTGGCCCAGCGCTTCGCCACGCGGGGCGCACCGGCGTCGACCGCCGATTCTGGCCGCGACTCTCAATCGCCGTAGCGCACCATCGCGTATTGATCCGGCGCGGGGCCACGGCCAGCCACTCGTCGGGCGTGCGCCACGCGATAACCGTTTCATCCCACGTTGTCATGACGCGCGTCAACCCAGTGCCGTGTGCGCTCGGCCTACAATGCGGCGCTTGTCGATTCGCGGCCCGCGGCCGTGCCGGGTCGACGATCGCCACCTGATAAGACCCAGCGCCATGACACACGTTGTTACCGAAGCCTGCATCGCCTGCAAGTACACCGACTGCGTGGACGTCTGTCCCGTGGACTGCTTCCGCGAGGGACCCAATTTTCTGGCCATCGATCCCGACGAGTGCATCGACTGCGCCGTCTGCATCCCCGAGTGCCCCGTGGGTGCCATCTACGCCGAAGAGGACGTGCCGCGTGACCAGCAGCACATGATCGCGCTCAACGCCGAGCTGGCCAAGCTGCCGACCTGGAAGAGCATCACCAAGCGCAAGGCGCCCCTGCCCGACGCTGATAAGTACAAGGACATGACGGGCAAGCTCGCGCTGCTCAAGCGCTGAGACATGCCGCCGTCGCCGCCGGTCGGTCTGCACGCCATGACGAACGCCGACGCTCCCATCCGCACCGACGCCGTGGTCATCGGCGCGGGCCCAGTGGGGCTGTATCAGGCGTTCCAGCTCGGGCTGCAGGAAGTAGGGGTGCATATCGTCGAAGGACTGGCGCACGCCGGTGGCCAGTGCGCCGAGCTGTATCCCGAGAAATGTCTCTACGACATCCCGGGCATCCCCTCGTGCAGCGGGCAAGAGCTCACGCAGCGCTTGCTGCGCCAGCTCCAGCCGCTGCGCGTGCCGCTGCACCTGGGGCACATCGTGTCGGGCCTGCAGCGGCTGGGCACCGACGGCCCGGCGCGCTTTGCGTTGCAGACCGACGGCGGCCTGACCTTTTGGTGCGACGCCATCGTCATCGCCGCCGGCGTCGGGGCGTTTTTGCCGCGCAAGGTGCCGCTACCGGCACTCGAACGTTGGGAAGGGCGGCAGGTGTTTTATCGGGACGTCGATCCGTCCGCCTGGGTAGGCCAGCGTGTCGTCGTCATGGGCGGCACGGATGCCGCCGTGCGCCTGGCCCTGCGCTTGGCGGAGGGCGAAGCGGCGCACGTCACGCTGTTGCACCGCACCGTGCGCTTCGACATCGACCCCGATCTGGATGCGCAGTTGCAATCCGCCATCGGCGCGGGCTGGGTGCGGCTGTGCCTGGGCCAACCGGTGGAAGTGCTCACCGACGATGAGGGGCAATTGCTAGCCCTGGCCATCGCGACGGCTGATGACCAGCGCCTGACGCTGCCGCTGGATGTGCTCATGCCGCGCTTGGGGTTGCACCCGCGCCTGGGGCCGATCGCCGACTGGGGGCTGGCCCTGGAGCGCAAACACCTGGTGGTGGACACGGAGGGCTTTCGCACGAGCGAGCCGGGTATTCATGCGGTGGGCGACATCAACGCTTACCCCGGCAAGCGCAAACTCATCGTGTGCGGCTTCCACGAAGCGACGCTGGCCGCCTTTGCCATCGCACAAGCACTGCGACCGGGTGAGCGCATCGCGCTCGAGTACACCACCACCAGCGCGCGGCTGCAGCGCCTGCTGGGGGTAGCGCCAGACTGATCAATCCAACAGCCGCATCGGCACGGGCGCATAGCCGTGGTTCAGCGGCCCGCTACCCTGCCCCGTGCGCACATGGGCGCCCGCGGCGATGGCGCCGCGCACCCACCCGTGCGCCGACTGCACCGCTTCCTCCAGCGTGTGCCCCAGCGCCAGATACGACGCGATCGCCGACGACAGCGTGCAGCCGGTACCGTGGCCATTGGGGCTTGCGATGCGCTCGCCGCTGAGGCGGATCCAGTACGCTGCAGGCTCGCCGCGCAGTGCCAGCAGGTCGGTCACCCAGTCGCCGGGCAAGTGTCCCCCTTTGAGCAACACCGCTGGCGCGCCGCGCTGCAGCAAATCGGCGGCGGCGGCTTCCAACTCGTCGACATGCGTCAAGGCACGACCCAGCAGCAGCCCCGCTTCGTCCAGGTTGGGCGTGACCACCGTCGCGCGCGGAAACAACTGCGCCACCAAGCGCTCGATCGTCTCGTTTTCGATCAACGTGTCACCGCTGGTGGCCACCATCACCGGGTCCAGCACCACATGGGGCAACCGGTAGCGATCGATCGCCCAGGCCACGGCGTCCACGATGTCGGGGGCGTGCAACATGCCGATCTTGACCGCGTCCACCCCGATATCCTCCACCACGGCCGCGATCTGCTCTTTCAAAAACGACGCCGGTACCGCGTGAATGGCGCGTACCCCCAGCGTGTTTTGGGCCGTCAGTGCGGTGATCGCCGTCATGCCGTAGCAGCCCAGCGCCGCGATGGTCTTGAGGTCGGCCTGAATGCCCGCGCCGCCGCCCGAATCGCTGCCGGCAATGGTCAACACGCGCGCGTAACGCGCCGCCTTGGGGTGAGCGAGATCGTTGAGGTGTGACATGCGTGACATTATCCGCCGCGTGCGCGGGATTGTTGTGTTCTGTCCATGGCGCGGGTTTTCCCTGGGGTACCATCGCGGATCATGACGACGTCTCCCCCCGTGCTGATTCTGGGCGCTGGCCTGATGGGCCGCTTGTTGGCGGTCACCTTGGCCCGCGCAGGCCGTCGCGTGCACCTGGTCGATGCTGCCGACGGGCCGTCACAGGCCGGGGGAGCGGCCCGCATCGCCGCGGCCATGCTCGCACCGTTGGCCGAGTCCGCTGTCACCGAACCCAACGTCGTCGCCATGGGGCGCTACGGGCTGCCACGCTGGCGCGCCCTGTGCGAAGGGCTCGACCAGCCGGTCTTTTTTCAGCAAAACGGCACACTCATCCTGTGGCATCGGCAAGACGCCCGCGAGGCCGTTCGCTTCGAAGCCCTGCTGCGCGCCACCACCGAGCGCTTGCCGGAGCTGCCCGCGCCGCAGCCGCTGGACGCCGCCGCGCTGGCCACCGTCGAGCCCGCCGTGGCGGGTCGCTTTGCGCAAGCGCTGTATTTGCCCGAGGAAGGGCAACTCGAAAACCGGCAGCTGCTCGATGCGCTGCTGGCCACACTGCAATCGTGCGGTGTGACGGTGCAGTGGTCCACCCCGATGACGCTGGCGCAGGCCCAAGACTGGCAGCGCGACCACCCCGGCGCCTGGGTGCTGGACTGTCGCGGCCTGGGGGCTCGGGCGGATTGGCCCAGCGCCCCCGCACCCACGGCGGGGCCGCTGCGGGGCGTGCGCGGCGAAGTCGCACGCGTGTATGCGCCCGACGTCACTTTGCAGCGCCCCACGCGGCTGCTGCATCCGCGCTATCCGATCTACATCGCGCCCAAGCCCAACCACCTGTTCGTCATCGGCGCCACCGAGATCGAATCCGACGACCTCTCCCCCGCCAGCGTGCGCTCCACGCTGGAGCTGCTCAGCGCGGCGTACGCCGTCCACCCGGGCTTTGCCGAAGGCCGGGTGCTCGAACTGGGCGCACAGTGCCGCCCCACGCTGCCCGACAACCTGCCCGCCGTGGTCGAGGCGGCGCCGCGCGTGCTGCAGATCAATGGGCTGTATCGACACGGCTATCTGATCTCGCCCGCCGTGCATGATGCCGTCATCGAATACCTGGATGGTGGCACCGTGTCACTAGCTCAGCGGCTGGGCCTGCGCTTCGTGCCGGCCCGCCAAACCGCCGCCTGCTGCGAGCCATGATCGTCGTCATCAACGCCCAACCCACCGAACTACCGGATGGCGCTACCGTGGCCGACGCCGTGGCCCGCGCGACGGCCGACCTGCCTGCCAACGCCCCCTTTGCCGTGGCCGTCAACCTGCAATTCGTGCCGCGCGCCCAATATCCTCACACCCCCCTGCACGACGGCGACCGTATCGAAATCATCGCCCCCGTGACCGGCGGCTGACCCCCACCATGACCCCAACCCCATCGTCCGACCCCCTCATCCTGTACGGCCAAACCTTTGGCAGCCGACTCATGCTGGGCACGGCGCGCTACCCCTCGCCCGCCGTGCTGGAGCAAGCCGTCGCGCGCGCAGCCGTGCCTGTTGACCGCATCGCTGCGCCGCCACGGCGCGTTAGGCGCCGACGCCTCGCACGGCTTTTGGACCCTGCTGCAGCGGCTGGGCGTGCCCGTGCTGCCCAATACCGCTGGCTGCCATAGCGTGCAAGAAGCCGTCACCACCGCCGAAATGGCGCGCGAAGTCTTTGGTACCGACTGGATCAAGCTCGAGCTCATCGGCGACGACTACACCCTGCAGCCCGACACGCTGCAACTCCCCACAGCGGCCGACCTGCTCATCAAGCGCGGCTTCAAGGTGCTACCCTACTGCACCGACGACCTGGTGCTGTGCCAGCGCATGCTGGACGTGGGCTGCCAGGCGGTCATGCCCTGGGCAGCACCCATTGGCACGGGGCTCGGCCCCATCAACCCCTACGCGCTGCGCACGCTGCGCGAGCGGCTGGACGTGCCCCTGATCGTGGACGCCGGGCTGGGCCTGCCGTCGCACGCCTGCCAGGTCATGGAGTGGGGGTTGGATGCCGTGCTGCTCAACACGGCCGTGGCGCAGGCGCAAGACCCGGTGCGCATGGCCGGCGCCTTTGCCGATGCCGTCGCCGCTGGCCGGGCCGCGTACCGCGCCGGCGCCATGCCACCGCAAGCCTCGGCCCAGCCCAGCACGCCCGTGCTGGGCACCCCCTTCTGGCACCAGGGATGACCGCCCGCATGACCGACGCGCACGCCCCCACCGCCACGCCAACGGTGGTCGATGACCCGCTGGCGGCCATGCACGCCATCGTGCGCCACCATACCGACTTGTTCATCGAGCGCGACGCCGAGCCCGACGCCACGCCAGCCGATGCGACCATGGCCGCGGTCGCGTACGCCGCCGCCCGTCGGCTGGGGTTTATCGATGCGGACGCCCGGTATGTGTCGGCCGCGTGGGCGCGGCGCTGCCAGGGCCGCCCTTTCGACCCTGCCGACTGGCCCGATGACCCGGCGGATTTTGGCTGGACACTGCCACCGACGCGGTTTGCCCCCTGCCCGCGGGAACTGGGCCTGTACGCCGTGCTGCCCGACGCCGCGTGGGTCGCGCGCCTGGCGCGCGCCGGTGTGCCCACGTTGCAACTGCGCTTCAAACACCCCGACCCCGACCGCGTGGCACATGAGGTACAGGCAGCGGTCGAGGCGGTACGCGGCCTGCCCTGTCGCCTGTTCATCAACGATCACTGGCAGCACGCCATGGCCGCAGGCGCCTACGGGGTGCACCTGGGACAAGAAGATTTGGACACCCTCACCCCCAGCGACCTGGACCGGCTGCGCGACAGCGGCCTGCGCTTGGGCATCAGCACCCACGGCTACGCCGAAATGGCGCGCGCCTGGGCGCTGGGCCCCAGCTACCTGGCCCTGGGTGCGGTATTCCCCACCACGCTCAAGGCCATGCCTACCGCCCCCCAAGGACCGGGGCGGCTGGCGCGCTACGCACGACTCGCCAGTGACATCCCCACCGTTGCCATCGGGGGTATCGGTCTGGCCGAGCTGCCCGCCGTGGCCGCCTCGGGCGTGGGGTCGTTCGCCGTCGTGCGCGCCCTCGTGGGCGCCCCCGACGCGCCAGCCGCCGCCGCGGAACTGATGGAACGCTGGGCGACGCTGCGAGCGGGAGCGACGCCGTCAAACTGACGGGAACGACGTGCTACAATAACGCTCTATTCCCCGATAGCTCAGTCGGTAGAGCGCCGGACTGTTAATCCGTAGGTCCCTGGTTCGAGCCCAGGTCGGGGAGCCAGCCATGCCACCTGCCCCTGCCGCGCAGGCCAGCATAATGGGGGCCATGAAGCGCAAGAAGCTGCCCATCGGCATCCAGACCTTCGCCAAGATTCGCGGTGACGATTACTACTACGTCGACAAGACGCCGTACGCGCTGCGTCTGATCGAATCCGGCTCGCACTACTTCCTCTCCCGTCCCCGGCGCTTTGGCAAGTCGCTCTTTCTCGATACGCTTGCTGAGCTCTTTGCCGGTAACGAGCCGCTCTTTCGTGGGCTCTATTGCCACGACAAGTGGGACTGGTCGAAGAAACACCCGGTCATTCGCATCAGCTTCGCCGAAGGGCGGCTGGAGAGCCGCGCCGAGCTCGACCGGCGCATCCGCTGGAACCTGGAGCAGAACTGCGAACGGCTGGGCATCGCATGCCCCGATCTGGACGACATTGCCGGCTGCTTTGCCAACCTCATCCAAGCCGCAGAGCGCCAGTTCGGCCAGCGCGCCGTCGTCCTGGTCGACGAATACGACAAACCGATTCTGGACAACCTCACCGAACCAGACGTTGCCCGCGCCATGCGTGAGGGCTTGCGCAACCTCTACTCGGTCATCAAAGGTCAAGACGCCCACCTCCGGTTCGCCTTCCTGACCGGTGTCTCCAAGTTCAGCAAGGTCTCGATCTTCTCGGGCCTGAACAACCTGCGCGACA
>Ga0308396_1001428_pt1 | contig 12236 bp, 8 predicted proteins | sample Hotspr2SamplePe2_FD_202359 | JGI IMG/M metagenome (GOLD analysis project Ga0308396, IMG submission 202359) | Hot spring phototrophic mat microbial communities from Mushroom Spring, Yellowstone National Park, Wyoming, United States - 20050930_Pe2 ... | reverse complement strand
GTATCAAAGACTGCGTTCAAAGTTCTCTTGTAGCCAAGCTCTATTGCCTTTCTTATGCTGTTTCCAAGCCTTAGCTCTTCCTTTACCCTCTCAAAGATCAGCACGTTGGAGTCTACTGCTATTCCCATGTTAAGTATTATCCCTGCAATGCCGGGCAATGTTAAGGTGGCACCCAAAAGCACCATGCCAGCCCATAGCATAAGGGCGTTGAGGATTATAGAAAGGTTGGCGGTTATGCCCGCAGTTTTGTATCTGAGTAGAAGTAAAAGGGCTAAGAGTACAAAGCCCAAGACACCAGCCTTTATCCCCTGCTCTATAGCATCCCTACCAAGGCTTGGTCCTATGACGCTCTCCTGTAAGAAATCAACCCTCGTGGGAAGGGCACCAGTCCTGAGCACAATGGCAAGCTCCTTTGCTTCATCCAAGGTAAATTGTCCCGTTATCTGCCCAGTGTTGGTTATTCTGCTTCTTATAACCGGTGCGGAAATTACCTTTTTATCCAACACTATGGCAAGGGCTCTGCCTATGTTTTTTTCGGTAGCTTCTCCGAACTTCTTTGCGGTGTCGTCTGTTAGCTCAAAGCTAACTGCAGGTCTTCCGAACTCATCCTGAGAGGTGTAGGCGGTCTTTAGGTCCGCCCCCGTTATAACCGCTGTCTTTTCCACCAAAAACCACTGGGTATTGTCCCTTGAAGGAAGTAGCTCCAAATCCGGCGTTAGCCTTTTCTCAAGGTCTTCTTTACTGCCCGCATCAACCACCAGCTTTAGCTCTAAGAGGGCGGTTTTTCCTATAACAGACTTTGCCCTTTCCAAATCTAAAAGACCGGGCAGTTCCACCAGAACCCTATCCTGCCCCACCTTGGTAATAACCGGTTGGACCACTCCCAGTTCATCTATTCTCTTCCTCAGCACTTCAATGGTTTGGCTTATGATTCCTTCCCTTAGGGCGGATATTTCCTGCTCCTTTAAGGCAAGCAAGACATAACCTTTGCCCTTTTCCTTTATCTCAAGGCGTGGGAAGTTCTTTTGGATCGCCTGCTCTATTTTAGCATCCTCCAAAAGCTCTACCTTTATGCCTTCCTTGCCCGCCAAAACATCCAGCACTGGAACTTTCTCCTCCCTCAGTTTATCGTATAGATCCTTACTCAGCCTTTGATATTCCTGTTCCAAACCATAAGAGAGGTCTGGCTGGAGCAGTATGGACACACCACCCCTTAGGTCCAACCCAAGATTTACGGGTTTGTAAAAGACGATCACCAGAGAGGCTACCCACAACAGCAAAAAGACTAAAAGGTTTGCGTAAAAGTTTTTCATGAACGATAATATTTTAACAGGTGGGCTTATAATAGCTACTTAAAACAAGGAGGAGGAAGATGAAAAATATTACGATCTTAAAACTTCTGACTGTGGCAATAATGTTTGGTGCCTCTGCACAGCAAATGGATTTTAGGGTCTCTGAAGGTATTGCAGAATCCCAAAGGTTGATAGAAGTAGCCTATAAGGCGGGAGGAAGGGAAAAGTCTCCATATCACTTTGAGAAGGCGAGGGCTTACAGGAACCTTTCTGTTCTCTTTGCCAGCGAAATGGAGGAAATTAGCTCAAAGATCTTTACCATAAAGAGCATGAACTCTGCTTCCAAGTCTATAGAAGGTTTGGCGGAGTTGGACAAGCTTTCAGAACCTGGGCTACCCTCTAAGGAAGTAAAGCCTACCGTGGACCTAAAAGCCCTCTATGCTGACCTGCAAAAAATAAGGGAAGAAAAGGCTTTCAACTGCGCACCCAAAGAGTTGGCTAGCGCAGAAGCCTACTATGAAGGTTTAGCCCATGAGCTTTCAAAGGAAAAACCTAACGCATCCCTTCTGCGGTCTTTGTATAATAGTTTTCTTTCTAACTATTTGCTTGCCAAAGAGAAGGTGGATGTAGCTAAGAGGGAGTCCTTGGTTTGCTATACGGGTAAAGTAGAACTTCCCGTTGCCCAAGCAGAACCTCAAGAGCCCATCGTCCAAGAGCCAGTAGAACCTAAGCAAGAGGAGTCTGCAAAAGTGGAAGAACCCCTTATGGTGCGTGCGAGGATGCACTTTGACTTTAACAAGGCAGACATAAAGAAAGAATACATACCACTACTCAAAGAGGTGGCAAAGGTGCTAAAGGAAAATCCCAACATAAACCTAAGGATTGAAGGCTACACGGATGATACAGGCACCAAGGCATACAACCAAAAGCTAGCATTGAAGAGGGCTATGGCTGTTAAAGACTTTTTGGTAAAGGAGGGCATAAAGCCTGAGAGAATACAGGTGGTGGGCTTTGGAAAGGAAAAATACATCGCAGAGAATACTACGTCCATAGGCAGGCTAACCAACAGGAGGGCAGAGTTTATAGTGATCCAGGTGCCTACCCAATGAGGAGCTACTGAATTCTTTTCAGTGCCCTCTCCACCCTTTTTATAAACCTATCCTTTGGCAAAACATCGCAGAGCACATCTACTCCAACACCCTCCAACTCTCCCGTTAGAACTGCCCTCAGTGTGTGCCAAAAATCCTTGGGCTTTATCCCAAGCTCCTTTTGGGCCATCTTGGCGACCTCTTTGACCTTCTGCCCGCTCAATTCCTCTCCTTCCAACTTTAAAAGCACATACTCCAAGACTTGCATGGCGGTTTGATTTTCTAAAATTCCCTTTGCTTCCTCCGAATACTCCACATCATCCACAAAGAAGGGCTTTAGCCTATCCACCGCCTCCGAGAGGGTTTCAAAGGCATCCCTAGCCCTCTGCAGAACCTTTAAAAGATAATCCTTGTCAAAGGAATATCCCGCCCTCTCAAGGAAAGGAGTGAGCTCCTTTGCAAGTTCTTCAAGGCTTAGAACTTCTCTTATATACACTCCGTTCATCCACCTTAGCTTTTGGGCGTCAAAGACAGCGGGGGAATCATTGACATCCTTTAGGTCAAAGAGCTTGATCAGTTCCTCCTTTGAGTAGAACTCCCTTCCTTCCTCTGGCGGAGACCATCCCAAAAGGCAAAGGTAGTTGAACATAGCCTGTGGCAAAAAGCCTTCCTCTCGGTAGTTTTTTACGGAGACCGCGCCGTGCCTTTTGGAGAGCTTGCTTCTGTCTGGTCCAAGAATTACGGGCAGGTGGGCAAACTTGGGAACTTCAAAGCCCAAAGCTCGGTATATGAGTATTTGCTTAGGTGTGTTTGGGATGTGGTCTTCTCCCCTTATCACATGGCTAACGCCCATCAGGGCATCATCCACCACCACCACAAAGTTATACACAGGGCTTCCGTCGCTCCGAACGATCACAAAGTCTCCAAAGTCATCTGCGCTTATGGATATGGGTCCCTTTATAAGGTCCTCAAAGGTGATCACCTCTCCCTCTGGAACCCTAAACCTTATGGTGTAGGGCAGTCCTTTGCCTTTAACATCCTCAAGGTTCATATGCCTGCATTTGCCCGAGTATCTGTAGGGAATGCCCTTTTCCTCTGCCTTTTTCCTTTCCTCCTCCAGCTCCTCCGGTGTGCATACGCAAGGATAAGCCCATCCGGACTCAATTAGCCTTTGGGCGTACTCTTTGTATATATCAAACCTTTCGGACTGCCTGTAAAACTCATCCCACTCTATGCCGAGCCACTCTAAGTCCCTAAGAAGCATCTCCTCAAACTCTTTGGATGACCTTTCCCTGTCCGTGTCCTCTATGCGTAGGATGAACTTTCCTCCGTGATGCCTCGCAAAAAGGTAGCTGAAAATGGCGGTCCTTGCGTTGCCAAGGTGCAAATAACCCGTAGGGCTTGGTGCAAACCTACTAACCACCATAGTTCAATTTCTGGCTAATATTTTAAGGGCTATTGGAGACATCAAAGTGGTTATTGCTACCACAAAGATCACCACCGCATAAAGGGTATCGTCGTAAACCTTCGCCTGCCTTCCAAACTCCGCAAAGATCAGACCCACCTCACCCCGTGGTAGCATAGAAAAACCGATCAAGAGCTTTTCCTTGAGTGGCACTCTAACAAAAAATCCTGAGATTACTTTTCCTACTATTGCAACAAGCGTTAAAATCAACGCCAAGGTCCAAAACTGGGCAGAGGTAAAGTCTATGGCTTTTAAGTTCAATTGCAGACCCACATAGACAAAGAATATGGGAGTTAGCACCCAAACTAAAGGCAGTATAGAATGCTCTATCTTTTCCGCCATCCTCTCGTCGGTCTTCAAAAACGAGGCAAAGGGAATGGCAAAACGCCTTGAGAGGGCAAGCCCTGCTGTGAAGGCACCAAGTATTTCGGGAGAGCCTACCTCGTGGGCTAAAAAGGCAAAGAAGAGAACCACTGATAGCACCGCTGGAGGCACAAAGTCCATAGTGCCCAGCTTTCTTGAAAGAAGCTGTATAATCCTCGCCAAAATCTGTGCCAATATGGGAGAAAAGACGAAAAAGGAGCCTATGTAAAGAACAAGCAACAGCAGGGCATCCACATGCACTCGCCCCTCCTTGGCAAGCTCGTAGAGCCCCGCCAAGACGATCACACCAAAGATGTCGTCAAGGACCGCCGCACCCAAAACTATTTGGGCAAACCCTTCCTTCATCTTTCCCAAGTCTTCCAGAACTCCTACCGTTATCCCTATGCTCGTAGCGGTCAAGGTTCCCCCCAAGAAAAGGGAGGTTAAAAAGGGAAGGTTCAAGAGATAATAACCCGCCAAAAAGCCAAGGAGCATTGGTGCAAAGGCACCCACAAAGGCAACGATGAAGGCTTTTATGCCCACCTTTTTCAGTTGATTTATGTCCGCCTCCAAACCTACCTGAAAGAGCAATAGGATCACTCCAAGCTCCGCAAGGATCTTTACGATCTCATTTACCTCTATGAGCCCGAGGGCGCTCTTGCCAAGCAAAACACCCACCAGTATCTCACCAAGCACCGCAGGAAGACCGAACTTGGCAAAGGTATCTCCCACTATTCGGGCGCTGAAAAGGATTATGGCAAGGTAAAGAAAGACATAGTGCATTTCCATTTTACCTATCTCCCCGTGGAACCAAAGCCATTGGGACCTCTAAGGCTCCGCGCAAGCTCCTCAACCTCTTCCCACTGCACCCTGACCATCGGGGCAACCACCAACTGGGCAATGCGCTCTCCCCTGCGAACAACAAAATTTTCGTTGCCCAAGTTTATGAGAATGACCTTTATTTCTCCTCTGTAGTCGCTGTCTATGGTGCCTGGAGCGTTCAGGATGGTTATACCGTGGTTTATGGCAAGCCCACTTCTGGGACGCACTTGGGCTTCGTAACCTTCGGGCAGTTCTATGGCTATGCCGGTGGGAAGGAGTTTTCTTTCAAAGGGCTTTAGCACCACCTCTTCATAGCCTGCGTATAAAAGGTCCATGCCCACAGAGCCCGGCGTTGCGTAAAATGGCAGTTCTAAGCCCTCTGCGTGTGGAAACCTTTTTATCTTTACCCTGAGCATTTTTTTCTCCTTTCTCAAGCCGGCGGTGGGACTTGAACCCACGACCTAGGCATTACGAGTGCCTCGCTCTGCCGCTGAGCTACGCCGGCTGGTCTATGCCAACCGTTGTCAAATCTGGCCTTCCCTTCTCATCTATAGCAAGCACCTTTACCTTTATGGTGTCCCCCACCTTGAACTTAGCCCTAACATCCCTAACCCTTTCCCCCATCTTAGAAACATGGAGCATTCCCGTTTTTCCTTCCAAAATCTCCACAAAGACGCCGTAGGGCTCCACCCGGACCACCTTCCCCTCGTAGACCTTGCCCACCTCCACCTCTTCCAAAAGCTTCATTATGATGGCTTTTACCTTTTCTATGGCTTCTCGGTCCATGCTGGTAAGAGAGGTTCTTCCTCCCTCGTGGACCCAAACGGAAACACCCAGCTTGTCCCTCCACTCCCTCACATTTTTACCACCGGGACCTATAACTGTCAGAGCTTTGTCTTCCGGTATGGTTATGATCTCTATCTTTGGTGCATACAGAGATACTTCCTTCCTTGGCTCCGGCATGGCAAAATACATCTTTTCCAAGATGTAGAGCCTTCCCTCCTTTGCCTGCATGAGGGCGGACCTCATGATCTCTCTGCTTAGACCTTTTATTTTGATGTCCATCTGCACGCTGGTTATACCATCCCTCGTGCCCGCCACCTTAAAGTCCATGTCACCCAGCTGGTCCTCATCTCCCAAGATGTCCGAGAGGATCACGTAGCGTTCCCCTTCCATTATTAGCCCCATGGCTATGCCCGCCACATGCTCTTTCATGGGAACGCCCGCATCAAAGAACGCCAAAGAACCCGCACAGACGGTAGCCATTGAAGTGGAGCCGTTGGATTCCAGTATGTTAGAAACCACCCGTATTATGTAAGGAAACTCCTCCTGAGGGGGGATCAGAGGTTCCAAAGCCCTCTCTGCCAAAGCACCGTGTCCTATCTCCCTCCTACGGGGAGGTCCCCAGGGCTTGGCTTCTCCGGTGGAAAAGGGCGGAAAGTTATAGTGAAGCATGAACCTTTTGAAGGTCTCCCCTTCGTATATGGTCTCCACCAGCTGGGCTTCCTCTGGGGCACCCAGTGTAACGGTGGCAAAGGCTTGGGTTTGACCCCTTGTAAATATGGCACTGCCATGGGGTCTTTCAAAGGGATGAACCTCTATGGTGATGGGTCTTATGTCTTTGGAACCTCTGCCATCGATCCTTTTGCCCTCTGTTAGGACCATCTCCCTCATGAGCTTGCTAACAAGCTTTTTGTATTGGTAGCCTACCTTAAAGGCGAGCTCTTGGGGAACCTGATTGTTGGCTATGAACTCTTCCAAAATCTTTGCCTGTAGGCTCTTTCTTTCCCTCTTGTCTTGAATTTTCAGGGATCCTTTGACCCTCTCTGTGCACTGCTCCTCTAAAAGCTTTTGCCATTCTGCGGGAAGCTCAAGCCCCTCAAACTCCACCTTTGGAACGCCTACCCTCTGCCTGAGTTCCTCCTGAGCCCTCAAAAGCTCCAAGGCAGAGGACTGCCCAAAGTAGAGGGCATCCATAAAGGTTTCCTCATCCACCTCCTTGGCACCACCCTCCACCATCACAATGGCAGACTCAGAGCAAGCCATAATAACCTCTAGGTCTGCCCTCTGCCTTTCTTCGTAGGTGGGATTTACCACAAAGTTGCCATCCACCCTGCAAACTCTGAGCCCCACAATGGGTCCATCAAAGGGAACGCGGGAAATATGCAAGGCAGCACTTGCACCGGTTATAGCCAACACATCGGGGTCATACTTGTCGTCTGCGGAAAGGGTGAGGGCTGTGATCACCACCTCGTAAGGAAAGCCCTCGGGCAGTAGTGGTCTTATGGGGCGGTCTATAACCCGAGAGACCAAGACCTCCCTGTCGGTGGGTTTGCCTTCCCTCTTTACAAAACCCCCGGGGATTTTACCCCAGGCGGAGGATTGCTCCCGGTAATCCACCGTAAGGGGAACAAAGTCAATGTTCTGAATGGGGTTCTCGGACATAACCACCGCTACCAAAACCGCTGTATCCCCCTGCCGGACCACCACCGCCCCATCCGATAGCTTGGCGTAATGTCCCGTTTCTATAATTATTGGGTCTTTATCTCCAAGCTTAGCCTCTATCCTCTCCATCACTTAACCTTCAGACCGAGCTTATTGACCACCTCCAAATACCTTTGGTAATCCTTCTCTCTAAGATACTCCAAATGTTTCCTTCTTGCGTGGATCATAGCAATGAGCCCTCTCCTTGAGTGTATGTCCTTTTTGTGTTTTTTGAGGTGCTCCGTTAGCCTGTTGATCTTCTCGGTAAGTATGGCTATCTGCACCTCCGGAGAGCCCGTATCCTTTTCGTGCCTCCTATGCTCTTGTATGATCCTTTCCTTAACTTCCTTTGGAAGAGCCATACCAATTACCTCCTTTTGAATAACCTGTGAGTAGTATATTATACCATCAATCTACCCAATAGTTTGGTGCTTCTTTGGTGATGACCACATCGTGCACATGGGATTCTTTGTATCCTGCCCAAGTGATACGCACCAGCTTTGCCTTCTGCCTTAGCTCTTGTATGTTTCTTGCACCCAAATAGCCCATGCCGGACCTCAAACCTCCCACCAGTTGGAAGATCACATCCGAGAGCCTTCCTCTGTATGGAACCCTTCCCTCTATACCCTCTGGCACGAACTTTTCCATCTTTTCCTGTCCGTATCTGTCCGCAGACATCCTACCCATCATAGCCCCCAAGGAGCCCATGCCCCTGTAAGCTTTGTATGCCCTGCCCTGATAGTATATTACCTCGCCCGGGGCTTCTTCTGTGCCCGCAAGCAATCCCCCAAGCATTACCGCACCGGCACCTACCGCCAGGGCTTTTACAATATCTCCCGAATACCTTATGCCACCGTCTGCGATGATGGGAACTCCATATTTCTTTGCCACATTGTAGGCAAGCATTATGGCAGTGACCTGAGGAACGCCCACGCCGGCGACGATCCTGGTGGTGCATATAGAACCGGGTCCCACTCCCACCTTGACCGCGTCCGCGCCCGCCTTTATGAAGTCTTCAACCGCCTCTCCCGTTGCCACATTGCCTGCGATCACATCCACCTGTGGATATTCAGACTTTATCATCTCCACCGTTTGTAGAACCCTCTTTGAATGTCCGTGGGCGGTATCCACCACGATCACATCCACACCCACGGAGACCAAGGCGGAAACCCTGTCCTTTGTATCTGCCCCCGTGCCAACTGCAGCACCCACCCGGAGCCTTCCGAACTCATCCTTGCATGCGTTGGGGTATCTTTGCCTCTTTACTATGTCCTTTAGGGTTATGAGCCCCACCAGTTTTCCCTCTTTATCCACGATGGGAAGCTTTTCTATTTTGTTTCTGTGTAAAATCTCCGTTGCTCCCTCCAAGGTGATCCTCTCCTTTGCCACTATGAGGTTTTCTTTGGTCATAAACTGAGAGACGGGTTTGTGGTAATCGGTGGGCTTTATGAACCTGAGGTCCCTGTTGGTGAGTATGCCCACCAGTTTGTTGCCATCGGAGACTACGGGCACTCCAGAGATCCTGTATCTTTCCATTATCTCCAAGGCAGTCTTTACGGTGGTGTTCGGGCTCACGGTGATGGGGTTCATGATCATACCGCTCTCGGACTTTTTGACCTTTTCTACCTCCCTTGCCTGCTCCTCTATGCCCATGTTTCGGTGGATAATGCCTATTCCTCCTTCCCTCGCCAAGGCTATTGCCATCCCTGATTCCGTAACTGTATCCATCGCAGCGGAGATTATGGGTATGTTTAGCTTTATCTTTTTGGTTAGCCAAGTGGAAACATCTACCTCGTGGGGCAAAACTTCTGAATACTGGGGCACCAAAAGGACATCATCAAAGGTTAGACCTTCAAAAATTTCTATCTCTCCCATATACTAATTATAGAGGCTGTTCTAAAAAATCCCTCATTGGGACCGTCCCTCCAGCGGATAAGGGAACTAACCCTTTCCTCACCCTGTCCCACGCTCCCTTGCGGGAGGAGAGGAATATTTTCCTCCCAAGAACAGGGAAGAGGAGGGCTACCTTCAGAACCTTCTGGACAATGGCAAGGATTTTAAAATCCTTCCCGTCTTCAGGATTCCTTCCATTGGTCCCACAACGGGCATCCAGCAAGCTCTGAAAGCTTTGCGTAGGAAAAATTATATCACTTTCCAAAAACTTTTCAACAGGGTTTATATTTACTTATATGCCAAACCTTGTCATAACCGGAGGAACAAGGGGAATTGGTAGGGCGGTGGTGGAGCTCTTTTTAAAGGAAGGATGGGATGTTTGCACCTGTGGAAGAAAAGAGGAGGGATTAAAGAGACTTAAAGAAGAACTAAAAGAGCCGAGAAATTTATACGTGAAAGCCTGCGATGTGGGGGATAAAAATTCTGCCAGAGCTTTTGTGGAATTTTGCAGGGAAAAGCTCGGAGACTTTGACCTTTTGATCAACAACGCCAGCATACTGGGGGAGAGACTGCCCATAGAAAAATATCCCGAGGAGGTCTGGGAGGAGGTTATAAGGGTCAATCTAAACGGCGTCTTTTACATCACCAAGTATGCCCTGCCTTATATGAAAAGTGGAGGAGTGATAATAAACCTATCCTCTGGGGCAGGCAAACGACCCGCACCCTACTGGGGTGCCTATGCGGTTTCAAAGTTTGGAGTGGAGGGTTTTTCTCTGCTCTTGGCGGAGGAGCTAAAGCCAAAGGGAATAAAGGTGTATGCCCTGAACCCTGGTGCCACCAGAACCCAGATGAGGGCAAAGGCTTATCCGCAGGAGAACCCTCTCACCCTAAAGCCACCAGAAAAGGTGGCAGAGTTTATAATAAAGCTCATAAAGGACAAACCGGAAATGGTGAGCGTGGATTATGGGTTATAAAGAGAAACTTTTATTAGCCTTAGGGCTCCTATCCGTCCTGTTTCTCTTCCTAATACAGGACGCGGTTGTCCCAGGCATATTTACCTTTTCCTACCTTATTGCCATAACCCGTATTCTTACCTTCTTTCTGTTTGTGGGCACTGTGCTTGCCCCGCTTTTGGTGGGTCTGTCCCTCGTTAAAAGCAAGTTTTACTATACCGCCCTGTTCCTCGTTCCTTCTCTCATCCCTCAAGCCTTTCATATTCTTTCTTTGCCCTTCTTTCCTGACTTCATAACACTAAACGTAAGGGATAAGGTTTCTTGGCTACACATCACCTTTGTGACATACACATTGCTTGGCATCACCCTTGGAATGCTTCATAAAGACGGTAGGTTTCCCTACCTTAAGTTCCTTGCTTTGCTACTCTCCTCTTTGGCAGTTTCCTTCTTCATAGTGCTTTATTATCCTTTGCTTCCAAAAACCTACATGGAGGGAGTGGGTTCAACCAACATCTCCGATGTGTTCTGGGCTGGGCTTGCCCTTTGGGGCTTCTTGCTTGCTTACTTTATAGTAAAGAAAAAGGCATACGGTGAGAGGGTTAGCATATATTTAGCCTTGGGTATGTTCTTTTACAGCGTTGGCTCTGCCATTCCATTTTTTTACACCCACTCTACGGACATAATTTTGATAGCGGTTTCCTTTTATAGGGCTCTGGCTTATTTGTTCTTTGCCTACGGCGTTGTTAAGGTGGAGATTATAGATGTTGGCAAGGAGATTGTTGTATATTCAAGGGCTTTTTTGAGTTCTCTTGCAAAGGCTGTGCCCAAGTGGGAGGGTGGTGTGCTGAAGGTTTCACTGGGTAATGTTTTTGAAAAGAGTTTTGTAGATAGCTTATGCATATACGACCTTAGCACAAAGGAGCTAAAGGCATACTTTTATGGGCTGAAGGAAAGGGAAGAAGACCCAAAACCACCTGAAGATTGGAACAGGATTTTAGAAGAAGAAAGAGTGGGTATTTTAGAAGATGATAGGTTCTTTCATGTTAGAGAGGGATATTTGATACTCGGTAGATCTTCTGCGGATTTAGAGAACCCTCTAATAAATACCCACATAAGAAACATAGAAAACCATCTCCTTCTGTATTTCCTACAGTATAAGAACTTTAATGAGCTCCTTAAAGAAAAGTTAAGGGAGGTTCAAAGGCTATACACCATACTTGAGACCTCCGAATACACCGTTCAGGCATACAACAAAATAGACACCTTTTCAAAGCAAGTGTTGGATAGGCTGGACTATGTTCTGCCTATGGACGGTAGCCTCTTTTATATGTCCGACCCAAACGCAGAAAGCATAGAAAGGCTCATCCTCTCTTCTCTGTTTATAAAAAACTTTACAGAAGAGGATGCAAAGTTGCTACTTGCGAAGGTTCAAGCAGACTCAAATACTTTGGGGACGAAAGATAACTTTTGCTTTGCCAAGTTTGAGCATGGTCAGTATCAAGCGGGAGTGGTGGGTGTTAGGTTAAAGGAACCCTTTGGTAAGGATGACCTTGTTTTCTTCAAAACCGTTTCCAATCAACTGTTCCACATAGTAAGGTTGATGAAGGTTATAGAGGACCTGGAAAGTGCCCAACTGAGCGTTAAGTTCCTCTCCGAGTATGACCCACTTACTATGCTGTATAACAGAAGAACCTTTGAAAGGTATGTTAGAGATGAGATAGAAAGAAGCTCAAGGACTGGTTCTATATTCTCTATAGTCCTCATAGACATAGACGACTTCAAGCTTATAAACGATGTATATGGACATCATACCGCGGACATGGTTCTAAAAGATCTCAGCGAGAGGTTAAAAAAGAGCCTTAGGAAGGTGGATACC
>Ga0308396_1001426_pt1 | contig 12250 bp, 9 predicted proteins | sample Hotspr2SamplePe2_FD_202359 | JGI IMG/M metagenome (GOLD analysis project Ga0308396, IMG submission 202359) | Hot spring phototrophic mat microbial communities from Mushroom Spring, Yellowstone National Park, Wyoming, United States - 20050930_Pe2 ... | reverse complement strand
AAGTTCCTATTAGTTGCTGCAATAACACGGACATTTACCTTAATAGATGAATTGCTTCCAAGAGGTCTAATCTCCCTCTCTTGAAGCACTCTGAGTAGCTTAACCTGAAGCTGTAAAGGCAACTCCCCTATCTCATCAAGAAAAATAGTACCATTATTAGCCTCTTGAAAAAGCCCAGATTTATCAAAGTCAGCCCCAGTAAATGCACCTTTTTTATAACCAAAAAACTCTGACTCAAGCAATGTCTCAGGTATTGCACCACAGTTAACAGCAACAAAGTTTTGGTTCCTTCTGTTACTAAGGTGATGGATTGTCCTTGCAACAAGCTCTTTCCCTGTCCCACTCTCTCCTGTTATAAGTACAGTTGAGTCTGTTGAAGCAATAATTCTTATATTATCAAGTATAGTCTTTATAGACTTACTTATACCAACTATCTTATACTGAATTTCAAAGTCTTGTTGTATAATTTTTTTTATCTTATCAAGCTCAGTGTTTAAAAACCTGTTATGTAATGCTCTCTTAACCTTTAGTATAAGTATATCATTATTTATTGGCCTTTGAATAAAGTCATAAGCTCCCGACTTTATAGCCCTAACAGCACTGTCTATATCACCATATGCTGTAAGTATAATAACCTCTGTACCAGGCCATTTCTTCTTTATCTCTTGAGTAAGTTCAATACCATCAATACCAGGCGGCATAAGAAAGTCAGTGATAACAAGATCAAAGTTATTTCTTTTAAGCTTCCTTAAAGCATCTTGAGAATCAGAAGAAGTTACAACATTAAAACCCTCTTCTGAAAGAATAACTTTCATAAGTTCTATATTACTCTTATTATCATCAACCAAAAGTATCTTAGAATTAGAAAAGTCCATAAAAAATCCATTTTTTTATTAAACTATTTATTAATCCCTAAAACAAGTATAAAACCAAAAAACGTAAAAATAAGATACAAAATTATATTTAAAAATCCAGTCTCAATATTAGCAGGCCAGATAATATAAATTGAACCAATTACAAGTCCAAGTATAAAAAAAAGTATAAAGTCTTTAAACCTTTCAAAAAGAAGGTTTAACAACTTTACTATAAATACAATACCAACAATAACACCAATCCCAAAAACAAAGAGTATTTTTAGACTCATATAAGAAAACTTAAATGTAAGTGCATCTATAATGAACTGATAATAACCAAAAACAAGCAGTATAAAAGAACCTGAAATACCAGGAAGAACCATAAAAGATGCAGCTATTATTGCAATAAAAAAGAGTTTAAAATATAAAAGTATATTTATTTCTAAGTCACCTTTATCTGGCTTTAAAAAACTTATCCATATAACAATGGATATACCAAGCAGTAAAAAAAAATAGTTTTTTATATTAGTCTTATTTTCAAGCATTCTTATAACAGTTGGGACAGAGGAAAGTATCAAACCTACAAAGAAAAATATTGTATAAGATGGATAGGTATTAAGAAAATAAGATACAATTTTTGCAAAACCAAATATTCCTATAACTATACCTATACCAATCTTTAGTAGGTATACAAATTCTTGTTTGTTCTTAAAAAATTTAAACGATAAAAAAGAGTTTAGTACAGAGTTTATAGAATATATAAGTTTATCAAATATTCCAAGTGATAATGCAATACTCCCACCTGAAACACCTGGTATAATATTAGCAACACCTATCAGTATTCCACTTATAATGTTTTTTAACAATTCTTTATTCATCATCCCCTCTTGCAATCAAAAATAACCTTAACAGCTCTAAAATACCCATAAGTGCAGAAGCAATATAAGTTAGAGCAGCAGCAGAAAGAACCTTTTTTGCACCTTCGTATTCAGATCCACTCAAGTATCCTTTTAGTATTTTTAAAGCCCTTCTTGAAGCATCAAACTCAACAGGTAAAGTAATAAGTTGGAAGATAACAACGCATGAAAAAAATATTATACCTAACTTTATAAAAATACCATTATGTAAGAACATCCCAAGTATAAACAGAGGAAATGCAGCCCAAGAAACAATATTAACAACAGGCACAAAAGAGTTTCTAATAGATATAGGCAAATACCCTTTGTTATGTTGGATTGCATGCCCTGCCTCATGGGCTGCAACACCAATTGCTGCTATAGACTCTGAATCATAAACATCATCAGACAGCCTAAGAATATTAGTCCTTGGATCATAATGGTCTGTTAAAGAACCACTAACTCTCTCAATCTTAACATATGAAAGACCATAAGAGTTTAATATATCTCTTGCAACCTCTCTTGCTGACTTACCACTAAAAACCCTAAACCGTGAATAGTAATTAAAAGTAGACCTAACTTTATATTGAGCCCATATAGCAAGTATTAAAGCAGGTAAAACTATTATATACGTAGGGTCCAACAACATTTTAATCCCCCTTATTGAGATCTATATTTTTAAGATGTATATCTTAAATTTAAAAAAAACAATTTTTAAAACTAAATTAAGAATATAAAACAGATAGTAAGCATATAAAGTAAAAACTTAATATAGAGATTAAGTCATTTTATATTTAAAAACTATTTTTTATAACTTTAAATCAGTTTTTCATTTCTTTTTGTTTCATAAAATAAGGCTGATTATCTAAATAATAATAAAAACTTTTTTTAATTTTTTTAATTGATACATCTTTAAAAGAAATCATAGTTGAGTTACTTACATATCAAAATATTAAAATCAAAATCACTAAGATAATTTAGTATTTTTTCTAATAAGGATCTTATAATTTCATTATAAAAAAGTTAGTTTTAATTAAAATGGCTTATATTAAATAATTACAATTTTTTGTTTTCTTATGGTTAAGACTCAATATTAATCACTTTAAATTTAAAAAATACTTTATATTTACAATAGGTTTTTATATAACGGGTAAGATAAAATTTTAATTTAAAATTTTAAATAATTTGTTAAACTTTTACTCACACAAACTCAAATATTCAAGTTTTTAATTCCCAAATAGACAAATAAATAATAAACTATATTTAAACCTTAAAAAATTATCAATATTTAAAAACACTTTCTATACTGTCAGTAAGTTCAAGGTAATTATAGTAGTTAGTATAAAAGTCAACATTATAGCCTATAAGTGCTAATTTAGCATTGGCCAAGTCTGAAGAAGTTCTTGTTACTTCAGCAAGTGAAAGTATACCCTGTCTATACTGTTCCCTCTGATATCTAAGTTTGGTTTCAAGAGAAAGTATGTATTCTTTCTGTTTCTCTATTATAGTCTTAAGATTTTTAATATTATCTAACAAAGAATCAGAAACAGCATTAAGGTCTTTAATAGTTTTTTCTTTTTCAAGCATAAGCCTTTCATACTCTGACTCTAACTTTTTTATCTCTCCCCTAGAATCAAAATTAAAGAGAGGAAAAGATAACTGAAGTCCAATAAAAAACTCAGATGTCTTCAAACTTGAATAAGAATTTCCTATAGAGTCACCACTACCATAGAGTGTGTAATAAGTAACAAAGTCAAGTGATGGAAGTCTCTTGTTTTTTGCAACTTCAAGTGAAATATTAACCTGAGATATATATTTCTCAACCATTTTTATAGCTCTAATGCTTGTTATGTCTTGTTTTTGAACATTAATATTGAAATTAAACTCAAATAAAGGTATATCATCTCCATTCAAGTCATAATACTTTTTAACCTCTTCAAGAAAAGCCTCATATGACTTCTTTACCTCAAGAAGTGTTTTTTCATACATTATGACTACAACCCTTGCAGTTTCAAGGTCAGCCTTATTAGATACACCTGCTTTAACCATATCTTCTGTCTGTCTAAAAACATCTTTATTTTCTTTAACTATATCTTCAAGCATTTTTATCTGATTATACAAAAACAACCACCTAAGGTATAGCGATATTGCATTAGTCAACTCTTTTTCAAAAGACTCTTGATTAAGCACTTCTCTAATCTCTTTCGCAATAGTAGATAATTGGTTGGGGGACTTATCAATAATACCAAAAAAGTTTTTTAGGAGTGGTTGAGTTATAGAAAACTTTAAACTGTTCATATAAATAGTCTTTTCTTGTCCAGCCATCATAGCAAGGCCAGGGATAAAAGATGAATACATCGAAAGACCTGCAACAGAGTCTATCTTTGAAACACTTGTATCAACTTTTACTCTTGTACCAGTATCAGAGAAAGTTTTAGATGCACCAAACATAAAAGAGTAGATGTTAGACTTTTCTTTTGGTATAAGAGAATCACTTGAAACACCCTTGGAATATGTATACCCCCCATTTCCATATAGATATATGTCATCAATAGCATAAGTTCGAATAACATCAGCTATTGCCTGGTTTAATAGTTCTTTATCCTGCTTGATCTTATATGTCTTATCTATATATGACTTAACAAACTCATTTATACTAACTTCCTTGGAATATATAATCAAAGGTAGTAAAAATGTAAGTAAAATAATCTTTTTCATAACACACCCCTTTAACTCATAAGCCTTTGAATAATCTTAAACAATGCTAACACCTCAGGGTTATCACTAAAGACCTTATCATTCTTTACTGAACTATAGAGTTCTTCAAGACTTATAAAGGTTGGCTCCTCCTCTTTTATAGTCTCCTCTCTTTTGCAAATATTACACCTACACAAATATGTTTTCAAAACCTCAACTGAATCATGACACTTTTTATCTATTGATGTACAAAAGTCTGTTATTGTATACCCTTCTTTTACAACTTCAAGTTCTGTGTTACAATAAAAACACTTTCTCTGTTTAATCATGCCTTGCTCCTCTCTTCTATTTTTTCCCTTCTTCTTCTTATAATATAAGACTCTATTATAGAGTAAAGTGATGGTAAAAATAACAATGTAAGAAATGTTGAAACAGAAATTCCACCAATTATAACTATAGCCATCGGTTTATTCTCACTTCCTGCACCTGTCCTTAATGCCATCGGTAGCATACCAACAACTGTTGTCAAACTTGTCATCAATATTGGTCTTAACCTTGTCTTTCCAGCCTCAACAATAGCCTCAAACAGACCATAACCGTGTTTTTCTCTAAGTTGTTTAATAAAGTCAATCAACACTATACCATTATTTACAACTATACCAACAAGTATTATTACCCCAATAAATCCTACAATATTAAACTCAATACCTGTGAGGAAAAGTAACCATATAACTCCTATAAGTGAGAGTGGTATTGTAAACAGTATTAAGAAAGGGTCAAGCAGAGACTCAAACTGAGCTGCCATTATCATATAGACAAGGAGGATTGCAAGCATAAATGCTATCCCAAGGTCTTTAAAAGAACTTTCAGTATCCTCATAATTACCACCATAAAGTATTGTAACACCATCAGGAACAACAAGATTTTTTACTATATAATCTTTTAAACTCTCAACAACATTAACAAGCCCCACACCTTCTCTATTATTAGCCTTAACATATACTACCCTCTGTTGATTCTTTCTCTCTATCACCGTTGGCCCAAGTTCTTTATTTATATTAACTACCTTAGAGAGAGGGACCTTTATGCCAAAAAAAGACTTCAAGTTAATATTCTTTACATCCTCAAGTGTAAGTCTATCCTGCTCCCTTAGCCTTACTACTATATCTGTCTCTTCACCCCTAAACCTATACTGTGTTGCTACTATACCACTTAATGCACTCTGAAGTGTTGAAGCTATTGTATAGACATTAAGTCCAAGTGTTGCTGCCTTAACCCTATCAATATTTATTACATACTCAAAAGCACCATCAGTCCTTGATATGTCTATATCCTTAAGTTCATTAGAAAACTTCTTTTCCATAATATTTTTTATAGACTTTGCAACCTCATATATAGCATCAATATCATTTCCCCTAACCTCTATTTCAAGTGGACTCTTTTGAGATCCAAGAAAACTAGGCTGAGTAAACCTAACCTTAGCCCCCGGTATTCCAGTAAGTATCTTTCTTGCAATTTCAATGTTTTGACTTGTCTTATACTTTCTGATACTTGGGTCCTTAAGTCTTATAGAACCAGATATTTTGTATGATGCAGTACCCCTCATTATAGAGACAAAACTCTTACCACCACCAACAACTGATGTAACCATCTCACAGTCTTCCAAAGAATTTTTTAATTTTTCTGCAATCTGATAAGCAAGTGTTTCTGTAACCTCAAGCCTTGTTCCCTCTTTAAGTTCAATAACAAAGTTGATAATATCATCATTAGAATCTGGCATAAAACCTTTTTGGACAAAACCAAAGATAAAAAGAGAAAAAAAGAAAAATATTATTACCCCAAAAACAACAAACTTTCTATGATACAAAGACCAGTTTATAGCATTTGCATATTTCTCTATAAGTTTTTCTATAGACTTTTTAATAAAGTTTAAAATTTTATTAAAAAATTTTATCCTATAATTTACATTATTAAGATCAAAGCCTTCTTTAAAGAGTTGAGATGCAAACATTGGTACTATAGTAATAGCAACAAAGAGAGAAGCCAATAGAGAAAATGTTACAGTTAAAGCCATTTCTTTGAAAAATACACCACTTATACCCTTAACAAAAAGTAGAGGCAAAAATACTGCTATTGTCGTGAAAGTGGAAGCAGAAATAGCCATACCAACCTCTTCTGTACCAATTATTGCTGCAGACTTTGGGTTCTCACCTAAGGTCCTGTGTCTATATATATTTTCAATTACAACAATAGCATTGTCAATAAGCATACCTACTCCAAGAGCAAGACCACCAAATGACATAAGATTAAGTGTAAGATTACCAATATACATAAGTAGGAATGTTACAATTATTGAAAGAGGGATAGCAACCCCAACTATAAGTGTAGGTCTTAAACTCCTTAAGAACAAGAATACAACAATTATTATTAGTATAGCAGCATTGTAAGCAGAGGAAGATAAGTTTCCTATTGACCTTTCTATATAGTCCCCACCATTAAATATTTTTCTAATGACTATATTTTTAGGTTTTATCTTCTCAAAACTTGCCAACTTTTTTATTATTCTCTCAGTAACCTCAACTGTGTTTGACCCCGACCTCTTAAAACATACAGCAACAACACCTTCTTTATCATCTATTGTTCTTATCTGCTGCCTATCTGCAAAAGACTTTTTAACCTCTGCAATATCTTTTAAGAAAACAGGTTTCTGACTATATGAACCCTTAGTTGAAACAATAGTATTTTTTATCTCCTCTATGTTTTTAAACTCACCCCTTATCCTTATCAAATAATCATCAAATCCAACTTTTATATTACCTGCAGGAATATTAACATTTTCAGCAGAAATTATCTTTATTATATCATCAAAGCTAAGACCTAATGCATTTATCCTTGCACTGTTAAGGTATATCTGTATCTCCTCATCTCTTCCACCTTGAATATCAACAGATGAAACACCCTCTAGCTGCTCAAGCATAGGTTTTATAACATCTTCACCATATTTCTTAGCCTTTGCAAGGTCAACCCCACTAATGGAAAAAATATATACAGGCATCATAGATGTATCAAACTTAAAAGTCATTGGTCTTGAAGCAGTATCTGGGAGTTTATCAATAATAAGGTCTATTTTTTCTCTTATATCAGATGATGCCTCTGCCATATTAGTACCCCATGCAAACTCAACTGAGACAATAGACATAGTATCCATAGACCTTGATTTTATATTTTCAATATTGTTGACAGTACTTACGGCCTCTTCTATCTTTCTTGTGACATTCTCTTCTATCTCTCTTGGCCCTGCCCCAGGGTTTTGAGTTGCTATAGTTATTGTAGGGAAAGATATGTCAGGTAGAAGGTCAACTGATAGTTTTGATAAGGCAACTAAAGATATGGCAATAACAGCAAGTATCATCATAAGTATTGAAATAGGTCTTCTTACTGAAGTCTCTGTAATTTTCATAATCTGCTCCTCATTTTACATTTCCATTATTTTCTTGGGGACCATACTCTTTATCATCATAAACAAACTTTATAAGATCTCCATCTGTCAAGAACTGATGCCCCATATAGACAACAAAGTCACCAGGTTTGATTTCTTTGGTTATTATTTGAATTTTTGCTTTCTCAGTATCATCGCCATAATACTTAGTATATCCTAACTTTACAATTATCTTTCTTGCAATACCATTATCAAACTTAAAAACATAAAAGTTTTCCTTATCATCCTTAAGCACTGCTGAATAAGGAACAAGTAGTGCTTTTTCAATAGTTGCAACATTTATCCAGACCCTAACATACATACCAGGTAAAAGCTTATCAGCATAGTTTGAGTTTGAAACAAGTATCTTTACCTCTTGTAATCTTGAGACAGGGTCAAGCATAGGGGTAATCTCATATACAACACCTTTATACCTTGTATTTGGATAAGCATCTGAATAAACCTCAGCCTCCTGACCCTTTTTAACCTTCTTTATTGCATCTTCTGCAAGACCAACTTTGACCAATACAGACTCAAAGTTTTCAACTCTAAATATAGGCTGTACGCTTGTTGCTGTATCACCCTCTTCAAGAAAGACTTTTGTTACAATACCATTTATAAGTGTCTTTATAGGATAATTGGAAAAAGTACCTGCAACAACATCCCTGTTTATATAAGCCAAAGTTTGTCCAGAATTAACGTAGTCTCCAGTCTTAACAAGTATTTTTACTATTTTTCCCACATAATCTGAGTATATGTTAGACTTTTTTATACCCTCAACATCACCAGTTGAATAAACCATATCACTTACCATATCTTCAACAACTTTATCAGCCTTAACAGGTAATATTATTTTTTCATTAGGATTTTTAGATATTTTTTTATTTTTTATTGAAGATATTATCCTAAATACTACGAGTAAACCTATAAGAACTATTATCAATATTTTTATAAATCTTCTTAATTTTTTGTTTTTTTTCCTAGGTTTTAAATATTTTTCATCAAGATTCATTTAACCCTCCAAAACTTTTTTTATTTGTGAAGTCAAAAACTCTAAAATAATAGCCTCAATATCTTTTTTATTATAATCATCAATTACGTTTACAAAAAATTGACTGTTTAATATACTTAACATAATTACCCTTGCAACGTGAAAAAACCATATCTTAATTCCTCCTCTAACAGAGTTTACATTTTTATTAACTTCTCCCCTCTCTTTCCCTTCTTCTATTATTTGTGCAATAATATTCCATACATGTTTCTTTTTGCAGTCCATTTCTTCCATAGTCTTTATTATCTTCTCTCTCACCTCTTGTGGTAATTGGTTATTAAGTATCATAAAAATTGATATGTATTCAGGATAAGTTTTTATAAAGTCTTTAAATATATTCAAAATACTAAATATTTTTTCAAAACTAGTAGCATTTTTATTTTTCTTAAAAAAATCATCAACTTTTTTTATAGTTATATCCTCAGCAAACTTTAATACCTCTATAAACAATTCATATTTATTTTCAAAATATGTATATATAGTACCTTTAGCAACCCCTGCTCTTTTAGCAATCTCACTTATTGTAACAGGCTCAAAACCATATTGAGAAAAAAGTTTTCTTGCAACATTTATTATAATTTCTTTCTTTTCCAGTTTTTCTTTTTCTTTAAGTCTCATAAACCTACTTTTGACCAAAAGTCAAAAAAATGACCAATGGTCATTTTTAATAAAAGTAAATAAAAATAAACAAAAAAGTCAAGTCTTTTTTATAAATAAAAAGTTTAATACTTAAAAACTTCTGTATATAACAAAAAATCTCCAATTTTTTCTTTTATAGGCTAAAAAAGATTTAAGCACATTATAATTTTTTAAAAAACTTAATTCATATAGACCTTTATTTTTACGTAAAGACTATAAAAATATAAGTATTTTTGAGTTTCTATTTATCAACTACATTAGATACCACAAAATCAAAAATAGTAAAAAATTTTAAATTAAAATTTTGGATTTTAATAATAATGTTATAACTTTTATACACGTTGGAATGTTTCTATATATAAGAACGGAGGTTTTAAATGAAAAAGATATCATTACCTGATAATAGAATGCCTAAAAAATGGTATAACATTCAAGGAGATATTGGTCTTACTGATCCACCTTTGGACCCTTCAACAAATAAGCCGATGGAACCATCAAAGCTTTCTATACTGTTTCCAGTATCTCTTTTAGAACAAGAAGTTTCCACAGAAACATGGATAGACATACCTGAAGAAGTACTTGAAATATACAAAATATGGAGGCCAACTCCATTAATAAGGGCAGACAAATTAGAGAAATACCTTGATACACCAGCAAAAATATACTTTAAGTATGAAGGTGTAAGCCCGGCAGGAAGCCACAAACCTAATACTGCAGTGCCTCAGGTATATTACAATGCAAAGGAAGGAATAAAAAAACTTACAACAGAGACAGGTGCAGGACAATGGGGTTCAGCTCTCTGTTTTGCAGGTCAATACTTTGGTATTGAAGTACTTGTATACATGGTAAAAGTAAGTTATCATCAAAAACCATATAGAAGAGTTCTTATGGAGACATGGAGTGGAAAGGTAATACCAAGCCCATCTGATACAACAGAATCAGGAAGAAAAATACTTGAAAAAGACCCTAACAGTACAGGAAGTCTCGGTATAGCAATAAGTGAAGCAGTTGAGGTTGCATTAAAAAGTGAAGGAAAGGCACATTACGCATTAGGAAGTGTATTAAATCATGTACTACTACACCAGACAGTAATAGGACTTGAAGCAAAAGAACAGTTAGAGTCTGTAAATGATTATCCTGATATAATAATAGGCTGTGCAGGTGGTGGAAGTAATTTTTCAGGAATAGCATTCCCTTTTATACCAGATAAAATAAACAAAAAGAAAAATCTGAGAATAGTTGCTGTTGAACCATCTTCTTGTCCTTCACTTACACAGGGTAGGTTTGAGTATGACTTTGGTGATGTTGCAGGATTTACACCACTATTGAAAATGTATACTTTAGGCCATGACTTTGTTCCACCTTCAATACATGCAGGGGGATTAAGATATCATGGAATGGCACCACTAGTATCAAAACTATATCATGAAAAAATAATAGAAGCAATGGCTGTTCCACAACAGGAAATATTCGAGGCAGGGTTAACATTTGCAAGGACAGAGGGTATAATACCTGCTCCTGAGTCATCTCATGCAATAGCAGCTGTAATAAAAGAAGCATTAGAATGTAAAAAAAGAAATGAGTCAAAAACAATATTATTTAATCTAAGTGGACATGGCTTTTTAGATTTAGGCTCATATCAAATGTATCTTGAAGGAAAATTAGAGTAAAAAAATAAAAAGAGCATCTCAAAGACTTGAGATGCTCAAGTTTTACTATAAGACTTAAAATTTGTTTTTAAAATTTTAAGTTTATAAATTCTATTTACTTTAAGTTCATATTATTTTTCATAAACTCATTAATAACCTTTAGGTCTATACTTTTATCTTTATACCTCAAGTTTTCAAGTAATGTGTTAAAATTATTTTTAAAAACCTCAGAAGTTACTAACTCCTTATCACCATATTTCATTCTCTCATAATTTACTATCTTCCAAGAACTACCATACTTTCTTAATACAAAGTCAACATATGAATCAGAATTGGCCATGTCTTTTATAAAAAAAACAACCCTATACTTTGCTGTATCATTAGAGGCTTCTAAAGCATTTATTTCTTTTATAACAATTTTATCAAAAACATCTTTATGAGAATTAACCATGTTTTTAGCCAATTTTTCTATAAGAAGAACCTGTTCTTTTTTATCTTCTTCTGAGGCATTATCCCAAATAGATCCATAATAGGTTTTACAAAACTCGTTAATATCCCAATACTTAGTATTAAAAGACTTATCCGAGATAAGTTCATCAAAGTAAGACTTTAAGGTTTTATCAGGTGTACTCATAGAGTTACAGAAAGAAAGAGCAAAAATAAATAAGATATAAAATAGTTTTTTCATAATTTTATCTCCAAAATTTTTTCAATATTATTAGAAAATTTAATAAAAATATATAAATTATAGATCAGATAATTAACTGAGTATAGTCGGGTTCTTTTTTTATTATTGAACAAATATATTTACCATCTTTGGTTGCCAAGAATCTATCAGAAAACTTCTCAGTCATATAAAGGCCCAATTTAACAGAATCATTAGTAACATTATTTAATATTTTCTGCTTTATTAACTCTTCTTTTTCCTGATCAATAGAGTTTATATAATCCCAAGGATTAAAAGTCTTTTCAGTTAAGTTTTCAAA
>Ga0308396_1001424_pt1 | contig 12273 bp, 10 predicted proteins | sample Hotspr2SamplePe2_FD_202359 | JGI IMG/M metagenome (GOLD analysis project Ga0308396, IMG submission 202359) | Hot spring phototrophic mat microbial communities from Mushroom Spring, Yellowstone National Park, Wyoming, United States - 20050930_Pe2 ... | reverse complement strand
AGAATAGGGGTTTGCGGAACCTCTGATGGCTGTTCGACTCAGCCTGGGAGCACAGGGGGTGTAGTTCAATGGTAGAATAGAGGTCTCCAAAACCTTTGATGGGGGTTCGATTCCCTCCACCCCTGCTAATCTCCGTCTTTAAATTAATATGATTTCATTATGAATTATAACAAAGATTGGTCTATTAAAAAAGGATTAATTGGTTGTTTAGGTATACTTTTCTTTTTTTATAATCTACCACTTATATTTGTTCTTTTTATCTTTAAAGCAAGTGGTTATGAGTTATATAGTTATAACGCGTTAAAAGATGAGTATTATTTAGCTGAAAATGATAAGAAATTCTATATTTTGATATCTATAGGTTCAACTGTTATTTACTTAATAATTTGGTTATATATCTCCAACAAAATTACGGTAAATATTTAAGCTTACTAATCTGATTATAAAAAAGTATAAATTATGAATAAAGTCCGATTCCGAGGGCAGGCTTATTTTAAAATCTCACTGAGATGCTGAAACAAGTTCAGCATGACAATAGTGTAAATTGCGAATCTGAGTAATATGGGTATTATTGTCATTCCTGGCTCCGACCAGGAATCTATATAATTATTTTAAACTTTTTTATAACAAGGTATAATGATTTTATAGATTCCCGCTTTCATGAGAATGACAATAATATTGTCAATTATATAGTCCTGTCTTTTGCAAATTGCCAGATAAAAAAATAAAAGTCTACAAAATATAGGAATTTTCGTCTATAATTTAAATGAATAAAATTTAATGATTATCTTATGATAAAAATTAAAACTGTTTCTATCAAAAAACCTCAGGAAGTAAATTTTATTCTCGCTCAATCCCATTTTATTAAAACGGTTGAGGATGTTTATTAGACTTTAGTTGAGGCAGTGCCCGGGATTAAGTTTGGTTTGGCTTTTTGTGAAGCATCAGGGGAAATAAAAATAAGATGGGAAGGGACGGATGAGGAAATGATAAAACTGACAATTGAAAATGCTAAAAATGTCGCCTCTGGTCACTCAATTTTTATCTTTTTAAAAAACACTTATCCCGTCAATGTCTTAAATCGCTTAAAAAATGTCTCAGAAATAACTAGAATTTTTTGCACCACCGCCAACCCGGTTGAAGTCATTGTTGCCGAAACCAAACAAGGAAGAGCGATTTTAGGCGTGGTTGATGGCCAAACACCTTTGGGGGTAGAAAGTAAAGAGGATAAAAAACAAAGGAAAGATTTTTTTCGAAAAATTGGATATAAGTTATAAAAAAATATCAAAGAAAAAAATTAATGCGAAAATAAAATTTAATTTAATTTGAAAAAATTAATGGAAATTGGTATATTTAATTTATATGAAATAAGTTGTTAGTATCACCAGTCAAGGACAAATCACTTTACCAGCTGCCATAAGGCGGTTGTTTGGCCTTGATAAGTTTAAAAAGGTTCTTGTAAGAGCTCAAACCAATCAAATTATTATTGAACCAATGACTGATTTTTCCAAAATGGCTGGTATTTTGAAAAACAAAAAAATAAAAAAACCAATTCAAGAGGTTATTAATTTAGAAGAAAAGGCTATCGAAACAATAAGAAGACGAAAAGCTTCTTAGTCGATACTAACTTTATTCTTCGTTATCTTTTAGCCGATGATAAAGATTTGTTTGAAAAAGCAAAAAAAATCTTAGACGAAGTCGCCAAGAAAAAAATAAAGGTTGAAATTATTCCCGAAGTAATCTTTGAGTTAAATTATGTTTTAAAAGGTGTTTATAAAGTAAAAAGAGAAAAAGTAGCGGAAATTTTACTTAACTTAGTCAAAACACCTTATCTTGTGATTGAAAATCAATCGTTGTTAATTGAAGTTTTAGAAACTTACCAAAAAGTTAATGTTGATCTTTTTGATATTTATCTTTATTTTTTGGGAAAAAGTAAAAACAAAGAGATTCTTTCCTTCGATAGTGACTTTAAAAAATTATCCCATCTTTCACCAACCAAATTTTTAAAAGAACCAAAAAGATTAGCGCCTTAAAAGAAATATGCTATAATAAAAATAATCACCTTTTTACGGGGTAGTGTACGGTGGCACACGAGGCTCATAATCTCGTAGACCGGGTTCAACTCCCGGCCCCGTAACATTAAAATTCTTTTCCAATAATATTAGGATGATGAACTTTTATGCCCTCCAAAGATGCTCTTAAAATACGGGAGAAAAAAGCGTTAAATTTTAGCGTTGAAGTAAGATATGGAGGGCTAACAATATTATCCTTACCATGAAAAACTTTTTTCTTTCTATTATTATCCCCGTCTTTAATGAAGAAAAAAATATTCAGCCTCTTTTAAAACGACTTTTGCCGATAGTTGAAAAATATAATTTTGAAATTATTTTTGTCAGTGATGGCTCAACCGATAAGACTGAAGAGGTGATAAAAAATGAAGCTAAAAAAGAGAAAAGGATAAAACTCATTTCTTTTTTGCGAAACTTTGGCCATCAAATGGCTCTTTTTGCTGGCTATGAGCATGCCAAAGGTGATGTGGTTATTTCCTTAGACGCCGACCTTCAAGACCCACCAGAAATTATCCCCAAAATGATTGACGCCTGGCAAAAGGGAGCCAAAGTGGTTTATGCCAAAAGAGAGGAAAGGAAAGTCGATTCTTTTTTAAAAAAAATAACCGCCCAAATTTTTTATAAATTATTAAATTTTGTCTCTGATGTTCCTATTCCTTCCGATGTTGGTGATTTTCGTCTTCTTGATCGAAAGGTCGTTGAGTTTTTAAAAGGACTTTGCGAAAAACCAAGATTTTTAAGAGGTCTGGTTGCCTGGCCAAGCTTTCCCTCAGCTTTTGTCTATTTTAAAAGAGAAAAACGTCTTTTTGGAAAAACTCATTATCCTTTACCAAAAATGGTAAATTTTGCTTTGGAAGGAATCACCGCCTTTTCCATCAAACCTTTGCGTTTGGCCACCTATTTGGGATTTTTAACCTCTTTTTTTGCGATTTTAACGATAATCGTTAAATCTTTTCAACACTTTGTCTTAAAACAAGGCGATTGGCTGCCTGGCTGGGCCTCCCTTTTTTTTGCCATTGTTTTTTTAGGTGGAGTCCAACTTATCACCATCGGCATTATTGGGGAGTATGTAGGCAAAATCTATCAAGAAATCCAAAAACGACCAAATTATCTAGTCAAAGAAAAAATTAATCTATGAAAAAAACAATTGGCTTAATTTTAATTGCTTTCGGACTAGCGCTTATTTTTTTTGTGATTTATAACTTTCTTCAGGAAAAAAATAAAATTCTTTCTCCTATCCCGGAAGAAAAAGGGATAAAAGTCATTTACATCTCACCCACAAAATAATATTTTGGGTTGCAATCATAATTGGTTGTTTGCTATATTGAAGTTATGAAAAGAAAAGTTACTATTTTTTTTGTTTTATTTTTTTCTTTTCTTTTTTTTCCTCTATCAAAAAATCAAGCGCAAACAGTTACTCCCTCACCTAAACTAGCAATTACTCCTCTGGCCAATAATACCACCGACTTTGAAGTTTTGGTTGATTTATTAAAGATAATGTTTAGTGTCGGTGGTAATGAAAATACTTTACCCCCTAATCAAAAAGATCAAGTCAATCCTTCAAGTTATCCTTTAAACATTTCTAACTTTCCTGATATTAAAGTTACTCCTTATATTAAAATTACTCCTGATGTTAAAGTTACTCCTGATATTGATGGTTTAATTTACTATCCGCAATGTAAGGGCCCATATGACAATTACCCTCTTCCTCGAGGCGGCACGCTTTGTGAAGCTGGTTGTGGACCAACCACGGTCGCAATGATTTTAGCTTCTTATGTAGATAAAAAAATCAACCCTCCCTCGGTAGTTGAAGAATATAGAAAAAAAGGCTATTACTTAGGTCCAGATGGTTCGTATTATTCTGATGCTAAAAAGATCTTAAAAAGTTATAATCTAAAAATAGCCCCTATTTTTGAAGACAACCAAAAAAGAACTATCGACCAAATAATGACTGAATTTGGGGAAATTGTTAAAAATTACCAAAATTATGGCTGGACTTTTTTTGCTTTGGCTAATTTTTGTAAAAATGGTTGTGGACATTATTTTTGGATCATTAAAATTGATGAAAATCTAAATATATGGGCCTATGACCCAGCCTATGATGTCAAACTTTTTCCAAAACCCATCAATCACAAGGTTCGTAAGTTTTCTCCCAGAATAAGAGTTCTTCTTGCGGTTAAGAAATAAAATTTGTTATTATAAATAATATGGAACGTAATAAAAATCGATATTTAGTAATTATTCTTTCTCTTTTATCTTTAGTCATTGTTCTTTCAATTTTAACTCTTGTTATTCAAAATAGTAAAAAAACAACTAATCAAACACCCTCTAATCCTACACCCACCTATCCGCCTATGCCAACAACTTATCAACAATCTCAAACTAGGCTGACGCCTATACCTATTTCTATTACGCCAATTATTGATCAAAGCATCACTCCCGATCTAACACCGATAGAATTTACCGGAGTAAAAGAAGAACCTATTCCTCAAGAAATGGTTGATTTTTCAAAGCAAAAACTCTCCCTTATGGAAAAACTTCCTTTAAAAACCACTGATTTTACCATTGATTTTGATTACGATAAAGCTAAATTTGTCGTTAGTTTAAATCCCCCAAAAGAAGAAAATCAAAAAAAGTTTGAAGATTGGTTGAAAAACAGCTATCCTTCACTCCCAAAAGATTTATTTCTTTTTCAATAAAATTTGACTTTTATCTTTAAATTGTTATACAATCAACTTATGTTTTCTTTTTATTTTTTGGGTTTTAAAAAAATCCTTGGTTTTTTAAAGAAAGCGTTTATTGTCCTCGCCGTTTATTTTATCGTCATTTCTCTTTTTCTCCATTTTATAAACAAAGATAAACCAAAAGTCACTTTTAATCCCGTGGAAAAAAATCGGCAAGAGATTTATAAAGTAATCAATGACCCAAAGCTTAAAAATACCAAGGAAGGGCAAATCACCATTGCTTTGTATCGGGTGATGCTTTGTGGTCTTATTGGTGAAGCTTGCACTGATAATCCAAAAGATGGTGATAAAAACTTTAATCACTCCCTTTTTGGCTTTGTCACCAATCTTATTGTTCTTCCTTATGCCAATCCACCAGCCTCTGGGGTTTATTGGGCCTATTCAGGGCTGCAAAACGCAGGCTTTTTTCCAAAAACCTATGCCGCCGAAGGCATCGGCTTTGCTGCCATAAAACCCTTTATGAGTATCTGGAATGTTTTTCGGAAGATTTCTTATATGCTTTTAGTTTTAGTACTAATTGCTATTGGCTTTATGATTATGTTTCGCGCCAAAATCAACCCACAAACTGTTATTTCAGTTGAAAACTCCCTTCCCAAAATTGTGGTTGCCCTTCTTCTTATCACTTTTTCCTTTCCCATTGCTGGGTTTTTGATTGATTTGATGTATGTAGTAATTGCCTTATCAATTTCAATTTTAGCCGAAGCTAATAGTAGTCTTAACGTTGGTCAATTGCAAAGAGATTATTTAACTGCTTCACCAGGCACTCTCTTAGATAAACTATTCTTTTTAGATGATAAATTGATAAATAACTATCCCGAACTTAAGTTATTTACTGAAGTTTTTAAACCATTTGGCTTTGCTACCGGTCTTATTAACTTCTTAGTTAAAACCATTAATATCGGTAATAACCTCTTGGTTATTTTTCCTGATGCCATAAGAGGTTTATTAGATTTGGCTGCTTTAATTTTTAGTTTATGGGGAGCGGTAAAATTTGGTAATTTTGCGAGTATTTTTGCTCAACCTACTGAAGATATAGGCGCACAAGCTCTTACTTTTGGTATTCAACTTGGAAAACTTCCAACGGGGTTCGTAAAAATTATAGGTATAACTGTTGTTTTTTTTATAGTAATTATAATAGCCATGCCTTTAATTATTGGTCTATTAGTAGCACTTACTTTATTGTTTCTATTTTTCCGTATCTTTTTTATCCTTTTAACAAGTTATATTAAAATCCTTCTTTATATTCTTCTTTCTCCTCTAGTACTTATTCTTGAGGCTATACCAGGAAAAAACACCTTTTCCTCATGGTTTAAAAATCTTTTGGGAGAACTGGCTACTTTCCCTTTGGTGGTTATTGTTATCTTGCTTGGCAATTTAATTATCACCACCACTAATGTTTTTCTTTGGCCGGCGGTTGGTGTAAATCAGTTTTGGACGCCGCCATTTTTATATAACGTTAATCAACAAGTGTGGCAGTTTTTAATCGGCTATGGTATTGTTTTAATCCTTCCTGACTTAATCAAATTATTCAAAGAATCAATTGGAGCAAAAGGAATAGGAGTAGAAATCGGTCTTGGCACTTTCTTTGGTGGAGTTGGGGCGGCTTGGGGTGGTGGTATGGGAGCTTTACAACAGTTTAGCTCTCTGGTTCAGGTACCAGGAATTGGTAATTTAATTACTAATTTAGGACCAGTTGGGAAGTGGATAAAACAAAATTTTATACCACCCTCATTTAGTGAAGTACAACAACAAGCTCTGATAGCGCAGCAGATTTTGCAAAAAGGAGAACCTAAAAATGCAATAGATGCGTGGAAACAAGCGGCTGAGCAACTTGTTGCAGCTAAATCAACAAAAGGAGGAGGAGCAGGTTAATGTTAAAATTATACTTTTATTTACTGAATCCCGGAATCTTTAAGATATCAACCCCAATCAGTTTTAAAATAAAGACAAACATTCTTTATCCTTTAAAACTTTATTCTTCTTTCCAAAAATCCAGTCAATTGATATGGCAAAAGAAAATGAATCAAGGTATTATCAAACTTTCTTTTTATGTAATAAGAAAGATTAACAACAATTGCCTCTTTTGGTTGATAAACTTTGATAAACGAAATTAAACTTTTAGAAAGAGTGAGATTGTTATCAACGCTTCGTTTTACTTCTAAAGGAATCTCTACCTCTCCTTTTCTTAAAACAAAATCAACCTCAGCTTTATCTTTAGTCCGCCAAAAATTAAAAGCTTCCCCCATCTTTACCAACTCAGAAAAGACAAAGTTTTCTAAAAGCCTCCCCCATTCTTCTTTATCCATTAAACTTTCTCTTCCTGTCTCTTTGGTATATTTGGCAAAATTACGAAAACCGGTATCAAAAAAATAAATCTTTGGCATTTTTCGAATCTCAGCCCTAGTTGAAGAAAAATAAGGTAAAACCCTTTTTAAAACAAACGTCTCTTCTAAAAAGGAAAGATAGCGTTTAAGCGTTTCTCCTTTCATTCCAATTTCCGAAGCCAAGCGGTAAACATTGACTAACTGACCTATATCTTCAGCCAAAATCCGCACCAGTTTTGAAAATAAAAAAACATCTTTAATTTTTAAAAAACTGCCAATATCTTTTCCTAAATAACTGGTAAATATCTCTTCAAGATAAATTACTTTTTTCTCAATTTGAGATTCAAGCGCCACTTTTGGATAGCCACCAAATAAAACAAAGTGATTAAAAAGATTTAAGATTTTTTGCCGCGTATAAACATCGTCTTTGAGTAAAAAAGAGGTTAACTGGCTATCAAATATTAAAAGATATTCATAAAAAGAAAAAGGATAAAGCCAAAAGATTCTTTTTCTGCCAGTTAATGGTTCGGCAGTTTTTGCTCGAATTTCTAAGGATGAAGAACCAGTTAAAACCAATTTAATCGGTAGATTTAAGTCGTAAATGCCTTTAAAAAAAAGACCGGCATTTTCTATTCTTTGCGCCTCATCGATAAACAGATATAAACGATTATTATTGCTATCGACTCTATTTTTGATAAATTGAATAAAATTGTTTTGTGATTTAAAAAGTTCTAAATCAGAAAAAAGATCAAGATTAAAGTAATAAATATTTTCTCTTGCTATTTTTTCTTTTTTTTCTAATATTTCTTTTAATTGAAAAAGAAGTGTTGTTTTGCCCACTTGACGTGGACCTAAAATCAAAGTGATTTCCTTTTCTTTTAAATGAGAAAAAATCTTTTCTAATATCTGTCGTTTAACGATTTTTTTATTCATATATAGTAATTATAGCACGATTTTTTTACCATTTAAGAGTTAAAATTATCGTTTTATTTACTAAATCCTGGAATCTTTAAGATATCAACCCCAATCAGTCTTAAAATAAAGACAGAAAAAATTATAAGCATCAAACCCATAATACAAGAAGTTAAAAGCTCCTGGGCTTTTTTTACTTTTTCGGCATTGCCAGAAGAAGTTTGAATTTGGAAAGCGGCGTAAATAATACAAAACAAAGATATTATCCCAGCCAACCCCACTCCCCAACCAAAAACTCTTTCTTTTATAAATAAAGACAAACTATTTGGAATACAACCAATAGCGGTATAAACCCCACCAGCGCCAAAAGAATTGGTTCTTGGATCATAACCAATACATTGATAACAAGATTGGCGTTCTTTTTCATTCACTAAATCACAAAAAGGTCTTAGAGAAGCTAAATTAGATGGGTTATTTAGTTTACAAAAACAATCGCTTCCTGGAGTTCCAATTGGAGTAGCATTGGCCTCACATCTTTTTAGTGAAATATAATTTTTTATACCAGTTAAAAATCCTTTAAGAGTAATCGGTCTCTCACCAGGAAGTAACCAAATAATGAAAGGAAAATTTCCAATTAGGTCATTAGTTATCCACCCAACAATACCACCAAATTTGTCCAGCGGAGAAGGAGCTCCCTCAAGAGGATTTTTAAAAATCTCCGCAAGCTGCTCTATATCTGAATAACAGCAACGATATTTTTCATTTTCTGGTTTGCTAATATCAACTGTTGCCGAATCCGTTCCCACACCGCAAGATCCTGGAGAAGGTAATACTGTAAAAGCATAAATATTCTTAACGCTTAAGATAAAAAATAACAATAATAAAAAAACAAAAACCTTTCTCATACTTTAATTAAAATTTGAATTTAAATTTTTTTCAATAATAAAAAATTTTACTTTTTCTTCCCCCCTGCCTCTTCGATTGCTTTTTTAATATATACTAAAAGCATAAAAAGTATAATCGACCAAACCACTTTTGGGGCAACATCTCCAAAAATAAATTCCGGCATACTCGTTTCAAACACCCGATTTAACTGCTCCATCCCCCAAGGACCATTAAGTTCTGGATTAATTAAATGATCTTTTCTTAACATCTCAAAATAAGTTCGCAACGCATTACTATCCATTGAAAAAGCATGACGATTCTTGGTCAATAACTTTGACAAAGAAGTGTTTTCTCCAACCACTAATCTTGCCAACCAACCAACCGGCCCAAGCCAAGCCCATTTGGGATCACGCAAAACACTGTGTTCGGCAAAAAAATTAGCCACAATTTGGGCTAAGATATAATTTGCCCGCCAGGCATATTCTTGGCTCACCATTCCTGAAAGCGTATCATAAATTGATTGATGAAGCTTCATTATTTCTGCTAAACTATTACTTTGCGAAGCATTCCATAAAAGTACCTCTAACTTCCCCAATTGAGAAAGCACTTGTTTATAGTTCGTCAAGTTTGCTTCAAATGTTCTTTTAATTGTATCCTCGCCAGAAAAACCTATAGTTCGAAAAAGTTCATAATAAGGAATATCGGCAGCAAAGGGATTAATATCGCCGTTATTTAAAGACCAGTTGTGGGCAATATTAAAGAAAATGTTCATCTCCCCTTCACCATCAAGTCCACCAAATTTATTAAAATACTGGTCAGCATTTTCAAAAGCCAAACCAGTCATTGCCTCAAAAAATCCATCTTTTCCCGCAAAAATCTCCCACATCTCCTCAAAACCCAAAAAATCTTCTTTAGTAAGACAAGCTCGCATTTTTTTAACCAACGGTTCAATCTTTTGTTTTTTCTCAGCTGAGGAAAGATTACTATTGAAAATATCTTTTATCTCCTGAGCAATTGGTTCATTTGCTTTTTTCATCCTTGCATAAGCGGTGGCTGAAGCATCATAAAAATTTTCAATGAATTTTTTTTTGCTAAATTTACCATCAGCATCTAAAAAATTTTTATTTCCCGAAGTGGCAATTCGATTGTACCAATCATGAAATCTTTTAAGCTCAGTATAACTTCCCTTCCATCTTTCCCAAAAAGTGCGATGTTTTTTAACAAATGAGTCAATTTCTGGTTTTTTCATTCCCTCTTTTTCCAACTGTTTTCTTAAAACTTCTCCCGAAGTATTTGGGTCATATTTAAAAAGAAGATCATGTTTTTTTGAATCACCCGAGAAAGAAAAAACTTCTGGACAAACTTGATTTAAAATCATCAAAAAATCACCGGGATTGCGCTGAAGATAACGAAAATAAAGTTCTCCCCGTCTTTGGCTAAGTTTTAACTCTTCAAACTCTAAATAATTTAACTTTCTTTTTTGGCCGTTGAAAGTAATTTCAATTAAATTTTTTACCGCATTTTTACTTTTTATTTCTTCAATCTGAGCATCAGAAAAACCCAAAGCCTTTAGTCGATTATAAATTTCAAAATTTAAACGACCAACCTCCCCTTTAATCGACCACCACAAAAAACTTGTCCCATGAAGATTAAAAGCAAAATCAAAAATATTTTGCCAATCATCAGCGGTTAATAATTTTCCATCCTCTTTATTAATCTTTTTTTCTAAAGCTAAATTAACCAAAGCGATAAACTCCTGGGGTATTTTTTGAATCCGCCAACCATCCCAGCTATTAAAGGAATTGGGAAGATTAAACATTGAAAGAAGTTGATAGTATAAACCACTGGCGTTAAAAATGTTATCAACAATCCTTGCCCCCTGAACTTCAACTAAACTATCAATTTCCTTCTTAATCTCCTCGGGATCAAAACGTTTTTTAGAAAAAAGTCTTTTTAACAAACCCCGTTGTTTTGGATACATTTCAACTTCCATTCCCAAAAGATACTTGTTAATAAAACCCGGACCACTTCGCCCCCTACCGGTTGACCAATTGTGTTTTGCTGAAAGAAGCGACATTAAAGGATGAACATTTCTAAAATGAGAAACGGGATCAGAAGTGGCCAAAACCTCCCCATCCAAAAGAGTCATTACACCAATTGCCTCAGCATAAGTGGCAACCATCTCAATCTTCCATTCATTTTCTTCCAAGTATTCCAGTTCTTTTTCGTTTCCCTTGGCCAGTTCTCTTAATCGTTTCTTTAACCTTTCTCGATACTCTTTTTTAAACCACTCTTGCCAAAAAACACCTTCTTTTTGATACTGTCCAGAAAGAAGTGATCCATCATATTGATTGTCTCGGTCAACTAAATATTTTCGCAGAAGCATTGCCATTTCATCACGGGCAATTGTCATAAACATTCGATCATCATCAAAAAGCTCAGCCAATTGTGAGGGAAAAAGATACCTTAAAAAATCCAGTATCTTTTCCGTTGTGCCTAAATCTCGAGCTAGCAAAGGAGCATCATGAAAAACTTCAGCTTGACTGTAAATTCGAGAAACATAGGCTCCTGAAGCATCAGTTAAAAAGTAAATTAAATCACTATTCTCTGGCTTATCCGGAATTAACTTTATTATCTTATCAAAAGAATCCTTTACTACCTGTCTTATCATAATAATATAATAACTTACATCTTGATGTTCACCCATAAGCTTACGAAACGGCTCAGAGTGATTTTCATGAATGGTGCTTAAACCTAAGTAAATATAACGCCTGATTCTTTCTTTAATAAACTGTCTATCTTCTCGTGATAAAATAATTTTTCCATCTTTATCCCGACGAAAATATTTTTGAAGATTTTCAACACTAAATTCTTTTTTAGCTTCATTAACATATTTTACCCACGCTTGAGCATATGACTCAACAATCATTCCAAAATCCAACATTTCTTGATTAATCTGTTGGGTGATTTTTCTATACTTTTCTATGGTCTGCGAAGAAACTCCAATCTTTTCTACTGCCTTATCAAACTTTGCCGATTTCTCACCGGTTAAAAGAAAATGGTTAATGGCAGAAAGTTCATCAAAGGAAATTTGTTGGTTTTTAAGAGCTTGGACGGCTTTTTCATTTATTTCGCTAAAAATTTTTTGTCGCTCTCTTTCTTCTTGGGAAGAAATTATAAAAGAAGGATGACTCATAGATGGAGTTTCAACCTTTAATTTTTCTCTAACTTCGTCTTCTAATATTCCCATTTCAGTGGCTGCTTTTTCAATTGCTTGAGCAATTTTTTCCGCCGCTATTGAATTGACTTGCTTAAGTTCCGAAAATTTTTTAACCGCCT
>Ga0308396_1001412_pt1 | contig 12352 bp, 17 predicted proteins | sample Hotspr2SamplePe2_FD_202359 | JGI IMG/M metagenome (GOLD analysis project Ga0308396, IMG submission 202359) | Hot spring phototrophic mat microbial communities from Mushroom Spring, Yellowstone National Park, Wyoming, United States - 20050930_Pe2 ... | reverse complement strand
CACCTGGCGCGCCCCGAGCCGGCTGTGCAGCTTAACCAGCACGAAATCTATTTCCTCCCGCGGCACGCTATAGCAAGCTGTGCCAGCTCAGTGCTTCCTTGGTCACGATCACGGCGAACGCTGATGGCACAGCGAAATATCAGGCTAGCGCTCATGCCAGCGGGATCATCAAGAACCTTGCGCCGAGCGTCGCTGTATGCCTCGGATGTCCCAGCCTGGCTAAAGATGCCGACGATGTTGGCCAGGCCAGTAATGGCAAGCACGGCAGCGCTGAACACGCCGCAGGCGGCATAACAAAGGAGGAAGATATGTACTACCTTGTCCTGTCCCTGTCCATGAATGTGCCCTTTTTCTTGCGCATGTAAACATCTGTGGTATAGTCCGGAGTAAGGAGGTGAGCATGTATTCCCTATCCCTTGCAGACCGGGCACGCGAGTGCCTGCGCAGCGCCGCCACCGAAACACCGATTTGGCAAATCAATCCTGACAAGTTAGCTCGGCGCATAATCGAACTCGAAGGCCTCCCCGCCAGCGACAACCCCAAAGAGGCGGAGGCCCGCTACCTGAACACATTCCGCAGCGTACACGCGGAGACGCTCCGCGATGCGATCGCCAACGCGCTGCCCGGCGACATCGCCAAGCGCATCCAGCCGTGTAAGCTGCTATGGATGCCGGATGGCGAGTCACTCGAGAAACTCGGCGACGCCGCCGGTTACTTCGAGGACGGCGACGGTGGCAAGGAGCCAGACGGCGATCTGCTGCTAATACCGGCAAACATGTGCAGCCCCAACGAGCTCGCCGCTGCCCTCGAAGCAGGCGGCGAGGTGGTAGAGGGATACGAGTTCCACTATCCAGATGCTGTTGTGATTAGGCGTCGCTCGCCACGCATCATCGCGCCAGGGAAAGTAGCGGTTGGCGGGTGGTGCGCGTATTTTTACGCCTCAGTCGGCTACGCGCTGCGGCGCGAGGTTGCCGAAGCCGTGTGCGCGGCCAGCATCATGATGAAGGCGGTGCGTAATGATGCTGAAAAGCAAATCCGGCCTACACAGCTGCTGTGGATGCCGAGCGGTTCGCTTGCAGCGCTCGGCGACGCAGCCGAGTGCTTCACCGACAACGGTAAGGAACCCGACGGCAATGCTCGGTACGCGCCCATCTACGCATTTAGCGGAGACGAGCTTGACGCCGCCCTCGCCGCCGGCGGAAAGGTGATCGACGGGTACAGCTTCCCGTACCAGCGCGGCGTTGTCATCAACCGCTACCTACCGTGCACCGCAGTAGCAGGGGAAGTGGCAAACGACAGATGGTGCGGATATTCCGCCCTCAGCATCGGCTATGCGGGGCGACGCAAGGTTGCCGAAGCTGTTTGCGCGGCCAGCATCGCGCGGGCGAAGGAGGGTAAGGAATGACAACAGTGTTGTTGAATTCCGCCATGATGCCCGATGAGGGCGTCTACGTACTTAGACGAGTGAGTCGTGGCGAATTCGCTAAGCTGGTCGCCGACGCTTATCAGCGCGGTGACCTGCAAAGCTACGTTGATTACCCGGAGACCGCTCAGCACATCGAGCGCGTCTCCGGTGTTCCGATTCAGGTTAATTACGCAGCTAGCTGATCAGGCGACAATCCTGATCTGCAAACTCGCGTACCGGGTGGCGGACCCGAACATGAAAGGCAAGTTGCAGCTGATCGACGAGGACTACGAGTATTTCGTTGCGACATATACGCGCTACTGAGCTGAGTAATGGGCTCAGTGCTGACGAAATAGACGGCGACGAGCTGCTAGCGCCGGCATAAGCGTTTGACGACAACCAGATCGCCGCGGCTCTCGAAGCGGGCGGCGAATTGCTGTGGGGATATGAATTCGACTATCCCTAGCGCGTCGTCCGGCCATGGGACATGCGACTCCACGACTGGTGCGGCGATGCCAGGCGTGGCGTCGCGTATGCGCTGTGGTTTGATGTCGCCGTCGTTGTGTGCGCTCTCGCGCAAGGTAAGAGGATCAGTTGGTTGGATTGTCGCCGGCGGCGCTGAACACGCCGCAGGCATAACAAAGGAGGAAGATATGTATTACCTGTCGAGTTCGCTTTCAGATCGAATCAACTACGACGAATCCGTGCGTATTTACGCGTACGAAACTATGCGCGCCGCCGAGGTTCCAGTTTGGCAGATTAACCCTGACAAATTAGCTCGCTACTGTATTAAACTCGGAGGTCTGCCAAAAAGTGACGACCCCGCTGAAGCCAGAGCGCGTTACATAGACGCCTTCCGCCGGACGCACGCGGAGATGCTCCGAGATGCGATCGATGAAGCAATCGATGAGTACAACATCGGCGACATAGACGAGCACATCCAACCGGTTCGTCTGCTCTGGATGCCGAATGCCAACTCGCTCGAGGCGCTCGGCGATGCAGCCGGGCACTTCGGCGACAACGGGGACAATCCGGATGGCGACGCCTGGCTTGCACCCGCTAACGTCTTCACCCAAGACGAGCTCGCCGCCGCTGAGCGCGCCGGCGGCAAGGTGATCGACGGGTACGAGTTTGACTACCCATGCGGCGTTGTCATCGATCGTCGCATGTCACATATCTTCGAACCCGGCGCAGTGGCGCTGCGTGGCTGGTGCGGGTACCAAATACACAATGTCGGCTACGCGCTCGACCGCAACGTCGCCACCGCCGTGTGCGCCGCCAGTATCGCGCTGGCGAAGGAGGAAGAGGAAGACTGAGCAACCGCCTCCGCGTCACGTGGAGCGACATGCACGGATGTAGTGCAATCCGCGCATGTCGCCGTCTTATATCCGCCTGCGCCAACATGAACGCAACGCGCTCGACCGCGCAGAACGGGAACACCAGACATAAGGCGTCAGCATCCTGCGCGCTTTGGCAGATCGCGCCAACGAGCTGATGTGGGTGCTCAAGCTGCTGCACCTCGCTGACGATGCCCTGCGCCCACAACGCATCGCCATCGCCGCGCGCGCCCTGGCCGCCCGCTCGCCAACCGAATTGGCCGCCCTTGACGACGTCGTCTGCCAACTCGCCGCAGTTCTGCCAGCCGAGGATGAGCCGGCCCCCGACGCTGCCGCGCGCGCTGCCTTCACCGACTTAGCCATCTTCGCCCTGACCGAGCCATGAACCGCGCGCTGGCCACGCTCTCTATCGCCCTCAGCGCCCAGGCCACCCGCGAAGCCGAACTGCGCCAGCGCGCCGCGCGCAACATCCAGATCGCAGACCTGCTCCCGCTCGCCATCGCCACCGCCCTCTTCATCCTCGCCATCGCCGGCCCGCTGATCGACGGCCTTTTCGCCCTCGCCCGCGCCATCACCAGGCGCAAAACCACCATCGTTCAGATCGTGGAGGATAAATGCGATGAATGACGCCATCACCTACCGCATCGCCAACGCCAGCGCCGCCCTCGGCGTCCCCGTGCAAATCACCCACGCCTGGCAAGTCGGCGCAGTCGCTTGCTACGCCCTGGCCTTCTCGCCGCGCATCACCGTCCGCGAGATCAAAGCGCGCCAGGACGACCTCGCCCGACTCGTAGTCGCCAGCGTCACCATCAGCCAGGACGAGACCACCGGCATGGTGATCGCCCAGGCCCGCGCCCCGCGCCGCCAACGCCTGCTGACCGGACCAAAGCGCTCCGGGCTGCGCGTAGCCATCGGACGATTCACCAGCGGACATGGCGACGCCGTGCTCGACTTCACCTCCCCTGCTCACATCCTCCTCCTGCTCGTCGCCGCCATCGGCGGGGACAAAACCGAGGCCATCCACACCATCCTCTACCAGATCGCCAGCAAAAGCCCGTTCGCTCAGGCCAGCCTGCTGCTGATTGACCCGGCAGGCAACCGCATCCACGAAGCCTGGGATGGCTCAGATCACCTGGCCGTCCCCGTCGTGCGCGCCGACCTCGCTGCCGCCCTCCGCGCCCTGGAATGGGCCGCCGACCTTGTCCGCCAACGCAACGCCGAGCGGCGCAATAGCCCGCACCTGCTGGTCGTGGTCGACGAGATGGCCAGCCTGTTCTTCGCCCGCGACGACGCCGAGCGAGCCCGGAACGCGCTGGCCGCCATCACCCAATTGGGACGGGTGGCCGGCGTCGCTCGCCACCCAATACGCCAGCCGCGAAACCCTCGGCAGCCCCTTCATCCGCGCCAACCTGCGCGCTCGCCTGGTCGGGCGCGTGGACTCAGCCCAGGCCAGCGCCATCGCCTGCGGACGCGACGGCTGCGATGCCCACCGCCTGCTCGGTCACGGCGACTTCTTGCTGGTAGACGACACCGGCGCGCGCCGCCTGCAAGTCGCCCTCACCCGCCCGGAACACATCGCTGCGCTCAAGCGCGCCCCCGCCCCGCTGCGGGCCGCATTCCTGTCTGCGCCCCAAAGACAGCCAGAAACACTCATCCCACCGCCGCTCGAGGATGAGCTGCTGAGAAAAGTGAAGGAAATCCTGGATAAAAACCCGGACGCCTCCAACCGTGAGCTGGAGAGGACTATCTTCGGCTACACCGGAGGGGCCGCCACCACCACGATCAAGCGACTGCGAGAACGCCTAACATGCGCCGCATGAACTGGACATTGGTCATCATCGCCGCCCTGATCCTGATCGGCTAGATCGCCTGGCAAACCATCATCAGCCTGGCTGCCGAGACGCGCAGCTTCCTGGTCGGCCTGCTCGCTGGCGGATTCTTGATTGCGCTCAGCGCCATGACCGGCCTGATCCTGATCGCCCGCCAGCAGGCCGCCATGATCGACCAACTGCGCGCCCACATCGGCGAAGCGCACCGCATGCTGCAGGCGCGCGCCGAACGGGCCAGCGCGCTGCCGCTCGACGCCCCCGTCCCACCGCCCGTCCCGCCCCCGCCAACGCACGCCGCCATCCCCGCCAGCGCCGGCGACTGGGAGGTGGAATACGACGAGGGGAGTTGAAAAACCTAAGCGCTTGGGTTATAATCAAGGGCAAAGGAGGTTAACATGGACATCGGAAAAGTCATACGGCGCGTGACTAAGTTGCCGCGCCCGACCCCCGTCAAACTGCCCAAGCCCGTACCGGTCCCTGCTCCCGTACCAGCTCCTGCCCCTATCCCCGACGGGGACAAGAAAGGAGGAACGCGATGAGCATGGCAAGCTATATCGCCTTCAAAGCGTTACGTATTTGTAGCGACGGGGTGTATTCCCCGCAACGCAAAACCAAATGGGATGAGGTCTACGCCCCATCCCTCGGCAGGCTGACCTACAGCCTATCGGCGCCCTCGCTTGAGGGGAAGCAGGGCGTCTATGCCTCAACCTTTGGCGATGCGTCGCGGTACATGGAGGAGGACGGCCGTATGTTCCTGGTCATGCCCGACCCGGACGCCGAGACCGAGGTCGGGACAAAGGGGTGGCGCACTACCTGCGCCCTCGTGATCGGTGAGGTCCCCTCCCTGCACGACGCCGCCGGCCTGATCCTTGCCAGCCACCAGGCCGGCTATCCCCAGATCCGCGAAATCCTGCGGTGGGCGCGTTCCATGCAGGTTATGCCGCGGGAGGGACTGACCGCCCGCGAGCTAGTCGAAAAGTCGATAGAGGTGCGCCGGATGGTGCGCGCCGCCGCCTGGGGGTATTACTCCACGATCCGCATCGGGCGCTCAGAGCACACAGCGGGCGTCACCTGGAGTACCCCGATCAGAGTTGTGCCAGGCGACGAGCCGCCAGTATTGGTAGGCGAGCCCTACCTAAAGACCCACTTCCAGCGCGGGCGCTTCTCGCGCACACTCTACACCCCCTCGACCCTCTGTATCGAGGTGGGGGAGGACTGGCCGCCGCTGAGGGCGCTATGTCAGACGAGTTAAGAGAGGCCGCCGCTCTGCTTGGTTCGCGCGGCGGGCGCGCGCGCACCCCCGCCAAGGCTGAGGCCGCCCGCCGCAACGCCCAACGCGGCGGGCGCAAGAGCCAAATCGAAGTCGCCGCGCGCGCCGTGGTGCACGCCTGGCGCAGCGAGCCAGGCGGAGAAGCGTTCCTGCGGGCGCTCGAAGCGCTCGAGGCGCTCCTAGAAGGGAGACACGATGATGAGCAGTAGGTAAGCGCTGGCTGCTGCTGGTCGGCGCAGTTGAGCGATCTCCATAAATGACAAAATCCGCTGGGGTGGGGTGAGGGAATTTGAATCGCTGTCCGTCTGCACAGGGTGGGCAGAATTACGCGACGGGTTGGCCGCGGGCATGGGGCGAGGTGGGGTGGTAGCACGGGGTTGGGTAATCATTGCTGCACCTCCTTACCATCGTCATACCGCACTTGTAGCGAATTCGCTACATGTCAACAGATGTAGTACCATTACAGCGCTATGCGCTACAGCGAAACCATACGCGTCCGCGTGCCCGCCGAGATCGCCGCCTGGGTGCGCCAACGCGCTGAGCAGGAAGGACGGACGATCTCGGAAATTGTCCGCGAGGCGGTGGACGCCTATCTGTCAGAGTCCAACCCACAGGAGGACAAGGACGCTGAGGACGACAGCGCTGCGCTCTCCGTCCGCCTCGCCCCAGATCAGCGCGCTGCCCTGCGCGCCCGCGGCAACCTCGAGCGCTTAATCCGCTGCGCCCTGCGCGCTTATCACGCTGCGCCCCCGCCGCTCAAACGCGCCCCGAGCACCGCGGTCGGGCCAAACAATCACAATTACTTCGTGCGCATAACAAAGGATATGCGTGACAAGCTACGCCGTCAGGCGGCTAGGTACCGCACCAGCGAGGCCGCGATCATCCGCTTGGCCCTGCAGTGCGCAGCAAAATAGTCCTGCACCTCCCCGAAGACATGTGCGCTGCCCTCCGCCAGCGCACCCAGGCCGAGGGAACCAGCGTGTCCGGGGTCATCCTTGCCGCCCTGGAGCACTATTTCACCGCCAAGCCAGCCATCCCTGCTCCCCTGCCACCGCCAGGCACCACGCTCTCCGTCCGCCTCACCCCACAGGCTGCACAAGCCATCGCCAGCCGCACCCACCGCGCCACGATCAGCGCAGTCGCGCGGGCTGCCATCTCCGCCTACATCGACAACGACCGCTGGCAAGGTCAATTGGTCGAGGTCTCCATCAGGTGCCCTGAAGCACTAGTGCGCGACCTGCGCACCGCTGCCGAGAGTGGCGGGCATGAGGCGCTGTTCGTGAAGGCCATCGCGCGTGCAATGCAGCGCGTCGCACATCAGGCTGACAGTGTGCCTGAGCAACGCACGCGTCATTACCAGCGCTGTGGCTACCGCTGGATCAGCACCTACGGGCGCTATTACCACAACGGCGAAGATGGGCTGGCGATTGAGAAGCAGCTCTGAGAGGCGATCAAGCAATCTGACACGGCGACGCGAGCCGGGATTGATGCTTGCGTGGGCGTTTCCACGCAGCCAGCAACGCGTCGTTCTGCGCCACGAAAGGCAGATACTCCAGGTAGCGACGATACACCTGGTCGAACTCACCTGCTTAAACCAGTTTCTCTTGGGCATATTGCCGGATGGTGTTCGAGGGGCTGCAACGCGGCTGTGCCCCGTGCTCGTCCACGATCACCAGCGATTTGTTCACCAGGTGTGTGAGCACATCCTCCCAGCGCAGATGGGCACGGTCGTCGCGCGGCTGTGCTGCGGCCTGCTCCGGCTCCCATGCGCATACTGCCTCATCCAGTTCCAGCGTCCAATCGGCAATGAAGATGAACAGCCGGCGCAGCAATCCCTGCTTGGCCTGGGAAGGCAAGTCATAGCTCCGGTCCATCATGGCACGCAGCGTCTGTTACTTTGGCAATACCATGCGATTGCCGTCGGTCAGCAATCTGAAGCGATCATCCAGCTGCGCAGCGATCTGTTCCAGCGAGAGCACCCGCAGGCGCGCTGCCGCCAGCTCGATGACCAGCGACAACTTGTCCAGTTGCTGACAAATCTGGATCAGCGATGCCTCATCTGCTTTGTCTAGCGCGAATTTGGGGTGGACAGCCATGGCGTGCTCGATGAAGAGTTGCATGGCTTTCTCGCAGCACATCGGGGGCACTTGCCACGTCGTCTCGCCAAGCACGTTCAACGGCTCGCGGCTGGTGGCCGACACGCTCACGTTTTGGCACCTTTGTACAAACATTACTTTGACATTCTCCCCAGCCTAATTCCTACCACGCTACGCATATGCATAGTCGTCTCGGTGGGTTCAAGTGCGCAACCGCTGCTCGTCTCTCCTAGTAGGCCGCTTTGGGTTAGCTCCGCCGTCCGCGCTATCCTTGAATGGCGTGGCTTGTCGCGCACCGGGTCAGCGTTATTTTTCAAGTCGTGAATAGACTTCATTCAGGCGAACTATTTTATTGTCAACGCTAGCTGACGCCGCTGCGATAAGCTGCCTGCGAGACACACCCTATAGTCGTGCTTATCGCGCACGACAGGTGAGCAAGAGCACGCTCCTACAACGGGCTGAGCCATTACGTCATGGAAGACCTCGATACGCTGATCCAAGCCCATGAGCATCCTGTAGGCCAGCGCATATGAGGTTGTGGTGGATGAGGTGCAGAGAGTTGCTCATGAGCGTCAAGCGCGCCGTTGATGTGTATCCAGGGCGCTATCGGTTCTTGCTCTCTGGATCGGTCAACTTGCTGCTGATGAAAGCGAAAGCCTAGCCGGGCTGCGCGCTCTATCTGGTGCTTGACCTTGAGTATATCCAAATGCCCCCTCAGGAGGCATCCCGACTGGGATCCAGCGCGAAGCGGATATCACCTGCATCCCATTGCCTTCAGCACTCCCCTCGCTCTGCCGACTGACGCCCATATTGCGCCAGGTCGTCTGTCACTTCCCCATCCTTTATGACCACAACGTCTCGCCCAGAAGCAGCCGGAGCCGCTTTCAGCAAGGAACCGGGCCAGCCGATCGCGATGACAATCCGAGTCACTTGTAAATCCCACAAGAATTTTCTTTCGTTTTCCGTTCGCCGATTCACTTTAACCTCTGTTCAACCTTGTTCTTGAGCAAACTTGATCCTCTTTCTGGTCAGCGGAGGACACTCGGGCGTAGGTGACCTCTTGGCGAAGCACTTCTACTCGGATTGTCCCAGTAGGCAATTGGCGATCAGAGTTTGAAATCACCGCCAGGCAGTGATATAGTTGTTCCCCTGTTGACGATCTCAATTCGAGAGTTTTATGGTTAAAATAAATAATAATCAAATTTCCATTAGTTGTCAGCCCCCGGCAGATCCTTATGCTGCAAGCGCGCGCCGAACAAGCCAGCGCGCCCCCTCCCGCCTCCCCCGCCAACGCATGCCGCTATCCTCACCAGCGTGAATGACAGCGACGACTGAGAGTTGGAATATGAAGATATAATATTATACATGGAAAGCGCCATGAGTACAGTTAAAAACTCTTTCTCTACACCGAGACGCAGAGTTCATTGGTTTGCGGCAGACAAAGCATGCACCAACTAAGCAGGTCGCCTACTGTTGCGACGTATATGGGCTACTGAACTTCACAAAAAGGGGAAAGATATGTACTACCTGTCTAAGTCGCGTTCAGATCGAGCTAAATACGACAAATTTGTACGCGCCTACGCACGCGAGCGCCTGCGCGCCGCCAATTTGCGAATTTTCGAAATTGATCCCATCGCGCTCGCCCGGCGTATCATCAAGCGTGAGGGTCTGCCGGAGACCGACGATCCGGAAAAGGCCAGGGCCCGTTACCTGAACGCATTCCAGCAAGTGCACGCGAAGATGCTCCGCAAAGAGATCTACAACGCAATACGCGCGCTGCCCGTCGACATTAGCGACATTGCCAAGCACATCCGGCCGTGTAAGCTGCTATGGATGCCGAACAGCGATTCGCTTGAAGACATCGGCGACGACGCCGCCGGTTACTTCGAGGACGGCTTCGACGGCAAGTCACCAGACGGCGATCTGCTGCTAACGCCGGTGAGCGACTTTGACCAGGCCGAGCTGGCCGCTGCGCTAGACGCGGGCGGCGAGGTGGTGAAGGGACACGCGTTCTACTATCCCGAAGCCGTCTTCATCAACCGTCGCTCACCGCGCATCATCGCGCCAGGGAAAGTAGCGGTCGACTGGTGGTGCGGGTATTATTACGGCCACGAAGGCTACGCGCTGCGGCGCGAGGTCGCCGAAGCCGTGTGCGCGGCCAGCATCATGATGGAGGCTGCGCGTAAAGATGCCGAAAAGCACATCCAGCCGTGTAAGCTGCTATGGATGCCGGGCAGTTCGCTCGAAGCGCTGGGTGACGCAGCCCGGCACTTCAGCGACAACGGCAAGAAACCCAATGGCGATGCTTGGTATGCGCCAGCCGACGCCTTCAGCCCCGACGAGGTCGCCGCCGCAGAGCGCGCCGGCGGCAAGGTGATCGACGGGTATAGCTTCCCATATAAGCGCAGCGTCGCCATCAACCGCCGCCTGCCGTGCGACGCAGTAGCAGGGGAGGTGAAGGACGACCGGTGGTGCGGATATCCCAGCCTCGGCATCGGATACGCGGTGTGGCGCGATGTTGCTGAAGACGTTTGCGCGGCCAGCATCGCACATGCGCAGGAGGAAAGCGAGAGCACCAGGCAGAAGGCGTCAGCATCCTACCTGTCTTCTCAGCTCGCACCCTAGCCACTCGCTCGCCAGCCGACTTGGCTGCCCTCGACGACGCCGTTCGCCAATTTGCCGCAGCCCTGTCAGCCGAGGATGAGCCGGCCCCCATCGCCGCCGCGCGCTGCCCTCACCAACCTGACTATCCTCGCCCCGATCGAGCCATGAACTGCGCGCTGGCCACGCGCTCTATCGCCTCGGCACAAGGAGAGGAAGTCATAGCCCCATTTCGTCATGGTGAGCAGCGTTAGCGTCACTAGGCGATTGCCACCGGTTAGCAAGCTGAAGCGATCATCTAGCTGCGCAGCGATCTATTCCAGCGAGAGCACCCGCAGGCGCGCTGCCGCCAGCTCGATGGCCAGCGACAACTTGTCCAGTTGCTGACAAATCTGGATCAGCGATGCCTCATCTGCTTTGTCTAGCGCGAATTTGGGGTGGACAGCCATGGCGCGCTCGATGAAGAGTTTCATGTGACGTTTGCGCCAACCTCACTGCCAGCGTGACGCAGGCGCTGGTCAGGTGCTCGCGGGTGTCCATGACGATCAGCATTAGTCGGTCGTCGCGCAGCCGATCGCCCAGAGCCTCCACGGTGACCGTACCTTCGGATAGCATGCAGATCGCCAAGGCCACCGCGCCGAGCGCCTGTGCGCCATCCTGACAGAAGCCAGCAGAACAATCCACACGCCACCGGGAAACGCTGATAACACCTATGAGGCAGCCTGCACCACAGGCGCGTTTTGCCCACGCCGCCCGGCCTGGTCAGCGTCAGCAGGCCCGTCTCGTTAAGCCACTGCTTCACCTTGGCGATTTCCCTCGCCCGCCGGACAAATCTGGTGTGCTGGCTGCACAACAGGTCGGCACGAAGCGCATCTGGCGCGCTGCCTCGGCCAGCCGGATCAACTGCGATGCCGCCTCTGGATCGTCCTGCAGATGCAGCGCCTTGACGAACTGGGCGCAAACCACTGCCGGGTCGGGCATGCGCTGGTTGCTCTTCAGGCGTGCGATATGCGCCTCGGAATAGCCGACGGCTGCGCCGAGTTCACGCTTTGTCAGGCGAGCCGGCCGCCGTAGATGGCGCAGGCACTCGCCGAAGGTGGCGAGAGGAGCAGGAGAGCGTCATGTCGGCATCCAGTATTGCGTTTGCCGGCCTGGCGTTTTGCGCCGTTGCTCCGCTTCACAATCCCTCTTGCTGCCGCCGGCGTAATCATTCTGAGGCTTGAAATGCGACACGCCTGTCGGCGCTTTACCCGAGGCATTTGACTGCTAGCGCGATGAACTGAATTCCCGCGCATACGCTACAACGAGATGATCTTGAAAGCAGCAGAGAAGCGACACCGGTTCACGCCGGCCATTAGAGACCCAGGCGTGGTCAGGCAGGTCATGCGTCGACGTGCATATACTGGTTAATATGATCCCTACAATGCGCATTGATCAGTCAGGCGTATTGCCATGGCAGACGGACAAGGCGACAGCTTTGTCTGAGATCGCGCGCCTGGATCAGCAGCTCGAGCGGCGGTTCAGCGACCGCATCGTTCTAGAGCCGGCGCTGAGCCGCTCACTGGTCAGCTTTCAGGCCAACAAGTCGAGAGCGGCGTATCGCTGGTATAAGTACAAAGAGGGGTTCTCTGCTGCGCTCGTGGAGTATCTGCTCGACCGCTGGCAAATCGCCGAAGGCAGGATACTTGATCCATTTGCCGGAAGCGGCACAGCGTTATTCGTCGCCAGCGATCTGGGAATAGATGCGGATGGTATTGAGCTATTGCCGGTTGGCCAGCAAATCGTGCGATGCAGGGAAATGATCGAGCGCGGTT
>Ga0308396_1001407_pt1 | contig 12384 bp, 7 predicted proteins | sample Hotspr2SamplePe2_FD_202359 | JGI IMG/M metagenome (GOLD analysis project Ga0308396, IMG submission 202359) | Hot spring phototrophic mat microbial communities from Mushroom Spring, Yellowstone National Park, Wyoming, United States - 20050930_Pe2 ... | reverse complement strand
CTCAATGGTCTCGAGCAGCGCCTGGGCCATCAGATAAGCCGAGGCAGCACCAGGATCACGATGACCAATTGAACGTTCACCGAGGTACGATGCACGTCCTTTGGTTGCTAGCATTGGTTCAGTCGCAATCATACCCTGTTCGCATGCAGCGACAGCGGCACGCATTGCAACCAACAGATCACCGCTCGCTGCATACTGCTCTTTCAGCGTATCGATTGCTGGTGCAATCGCATCGATCATCGTCTTTTCACCGCGAGTCGCTTTCCCACGAGTTTGAATGCCATCAAGCGCAGCGCTCAGTGCAGCAATCAGTTCTTCAGCGCCAATCGTCGCTCGATCCCCAATAGCTGTTCCTGCGCGCAGGAAGGCTGTGCCATACAGTGGCCCACTGGCGCCACCAACGGTGGAAATCAGTGTCATGCCGGTCAGTTTCAGTAGACCACTAATGCTCCGGTCGGTTGCAGTTGGCAGCTTGCTCATCACTGTACTGAAACCACGATCAAGATTGACACCGTGGTCGGCATCACCGATTGCGGCATCGAGCTTGGTTAAATAGTCACGCTGCTCTTTAACCCGTTCAGCGACCAATTGGAGAAAACGTATCACATGATCGGCGGTGATCTGCATAGTTCCTCTGCGTGCGATCTGGTAGCGGGGCAATTTGCCCCGCTATACATACTGATACCTTACATTCCCCAGCGTAGCGCCGGCGTATGGACCGGAGCGTCCCAGAGTTTAATCATCTCATCGTCAAGACGGAGCAGGGTAAAGCTCACACCTGCCATTTCGAGTGACGTGATGTAGCTGCCGACGAGCGAGCGAGCAATGGTAATGTTCCGATCCTTCAAGATACGGGCAAGTTCATTATACATCACGTACAACTCGATCAGTGGTGTACCACCCATGCCATTGACGAAGGCCAGTACAGCATCACCACTCTTGAAGGGCAGGTCTTCAAGAATAGGACCAGCAAGCATCTCGGCAATATCACGCGCCGGCGCCAACTTCTCGCGGCGTCGGCCGGGTTCGCCATGGATGCCGATACCAACCTCCATCTCGTCTTCGGCTAGCTCAAAGCCCGGTTTACCAGCCTGGGGTACGGTGCAGGGGGTCAGAGCCATCCCCATGCTGCGACCGTTCGCGTTGACTCGCTCGGCAATTGCTTTGCACGTCGCCAGATCAGCACCAGCTTCTGCCGCAGCACCGACGATCTTCTCGAGCAGCACAGTCACTCCTACCCCGCGCCGACCGGCTGTCCAGGTGCTGTTTTCAACTGCCACATCGTCGTTGGTAATCACACTGGCAACCTCAATACCTTCGGCGGCAGCCAGTTCCGCCGCCATCTCGAAGTTCATCACATCACCAGTATAGTTCTTGACGACGTGCAATACACCTTTCCCAGCGTTGACAGCCTTGGTTGCGGCGAGCATCTGATCCGGTACCGGTGAGGTGAAGACGGCACCCGGACAGGCAGCGTCGAGCATCCCATAGCCGACGAAGCCGCCATGCATCGGTTCGTGACCAGAGCCACCTCCAGAGATAACGCCGACCTTATTGTGTGGTGCACCGACGCGCACGATGTAGTCAGGATCGAAGTGCACCTGGATCAGATCGGCATGGGCAATTGCCATTCCGGCCAGTGCCTCCTTGACGACATTCTCTGGAGCGTTAATCAACTTCTTCACAGGCTTCCTCCCTTGAAGTGATAATGTTAACCGTTCAGCGTGATGCGCAACAGTATCTCACATACCGAGCACATTTGCCAATAAGGCGGCAATTGCACCACCGATAAGCGGGCCAACGACCGGTATCCACGAATACCCCCAGTTGCTGTCGCCCTTTCCGGCGATAGGTAACACAAAGTGCGCAATTCGCGGACCGAGATCACGTGCCGGGTTAATTGCGTAGCCGGTTGGACCACCGAGCGAGAGGCCGATACCCCACACTAGCGCTGCGACGAGATATGGACCCAGACCGCTTGCCGGGTTGCCACCAGCAGCACCGTTTTTGCTGAAGATAGCGAAGATGATGAATACCAGCGCGAAGGTACCGATGACTTCAGTAATGATGTTGTTGACCGGATTGCTGATTGCCGGGCCGGTGCTGAAACAAGCCAGTTTGAGGCCAGGGTCTTTCGTTACTTCCCAGTGTGAGAGATATGTAAGCCAAACCAGGGTGGCGCCAATAAAGGCACCGATAAATTGCGCCACAATGTGCATCACGGCAGTTCCGAAGTCGTAGCCCCCGCGAATCAGGACAGCCACGGTGACGGCTGGATTAATGTCAGCTCCGGGGCTGCCCAAGGCTACCGCTGTGAAGACACCACACATCACCGCAAATGCCCAGCCTGTGGTAATCACGATCCAGCCACCACCGTTGCCCTTCGATTGCGTCAGCAGGACGTTAGCTACAACACCATTGCCAAACAGGATCAGCACCATGGTACCAAAAACTTCGCCCAGAAAGGACGCAGGCATAGAGGGTCTCCTCCTTGCAATACAAAACAGCCAGAACCAGTTCCCAACGAATCACCTTTGATCCAGCGTTCAAGCAGAGAACGTGATGCGCGCCAATTGCCGTGCGACCGTGTCCCGTCGCGTTGTACGCTGCTCGTGGCGTACCGGCGCATCTGAACTGGGCGTACACGCCGTCTAACGGGTAGCAATCGGCGACCCGCCCTGCGCACCTCCTTTCCTGTCACAATTTATGACAATGCAATGCATTGCATTGCGCAATGCGCTATCTGGGTTGACTGGATTTCCTGACCAGCGGATATGTTTTGTAACTTTTTGGGGCATACACGAGTGTTGGGAAATCGCCCCTCTTCATTGAGTTGCTGTACGGGTATCGTAGCAAAGGGAAATAAGGGCGTCAAGCTATGGCTATACCCGGTAATGAGCAAAAGTGTTTCAATATTGCAACATTGGTTGATGAGGTTTACCAGTCCTAGCAGTGGTTAAGTGAGGAGAGGGACGAGAAGAGAAGAAGAGCGAGTGGGAGGGGCATCTTCATCAGCAGGGGCGAGTTCTTCGCTTTTCTTATGGCGAGCCACGGGGCGATGGTGTGCGGCTGAGATGGGCACGGTGCAGGCTGCGCGCCGGAGGCTCGCACTCCCAGGCGACTGTAGGCTGCGCGCCGGAGGCTCGCGCTCCCAGGCGACGGTGGTTATGACACCAAACGATGAAAATTCAGAAAATCTCTAGTGATGCATCCGTCCGGTATCAGTTCGTTGGCGCCGTCGTGATGATGATCGTATCTTTTTCCCTCACAAACAGTTCAGGCAACCCACTCCCCGGCGTGGCAATAATTGCTGGCGGTGTCTGAAAGTGACCGGCGGTTGTTGTTCTGGCAGTAACGGTCAACCGATATACACCGGGGGTTAGATTGACGCCACCGAATCGAACCGTGCGCCGTTCACGCTCAATTCGAGAATAAGCGAGCGTTGCGCCGCTATCTACCTGGATTGGGGTTAACCCCGCTGGTAGCGGAATGGTGACATCGAGGCGAAGAAAAGGTTCTTTGACGATCAGAATGAGATCGACCTGAACAGGTTGATCGATGGTCAGTGGATTGATACTCTGGTGATACCTGAGCTGTGCCTGTATTGCTTCGATTTGGGGATGCTCAGCGGTTGCACGGCGAATAGCGATGAGTGCTGGCCCATTGGTTGGCTCAATGCGCAATGTTCCCCCTCGTAATCGCCAGCGTTCTACATTAGTCAGGGTTTGGGCTTCGGTCAGCCGGTCGTTGTTATGCCATACCGTAACCTCTGCACCATTTGCTGAGAGCATTGGACCCAGTGCCAGCGCTACACGCGCCGCTTCGTATGGTGTCGGCCAGCCCTTACCTTGCCAGCGTCGCAAGAGAGCAGTACGCCAGGTCGTGAGTTTGGGAGCGGTTGGTTGTTCTTCGGCTAATGCCTGAATGATACTTGCACTTACGGCCAGCGCGCTGGCAGGCATTCCTTCGGCTCCTGCCCACGGTAGGCCACTGCCGGCGGTGGTCCAGAATTGAGCCAGGAGTTGGTTTCTGTATTGGCGGAGCCGTAATGCGGTAAAAGCACGTGCGGTTGGTGTCAGATTGTCGGATGCCGGTTCCTGATGGTCGTTGATACCGTGTTTTGCCAGCACATAATCGATGTATGATTGCACATCGAGGGGAAGGGCTGATCGTTCGCGTTGCAGATAACGTATCGCAGATTCGCCTGGCAGTGGGTTCTGTCCATCGCGGCGGTCAATCTTGGCAATTGCTTCGAGCACAAAAGCGGTGATAAACGGATCAGATGGATGATCTGGCCACCATCCCCAACCACCATCAGGATTGCGAAGGGTACGTAATTGACGCAATGAACCATCAATGGCTGTCTGCCAATACTCGACTTCAGTTGTTGTTGAAGCAGTACGTTGTAGTTCGTTACCAATAATGATTGCCGCAGCCAGACTTTCGGCAGTGGGCGCCGTGGTCTGAAACAGGCGTTGTGCCTGGTCGGCCAGCGCAGATCGGGCATTAGCGGCGATGATAATCTCGTGCTCGTCATCTGCCAGACTCAGTTCGAGCGAATCGTTAACCAAACGGGTTTGGGTCGTTTGAGGCAAAAATGACTCGCGGATGACCGGTATCGCGTATTCAATCGGTGGTAAGGGTGCAGTGTCTATCACCTCGTAACGCAGACCGATAAGCGCGACATCGGGTTGTGGTTGTATGTTCCAATGGATAGGCATGACAGTATGCTCCGGTATCGTAACGATTTGTTCGATTGGATCAAGCAGGATGCCGCCACTTACCCAGAGACGAGTGCGTACCGTACGCGCCTCGCGGTCGATATTGCGCAAGATAAGCGTGGCAACGGCAGTGTCATTTGTACGGAGCGGCGGTAAAGGAGTAGCAATTGCTTCAACTGACTGAATGGTATCAATCAGGGTACTGGTTGCTGTCGCAAAACCACGATCATCGATCGCAATCACATTAAGGTACCAGCGTCCCGGTTGCTGCGGGAGACGAACCGAGATTCGGTGTTGCTGATCGGTCGACTCAGGAGTTGCTGGCAGGATAATGCCAGAGATTCCTTGCCGGAATGATGAGGAACTGGTGAGCGGGCGATTCCAATCATCGAGATTAATCGTCGGTGCATGAATGGGTGTCAGCACCACAAACAGATTTGCCGTTGATGCGGTAGTGGTCAGGGTAAGAGTTGAGCCTGGCAGTACTTCTCGTTGCGACAATGCGATCTGTGGTGGTGATGGTGGATTAATGTACAGGCTCACCGTACTTGTCCACAGATTCACCCCGTCGTCAATCAGTGCGGTAATGGTTGTTAGCGGTGGGAGATCATCGGTGATCGGAAGCAACATCATGTTACCGGCTTGTGCTCTGGTCAGCGCGATACGGGCTGTTTCACCCTGGCCGACAATAAGCAGAAGGGTACCACTGGTCGGTCCGTTTACAAGCAGACGAGCCGTATCACCAACTGAATAGGCGGTGCGGTCGGGAATCAGCCAGGGTTCACTACTGGCAATTCCAGAACCTGCTACCCACAACTGCCGACGACTCACACTCGATCCAGAACGGGCGCTCAGCTCGTAGCGTCCGGGGAGGAGCGGGACCAGTGCGGTCGTTGCCTGACCATTCTGGTCGGTACGTACCCGTCGCATAATTAGTGGTGGATCACCAATCTGACGCCGAACTTCCAGCTCTATCAGCGTATTGGACAGAGGTTGACCTTCAGCGTTCTGCAAAGTAAACGTAATTTTTGCCCGTTCGTTTTGCGCAATGACGGTTGGTGCATCAATAGACAACCGCGGGCTGCGCGGATGAATGATTCCACTTGTGTTTTGCTGGAGTTGCTCGCCGTCGGGTAACTGTGCAGTCAGGTGGAGCTCGTACCGGAGTGGACGGATCAGGTTTTCATCTGCTGGCAGATTAATTTGGACTCGGCCACTCTGATCGGTCGTTGCACTTGATGAGGTTTCACTCGCTGATCCCAGCACTTCACCAGCTATGCCATCAAGTTCAACGATGGATAGGGTTTCGAGTCGCAGGTTCCAGCTTATCACCGCACCACTGATTGGCAGATTGGCACGGGTGACATCAACCGCGAGACCGGTGGGACGGGTTGGCGTTACGTGGATGGTGGCACCGGTAGTCGGGATAGTAACTCTGATCGGTATCTGATAGATGGTGTCACTGATGGCGACCTGTACGATGTATGTTCCCGGTGCGGTGCGCGCATCGAGCCGCAGACTACCGTTGAGGATACCTTTATCGGATATTGTGCAGGTAACGGCAGTGGCATCGCTAATCAAGGTTGTACTATTGAGGGTAAGGCGACACGTTCTCGGAGCGGGTAGGGTTAATCGGCCATTTGCCTGTTGTTCGCGAACAAGACCATTGACGCGCACGATGCTCCCTGGTCGGTAACTCAATCGATCAACAGCGACTAATGCTTTAACCGGAGGGGTAAATGTGTCGAGAAGCTGAATGCTACTCAGGGCAATACCGTCGTCTTCAGCTACTGCTACCAGAGTACGACCGGCACTGCCACCGGTAAATGTACGCAAATTGGCAAGTGGAACACGCCAGAGACCCTGTTCGTTGCTTTTGCCGCTGGCAAGCATTGTTTCGTCGAGATAGATGCTCAATGGGATGTCGCTTAAGGGTGCGCCGCTCCCACTCTTTGTCACCCATACCAGGAGTTCATCGCTGTTTGGTATCACTGTCAGACGCATTGATGAAATAAGTAAAAGTCGATCAACCCGTAATCCACTATCGGTCGTGAGGCGCAAGTAGTAGGCACCGGCGGGTAATAATTCGCCGCTACTGTTCGCAGTAATGGCAAAGACACTGCGTACCAGACTGTCGGGTGGATCGTTCAAGGTTTCACGCCAGACCCGCACCGGCGTTTGTCCATACCGTTCTGGTACAAAACGCGGCCATTCTTCTGGGCGCAGGGAGAGCGCTCGGATCAGGGTTGTTGTGTCGAGCTGATAGAGATACGCCTGAAACGCTCGCAGATTTGTGCGTTCAACGACAATTGCCGGCGAAGCGTTGACCGGAAAGTGTTGCAAGACATCCCCAGGAACTCGGAATAGTGGTGGACGGCTAGCTGTTCGTACTGTTAACGATACTGGCATGCGTAACGGGACTCCGCTGTGGTCACGAACACCGGCCGCAATTGTCATGGTATAGGTTGTTGCTGCCTGGATCACCGGTTGCACAATGACCCGATTTTCCTCAACAGTTAGTTTAAACTCGTCTACCGGTGGCTCAAAGCTGAGCCCGGCCCGCAGTTCCGATTCGTCCATCGGTGTGCTAAACAGCAGACGAATCTCTTGATCGGGCATCAGAACCTGACCTTGACCTGGAAATGAGGCCAGTAATGTTGGTTCTGGCTCGACATAAAAGCGCCAACTCTGGAGCAGACGGGTTGTATTCGGGATGCGAAGCTGAACCTGGTAGGTCTGCCCGGGCACCCAGCCGGTGTACGGTGTAAAGGTAACCGTGTATCGGTTATTCGTTGTGGCGCTGGTGAAACTACCACTGATTGATGGCGTAATATCGAGCGCCGTGCTGAGCAGACGAGTATCAACAGGGGCATCAAATACCAACACCAACGGTTGCTGCGGGTTTACCCAGCGCTTTTCTGGCGGAGGTGTCTGTTCAATCAGGTTCGGCCAGGGTGTAGTGAATTGCCAGCGGAACGGCTGCCCTAATTCGATACCCTGGGCATCGCTGAAGGTACTGTCTACTGTGAGAGTATATGTTGAAGCTGCGGTAAATGCGATGGTAGGCTGAAGCAGGAGCGTTCGTTGATCAAGCCATTGACCGCGTAGTGGCCATGGTGGTGAGAGTCGTACCCCTTGGAGCAAAGCCGGTTGATCGATAACATCGGCAGGAATCATTGGTTGACTAAAGATGAGTACGATTGGAGCGTCGAGTCGGCGCGGGGCGAGGGCAGTTTGAACTGTTGGTTGAGCTGCGGTAACAAATGACACATCGAGCGCCTGGGCCAACGGTCGCCACCACCGGCTTTGAGCAGTCGTGAAAACCTGTATGCGGTACGTCGTAGCCGGTTGAAGCGCTTGATTAGGAATAATGCGCAACACGCGCATATCTTCCGACCATTGATATGAGCTATCTAGTGGCGGATCAATACGGAGTGAGCGCACGACCGTGAACGGATTCATCGGTGTGCTGAACACGAGTGTTATCGTACTGCGCGGATGTACCGCACTGCTCTGCGGCAACGGATCGCGCAGTTGAACTGTTGGGGTTTCAACCCATGGGGACAACGGCGCTAGCCAGCGTATGACCAGGCCACCTAGTAATGTGATCACCACCCCACTCAGGAGGATCATCCAGAGATGGGCTAGCGCACGTATCCTTCGCTGAATGCTTGCTCTCATGCGAAGTAGAACCTGGATAAAATATGCTCACTCGTGATGCTGCATAGTGCTCAGTATACCATTGCCGCTTCCAGAATGCGGTCGCGATGGCGATCCATCCACTCAGCCAGCCACTGTCCCTGTCCTAGTAATTCAAGGTGATATTCAGGTTCGGCGTCTGGCGTGCTGAGCGTTCGGCGCAAATTTCCCTGTAGCCAGATGACTTCGAGTATCGCCGGTAGTGCCTGAGCTTCGGTGCGCGATAGCGGAACAACTGCATTATAGGCTTTGAGAAAGAGCCGTACTCGTTCGAGATCGAGTGGCGCCCGGTACACTCCCCACATTGGCCAGTTGGGGGGCGGCGAACCGATCGCCATATCGACCAGTGCATCGGCAATATCGACCAGGCGTGCATCAATACCAATCTGGTCATAATCGATTAAGGCCGCTACTGCATCACCGCGAAAGATGATATTATCGCGATGCATGTCGCCGTGGATCAGCAGATGTGGTAAAGATTCGTAGGTCTCATCGCTCAACTGATGGCATAACTCGGCAATGCGTCGCTCGTACCAGTGCAGTGGGAGCGTTAAATCACCGAGTATGTCACGAGTGATCAAGCGTTCGGTCAGTCCACGTAAGCTGGATGGTAAATAACGCGGTGCTGATGGTGGTGGTGGTTCGGGAAAATCGGTAACAGCCCGATGATAACTACTCAGGACCCGACCAACATCGCTCAGTTGTCGTGGACGAGCGGGATCGAACTCATCGCCGACGATGAATATGCTAAGCTCGTAGACTTGTTCATCGATGATCACCATTGTTTCGCCATTCCTGGTTGGCAGGACACGTGGTGCGGGAAAGCCTCGTTGTCGGAGCCATTCGAGTAGGCGGTGACGTAGTTTGATGGTTTGTAAGCCACTAAAGCGCCGGTTACGGCGAAGCACAAAGCGTCCGAAGCTGGTCTCAACAATCGCTGTTTCATTGATCATACCGTGGCCGGCGGCGCGGCTCGACCGTAGCTCGCCGACATCGTAATGTGCCAGTACGCGGGCAATATCTTCATGAGTCAGCATCTAGCTCCCTCATCGTCAGCTTCCTCCTGTATTGTACCATCGCGAGGATCAGTGACAATACAGATGCAGGTATCGACGAATGAGGGTCGGTTCGCAAACCGCCCTCTACGGACAGCATCGGGTTCCGCTCGATAGTACTGCCCGCCGCCTGTTGGGATGTATCGGTCGGGGCGCAGCGCGCTGCGCCCGTTTATCAGGATGCGCTTGCGGGGTAAGGCATTATCCCCTCCCCACGCTATGCGATTGCAAAAGATGAAACCGGTCGTGGTATACTATAGGTATGGCAACAGGGCAAGGATCAGGACAACACACCATCGTTCGGGTGCCGCTCTCAACCGGTGCACCGTTGGTTGAAGCCAACTTTGCAGCACGATCCGGTCAATTCTTGGTTGAGGCGCAGATGGGTGGACGAATGGTACGTGCCCATCTCGCCGACAGAGGGCGTTTGATCGATCTCCTCGTTCCAGGGGTGCGCCTGTTACTCGCGCCACGTGAGGAAATTGGCCGGAAGACCGCGTTTCAGGTTGTAGCTGTCTATCAAAATGGTGATCTCGTTTCACTTGATAGCCAATTACCCAATCGCCTAGTTGCTGCGGCTTTGTCACTCGGTGCGCTCCCACAGTTTGCCCGTTATTCACGTGTGCAGCGTGATGTGCAACTGGGTCCCCATCGCATCGATTTTCGCCTGAGTGAAGGGCTAGACACCTGTCTCTTAGAGGTGAAGTCAGTTACTCACCTTATCGAGGGTGTTGCCGTCTTTCCCGACGCACCGACCGAGCGTGGTCATCGTCATCTCGAGCTGTTGATCAATGCGGCCCGTAACGGTCAACGGGCAGCCGTGGTGTTTATCATTCAACGTTCTAAAGGCTGTGCGTTTGCTCCTGATGAAACGATCGATATTGATTTCAGCCGTGCCCTACGACTCGCCCGCTCGGTCGGGGTTGAGGTATACGCCTACAGTTGTCCGGTATCGATCACAGGGGTTACCCTTGGTCGTGAAGTACCGGTTTTTAACTCGATTACCGCCGTACCACTTGATCTACGGCATGGCTGTTGACAAGCGTTAAGGGACCCATTCGGCATGCGTTGCTGCTGTACGGTGATACGTTGGCCTTCCAGGCGGTTAGCTATGGTTCACACAAAGACTCACTGAGAATCGGTTAACAGCCTCCACAACGCCTCATTCAGTACCTGATAACCTTTTGGATTAATGTGAAGCAGATCAGCGCGGTATGCCTCAGCTACGTAACCACTTGCGTCGGCCAGGAGCGCTGCACTATCAAATATGATTACATCTGGCGCACTCATTGCACGTATAGCAGCATTCACCTGCTCAATCGCGGTCTGAATCTGACCCGTTCCCGGATCGAGGTGCGAGAACAGATCAGGACCGAGCGGAAAGATCGTGGTGAGAATCACCCGACTGCCATCGACTCTGGCTAGGTCTACCATCTCGCCGATATTCGCAATGGTCGTCTGAACGATCGATTCAGCATCGTTGGCTAACAATGGCAGCGCAACCAGATCATTCACTCCCACCTGAATGATAACCAGTGCTGGCTGCAAGGGACTGACGTGCATACGATACCGAAGCAGCGATTGGGTACTGGTATGCCCAGGAACACCCCGGTTCGTGATGAAAAATCCTGTCGGTGCTGGCCAGGCGGCTGCTCGTGAGTCGCCGAACATCACAATCGGCGCCGTTGATGATGGTTCATTCCGGATCATATTCAATCCAATCGGATCGAGACGGGTAAGGTAGAAGAGTCGTTCAAAGTGACGGGCCCGATGCCAGACGACGAATCCGCCAATGCAGGTCATACCTAACAGAACGAGGCCGAGAAGACAAAAACGATGGCTCAAACGCACACCTCCAGTCTGGTCGTTGTCTACCCTCTTTTTACCACAGTGGATGCTAGATGTCGTTATTGAAGTCGGTCTGAATATTCCCTTCCTGTTACTCAACCTCGCAAAATGGGAGCGGAAGCGAGCTGAGGGACGTTAGGAGTTTTGGGAGTTTTCAGCTTTGGTTACCTTCGATGACCGAACGGCTGAGAAACTGAGCGGTACCGACGAGCATCACGCACTTGCTGACAGTGACTCCCGACCTGCACGGTTTTCCTGGGTGCGCGGGCCTCTAGCCCGCGTTAAGCGGCGGACGGCTGGAACCCATCGGTTGGCGTATCAAGACACTATCGCCGCTCCCCAGGCCTTCGCTCGCGGGGTGGTCATTTGGTGGTAGCAACTAGCGCCGGGAGGCGTGCAGCACTCATCACGATCATCAGACATGCCAGTCCGCTGATCAAGAAGACACTTCCCAACCCAAGAGCACCTACCACTATGGTACCGATCAGTGGCGCAACTGCACGCGCAGCAGAGACAATCGAGCTGTCCAACCCATAAACGGTGCCTTCATTACCGGCTGCTGTGTAACGACCAAGCAGTGCGCTTAATGAAGGTGTGATACCGCCTATCGCTGCCCCACTGAGCGCTTGCAGGATGAGCAGTTGCCAAACATTTGTAACCAGTCCTTGCGGCAAAAAGGCGATTCCGGCCAATATCGCACTCATCATCAATACCTGTTGATGCCCGATCCGATCACCGAGCCGACCAAGCCAGATCGCTGTTGCTGTTCCTGCTGCCGAAGATACTCCAACGATTAGACCAGTGTACGCACTGACCGGATCATTTGGATGAAGCAAACTGGCAATAAACAATGGCGCAAAGGGGAGCAAGATGGTTTGGGAAAGGCTGCTGAGGAAGCGCATACCGTAGGCCGGACTGATGCCCGGAGTGCGGATGATCGTCAACCAGCCTTGCCATATAGCCAACGGTTGCTGTTTGCGAGGCGTGGAAGGCCTCCTATTCCCACGCACGCCAATCGTTACCAGAATACCCGATATGAACAGGAGTGCGGCAGTGGTGAT
>Ga0308396_1001405_pt1 | contig 12400 bp, 12 predicted proteins | sample Hotspr2SamplePe2_FD_202359 | JGI IMG/M metagenome (GOLD analysis project Ga0308396, IMG submission 202359) | Hot spring phototrophic mat microbial communities from Mushroom Spring, Yellowstone National Park, Wyoming, United States - 20050930_Pe2 ... | reverse complement strand
CTTCTGCTTTTTCTTCGGATAATGCTATTTGTAATAGTTCTACTAAGTTCATTTTTTATTACCTCCTATACTATATTTATTATATAGCATAGGTGGAATTAAATAAGCAATTACCTTTTTTTTATTTCTTTTAAGTTCGTTTCTGTATTGATTTATTGTTCTTCTTGATAGTTTTATTTTATATTTTTGAAGTAATTTTTTAGATATTTCCACGTCGCTTAAATTGGGGTATTTGTTTATAAGAATATACACTCTTTCTTTACTTATCTGTTTCTTATTTGGGATTAGATCTTTTATTTTTACTTCTGTTTGCCAGGGTAGGATTATTGATTTGTTTGAAAGCATTCTGGAAAGAACACTTTTTTCTATTTTAAGTTTTTGTGATATTTCTTTTTGTGATATTGGTTTTAGGTCCATAAAGTTTCCAGTTAAAAAGTATTTTTTCTGATATGATATTATAAACTCAAGTAATCTATAAAGCGAGGTTTTTCTAAGTTCTATTAATTTGATTTTGCTAATAATTCCTTTTAATCTTTGCTTTTCTTTTGGTTTTAAAAATGATTTTAATTTTTCAAGTTTTAATTCGTCTATTACATATAGATTTCTCCATATATCTCGAGAAAAGAAACCTATCTCTGGTCTTTTATTTTTAATTATTATACTTGCAACACAACTATAATATTTTTCAGGAAGTATTTTGTTTTGTGGTTGAAGTTCTTCAGCGATATAAACTGAATTAACAAGTTCTTTTATTCTTAAAACATCCTCAATGCTTATTTTACATTCATCTGCGATCTTTGAGTTATCGATAATACAATCTGTTAAAAAGAATTCTTTGAATTTTTCTTCACCGATTTTCCTTATTACTTCTACAGTAGTAGAGTTTGCATCAAGAAGCTCTTCGGGAGTGTGTGATGATGAACTTCTGAGATAGACACCTTCAAATTTTTTAGTTGCTTCTATAAATTTTTTTGAAGTTGATATTTTTATAACGCCAAGTTTTTTAGTTTTATAAAAAGAGGATCTTTTTCAATGTTATTTAGTTCATTTAATATTTCATCATCATTCATAGTGAAGAGTTTTGCAAGTTTGATTTTTGCATTTATTTTTAAAGAAGGATTTTTAGAAAGAAAAATATGTAGGGTTTTTCTATTAACCATAATAATATTCTATAATAATGTATATGAAACTAAAAATACTAGTTGTTGAGGATGATAAACTTTTTAAGAAAATTCTTTTAAATAAACTTTCAAAACACAACATTGATTCTTCTGAAAATTATAAAGATGCACTTAATAAAATCAATTCAAATAAATATGATATTGCATTTATAGATTTAAAACTTGGTGAGAATGATGATTATTCTGGACTTAAACTTATTCCTGTTTCTGTTTCAAAAAATATTTATACTGTTGTTATGTCAGCATCTGAGGAAGACGAGATAGTAAATAAGGCATATTCGCTTGGTTGTATGGATTATTATGGAAAAGACCTTGATAGCAATGATATTGATATAATTATTGATAGATATATCAAAAATATTAGGACAGAACAAAATTTAAATCCATTTAAAAATGAATTTATAACCTATGATGAGCAAATGTTAAAACAATTAAACGAATTATTACAATACTCATCAACTGATATTCCGATTTTGATACTTGGAGAAACTGGAACTGGTAAAACAAAGCTTGCGGAGGTTATTCATAAGTATTCGCAGAGAAAAGGAAATTTTGTCCCAATAAATTGCTCCTCATATACAGAGGAATTACTTGAAGCAGAACTTTTTGGTTATAAAAAAGGAGCATTTACTGGCGCATATGAAGATAAAAAAGGAAAACTTCTTGAAGCGAATAATGGAACGCTTTTTTTGGATGAGATAGGAACAATAACAAATGAGATGCAGATAAAACTTCTAAAAGTAATTGAAGAAAGAAAATTTTATCCTCTTGGCTCAAATAAATTAGAATACTCTGATTTTAGAATAATAAGTGCCACAAATGAAGATATTGAAAAACTGGTTAGTAGCGGTAAATTGCGTTTTGATTTCTTTCAAAGAATTCATGGTTTTACAATTAAACTTAAACCATTATCTGAAAGGAAAAAAGATATTTTTCCTCTTATAAAGCATTTTTCAGGAATAAGAAAACTTGCTTTTAGCAACGAAGCAAGAAAGTTTATTGAAAATTACTCCTGGCCTGGAAATATAAGAGAACTAAGAAAATTTGTTGAAATGCTTCTTGTAAAATCCAAAGGAACTATTGACCTTAATACTGTTAAAGAATGTCTTAATCAAAATCTAAATACTATGAAAGATAATAAAAATGATGATTATGAAAACTTAGAGTTTGTTACTGGAAAACAATATGATTATGCTTTAAAATATGGGCTTCCAAACGCAATTGATAGATTTGCAAAAGAAATTATTTTGAGAAATCTTTCTATAAATAAAACAAAAACAAAAACAATGTCTGAACTTAAGATATCAACAAGATTTTTTTATTCAATTTTAAAAAGAGTGGGAAATGAAAGATGTAAATAAGATTTATCATGACATAAAGTCAAGGTGTTCAAGCATAAAAAATGCTGTTGATTTACTAAAAGGTGTTAATATTGATGAAAAGAAAGAAATCTTATCTTTAATGAAAAAAAGTGTTCTTGAACTTCAAAAATCAATAGAGATTCTTGAAAAAGAAATAACTAAAAATTTACAATAAATTTTTACTTGAAATAAAGATTTTAATATTGTTAAATATTTTTAGAGGATAGGTTTTTGAAAATTTTAATAAAGAGGAGTGTTTATGATAGAAAAGCCAAAAATTAAAACGAAATGTCCAAACTTTTCATCCGGTCCTTGTGCAAAAAGACCTGGATGGACTCTTGATGCATTAAAAAATGCTCTTGTTGGTCGTTCTCATCGTTCAAAAGAAGGAAAAGAAAGAATACTTGAGATGACAACAAGGATAAAAAAACTTCTTGAGTTACCTGATGATTACAGGGTTGGACTTGTGGCTGGTTCTGATACAGGAGCAATGGAACTTTGTATGTGGACTATGCTTGGACCAAAACCGGTTGATGTTTTTGGTTTTGAGTCATTTAGTAAAGGTTGGATAAAGGATATTGTTGAACAGTTAAAACTTCCAAATGTAAATAAATATACTGCTGATTATGGAAAACTTCCAGATCTTTCAAAAGCAAATCCAAAACATGATATCGTATTTACGCTTAATGGGACAACCTCTGGTGTTAAAGTTCCAAATCTTGATTGGATAAGTGATGATAGAGAAGGTATTGTTATATGCGATGCAACAAGTGGTATATTTGCAATGGAACTTGATTACAAAAAACTTGATGCTATAACATTTTCTTGGCAGAAGGTTTTAGGTGGTGAGGCAGCTCATGGAATAGTTATACTTTCTCCAAGAGCAATTAAAAGAATTGAAGAAAATGAATTGCAGGTAAAATGGCCTCTTCCAAAGATTTTTAGATTACATGGAGAAGGAAAACTTAAGCCAGGTGAGTTTGAATCAAGCCCGATAAATACTCCTTCAATGCTTTGTATTGAAGATGTGATAGATGCTCTTAAATGGGCAGAATCGATAGGCGGTCTAAAGGCGCTTATAAAAAGATCACAAGAAAATCTTAGCGTTATTGAGAGATGGGTTGAAAAATCTGATTGGATAGATTTTCTTGCAGAGTCAAAAGAGATAAGATCAAATACTTCAGTTTGTCTTAAAATAAAGGTTGATTGGTTTCTTAAATTAAGCGATGAAGAAAAAGCAAAAGCAGCAAAAAAAATTACTGGTCTTCTTGCAAAAGAAGGTGTTGCGTATGATATAAATTCTTATTCAAAGGCACCTGTTGGAATAAGAATATGGTGTGGTGCAACTGTGGAGAAATCTGATCTTGAGATACTTACACAATGGCTTGATTGGGCATATCAAGTTGTAAGTGAAGAATATAAAAATGCGGGGGTGATAAAATGAGTAAGTTTAAAGTGTTTATTGCTGATAAGACAGATAAAATATGTCAGGAGATTTTAAAATCAAGAGGGATTGAACCAATATATAAACCTGGACTTTCTCCTGAAGAGTTAAAAAAAGAACTTCAAGATGTTGATGGACTTATTGTTAGATCTGCTACAAAGGTTACTGCTGATATAATAGAAAATGCTAAAAAACTTAAAGCAGTTGTTAGAGCCGGAAGTGGAGTTGATACAATAGATGTAAAAGCATGCACTGCAAAAAATATAGTTGTGATGAATACACCTTATGGAAATATAGTTTCAACAGCAGAGCATGCAATAGCTCTTATGTTTGCTCTTGCAAGAAAGATACCACAAGCAAATACATCAACACATGCAGGCAAATGGGAGAAGAATAAATTTGAGGGAGTTGAGTTAACTGGAAAAACTCTTGGAATAGTTGGTTGTGGAAATGTTGGTTCAATTGTTGCAGATAGAGCAAAGGGTTTAAAGATGAATGTGATTGTGTATGATCCTGCCTTAAATCAAGAGAAAGCAAATGCTATGGGTGTTAAAATTGTAACTCTTGATGAACTTTATGCTCAATCTGATTTTATAACCTTCCATGTTACACTAAATGACAAAACAAAAGGTATGGTAAATAAGGAAACAATTTCAAAAATGAAGAAAGGGGTTATGATTATAAACTGCTCAAGGGGTGCGATATTTGTTGAAGAGGATGTAAAAGAGGCAGTTTTAAATGGTCATATAGCAGGGCTTGCTGTTGATGTTTATGCAAAAGAGCCAGCAACTGAACATATATTTTTTGGTGTTGAAAATATTATTGCAACTCCACATATTGCAGCATCAACAAAGGATGCTCAGATTGCTGTTGCAAGACAAGCAGCTGAACAAATTGCAGATTATCTATTAACTGGCAAAAAAACGCATTCTGTAAACTAATTGAAATTATAGATTGTGGCGGAGGTTTTTATGATGAAAGCTCATCTTTTTAATCCAATCTATGGAATAATTCCAAAACCAGATAAGGCACAGGAAGTTGTTGCTCCACCTTATGATGTTATTGATAGTGATGAGGCAAGAGAACTTGCGAAAGGAAAACCATATAGTTTTCTTCACATCTCAAAAGCAGAAATTGACCTTCCCCCAGGGACTGATGTCTACTCAGAAGAGGTTTATAAAAAGGCGCAAGAAAATTTCAAAAAAATGATGGATGATGGTATTCTTGTAAGAGAAGAAAAGCCTGTTTTTTATGTATATCGAATGAAGATGGGAAAACATACTCAGACAGGAATTGTTGTGGGTGCATCAGTAGCAGATTATGATAATGGAAGAATTAGAAAACACGAACTTACAAGACCTGTAAAAGAGGATGATAGAGTTAAACAAATACTCTATGTTGGAGCACAAACAGGACCTGCTTTGCTTGCATATAAAAAAATAAAAAAGGTTGATAGTATTCTTAAAAAATACACAAAAAAGAAACCGCTTTTTTCTGTAAAAGGTATAAATGATGTTATACATACAATATGGAGAATAGATGATGATAAAGATATAAAAACAATAATAGATGAGTTTGATAAACAAAAAATTGTATATATTGCAGATGGACATCATAGAAGTGCAGCAGCATCAAGGGTTTGTAAGATGATGATTGAAAAAAGAAAAAATGAGCATAGAGGTGATGAACCATATAATACATTTCTTGCTGTGGCTTTTCCATCTGATGAAATGAAGATATATGATTATAACAGAGTTGTTAAGGATTTAAATGGAATGAGTGAGGAAGAGTTTTTAAATAAGTTAAGTGAAGTTTTTAATATCAAAAAATTAAAAAAACAAACCAAACCATCAAAGAAAAGAGAGTTTACAATGTATCTTGGTGGAAAATGGTATAAAATTGTTCCTAAGAAAAAAATAAATGAAAAGGATCCTGTTAAAAATCTTGATGTAAGTGTCCTTTCAGATCTTGTTTTAAATAAAATACTTGGGATTGAGGATTTAAGAAAATCTGAGAGAATTGATTTTGTTGGTGGGATAAGAGGGCTTAGTGAACTTGAGAGACTTGTTGATTGTGGTAAATTTAAAGTTGCATTTGCCCTCTATCCAACTTCAATAAAAGAGCTTATGGCTGTTGCAGATAAAAATATGATAATGCCACCAAAATCCACTTGGTTTGAACCAAAACTTGCAGATGGACTTGTCTCAAATCCATTGATGTAGAAAAACTTTTAGATTAGATAAGCAGAGAATTTGCTTATAGAATTTAGGGAAAGAATTTTGTCATTTTTATTTTAATTTAAAATCTCTATTTCTACTAAAAAAGTTGACATTTTTTATAAAAAAAAAAAATAAAATAAAAAATGTAAGGAGGAAAAGATGAAAATAATTATTTTATGTGTTTTTATAGTTAATCTTAACGCTGAAGTTGATAATTCCACAAAAACAATCTCTGTAAATGTTAGTACTAACACAACAAGTGTTGTAAAAGTTTCTGCTAATGATTACATAAGCGATGCTGAGTTTAATGAGATTTTAAGTGAGGCTGAAAGGAAATTAAAGATGGAAAAAGGTAAAAAGGATAGATTGGTTGATTATTTCTTTGAACTTTTAAATATAAAAAGAGCGATGTATCCACATGAGGCGGTTAAAGCGGCAATGAATCTTGATGAGTTTAGAAGAGAGTATCCTGATAAGTATCTTGCTTTAATGAATAAAGAGATAGAACTCAATCCTCAAAATTCTCTTGCTCGCTATGAAAGGGCTTTAGTTTATCAAGATATCTGTTACAAAAAGATTAGGGAAAGTAAAGATTTGGATAATTTTTTCAAAGAACAAAAATGTTTATTGAAAGTCATAGATGAACTTAAAGATGTTTTAAAATATGTAAAAGATAGTGATACGACAGTTGATCGTGTTCCTTTAAAATTTGGGATTTATTATCAAATTGGTCTTGCATATGAAAATCTTGAAGATTTTAATAAAGCAATCACTTATTATTCAAAGGCTATAGATTTCAATCATAAAGATAATGCGAGGAGTCCTGAGCTATATGAAAAAAGGGCGGAGGTTTATTTAAAAATGGGTAAGATAGATATGGCTATCGAAGATTTAAAGAATTTTCATAAAGAGGCTACTACTCCACCAGGTGCTTGGTCCGAAAAAAGTAAAAAAAATTTTTTACTATCTACAGGTATATGCAAGTGCCTTTATTTTAAAGGATGTTCGGAGTATCGTATTCCTAAAAATTTTGAGTTTGATAACAAAGATGGGGTTTGTCCTTCTAAGGAAGAAGTAATTGAATGGGAAAAGAAAGCAGTAACAAGAGTGAAGGAAAATAAATAGATAAAAGGAGTTATTAATATGAATAGAAAATTATTTAAAATAATTGTGATTATAATCTTTTTGGTGCCGGTAGGCTATGTTTTAGGTAGTATTTGTTTGGAAAGAATTATTATAAGTGTAACAAGGCGGGAAGTTGTAGGTACTTCGTGCACAGCATCAGAAAATGGAAATTGTTATTGTTGGGATTATGATTGGAGTTATCCTGTTACAGAGACAACAGATGAATGTAAAAAGGAAGGTGAGAAATGTAGTTCTTGGTATACAAGGGAAGTAAATGGGAGGGAAGAATGTGTAGCATGGGCACATTGTAGGTGCTATTCTGGTCCAGAACTTAACGCCTCTTGTATAGATCGCGATCCTTGTATTAAAACACAAAAGATAGATAAAAAGGAAATAAAATGCACTTCTCAGTGGTGATTTCTTTATATTTATAATTAGTTTACTAAACGAATTTTTATTTTGCTTTCATTTCTTTTAGCATTTTTATTCTGTCTCTAAGTTCAATTGCAAGTTCAAAATTAAGATTATCAGCTGCATTTCTCATTTCTTTTTCAAGTTCTTCTATTAGATTGTCTAAATTTTGTGGGTTAATATTTTTCTCAATTTCTTCTATAACTTTTACAGCATTTTTATTTTTTTGCTTTCTTAACTCCTCATATACAACAAAGTTTTTCTTAATTGTTTGGGGTGTGATTTTGTGTTTTTGATTATACTCTATTTGAATTTTTCTTCTTCTATTTGTCTCTTGGATTGCTTCTTTCATTGCATCTGTTATCTCATCTGCAAAAAGGATTACTTTTCCACAAGCATTTCTTGCTGCTCTTCCTGCAATCTGGATTAATGTTGTTTTATTTCTTAAAAATCCACTTACATCGCTATTTAAAATGGCTACAAGTGATACCTCAGGTATATCTATTCCTTCTCTTAAAAGATTTATTCCAACAAGAACATCAAAATCGCCTTTTCTAAATTTTTCTATTATATCAAGCCTTTCAAGTGTATCCATTGATGAGTGTATGTATCTTGATTTTATTTGTTTTTGATTTAAGAAAGAAGAAAGGTCCTCACTCATTTTTTTTGTTAAGGTTAGAACAAGTGTTCTTTCTTTTTTCTCTATTCTTTTTTTAATCTCATCAATTAGATAATTTATCTGATCTTTATATGGATGAACTTCTATTTCAGGGTCCACAAGTCCTGTTGGCCTTATTATCTGCTCAACAACATCTTTTGATATTGAGAGTTCATAAGGTCCTGGTGTTGCTGAAACAAAAACTGTGTTTGGTCTAAGTTCTTCAAATTCTTCAAATTTTAATGGTCTGTTATCAAGTGCTGATGGCAATCTAAAGCCGTAATCTATGAGTGTTTGTTTTCTTGATCTATCTCCTTCATACATTCCTCTTATTTGAGGAATAGATATATGTGACTCATCGATAAATAAAATATAATCATCTGGAAAATAATCAAGAAGGCATATTGGTCTTGAACCAGGTGGTCTTTGTGATAAGTGCCTTGAGTAGTTTTCTATTCCATGACAAAAACCAGTTGTTTTTAAAAGTTCTATATCATAAAGCGTTCTTTGTTTTAATCTTTCAGCATAGAGGTCTTTTCCTTGAGTTTTTAATTCATTGTATCTTTCTTCGAGTTCTTGTTTTATCGTTTCTATGGCTTTTTCTATATCGTATATATCAGTTATAAAATGTGATGTTGGGGATATGATATATTCTTTTAATTCTCTTATTGGGTTAAAATTGATTGGTTCAACTTCAAGAATTTTTTCTATTTTATTTGATGTCTCAATTCTTATAAATGTATCTGAATCTGATGGAAAGATATCTATTATGCTTCCCCTTAATCTAAAAGTGGATCTTTTAAACTCAAGGTCATCTCTTGTATATCCCATGGAAACAAGTCTTTTTGTAAAATCAATTCTTGAAAATTTCATTCCTTTTGTAATTAAAAAAGAAAATTTCTTAAAATTTGCTGGCGAGCCAATGTTGTAAATGCATGAAACAGATGCAACAACAATTGTATCACGAAAATTTAAAACAGATGATGTTGCTTTTAATCTAAGTTTGTCTATATGTTCATTTATTGAAGCATCTTTTTCTATATATGTGTCTGTTTGTGGTATATATGCCTCTGGCTGATAGTAATCATAGTATGATATAAAGTACTCAATATGATTATGAGGGAAAAACGTTTTAAACTCAGAGTATAGTTGTGCTGCAAGAACTTTATTTGGAGATATTATAAGTGCAGGTCTATTTAATTCGGCTATAATATTTGCCATTGTAAATGTTTTTCCACTTCCTGTAACTCCAAGAAGGACAGTGTTTCTAACACCTTTTTTTAAATTTTCAACTATTTTTTTAATTGCCTTTGGTTGATCCCCTTTTGGTTTAAAATCAGATACAAGTTTAAATTTCTCATTTTTTCCCATATATAAAATTTTAACAATTTTGGGAATCTTTAATTATGGGTCGCATTGGATCATAATTTTTGTCCCTTAAGATAAAATGGATAGTTCAAAATTATGTCCCTAAAAATATTTCAATTATTCAAAATACTAAATCCCCCTTTATTTTCTTCCCCCGACGTTACGTCGGGGGAAGTAGTGGGATTTCAATTTGTTTTTATTTTATCTGCAAAAAAATTCATAGAAAAACTTATGAGAGTAAAAGAAAATATTAAAATTGATAAGATTTTATGCATAGATTTTGGGGACATTTTTTTTTGATCTAACGATTATTACTTTAGGGACATCGTAAATTCGTTCTAAAATACAATTTATAAAAGACAGATTACTTTTTTATTCTTATTAAAAATTTACTAAAAGGTTTTTTAGATTACTGATTTAAGCAGTTTAAGATTTTTCTTTCACATAATTCTTTTTTCATAAAAATAGAATAAGTATCGTTTGCATTAATTGCTATATTTAAATATTCAGAAGCTTTATCAATGTTTTTTTCTATTTTATCTGATGTTGCGTAGATAACTCCTAGAATTCCATATGCAGGCTTATAACCAAGTGATGCTGATTTGCTTGCTAAATCAAATGCTTTTAAATCATCTTTCTCAAAAGGTTTTATCCCGGTGAAATATATAAAAGATAGTTTATACATTGAAATTTCATCATTACATTCAACTCCCTTCTTATAATACTTGACCGCTTTTTTTATATCTTTTTCTTTTCTATCTTTTTTGGAGTAAAGATAATAATCGCCTATAGTAGAGTATGCTTTACAGTATCCTTTTTTGGCTGCTTTTTCGTAATATTTTATTCCTTTATCATAATCTTTTATTTCACTCATATATAAATCTCCGAGTTTATAGCATCCATTAGCAAGACTTTTCTTGCAACTGTAGTGTAAATATTTTATTGCTTTTTCCATATCTTTTTTCCCTTCAATTTTGCATCCTTTTAAATATATCATACCAAGCGCATAGGATGATTTAGAATCACCATTTTCATATCCTTTTTCATAGTATTTTATTGCTTCATTTATATTGTATTCAAAACCCTTTCCATACTCATAACACATACCTACGTTATAATATGCTTTTACAAAACCATCATCTGCTGCCTTTTTAAAATATTCGCATCCTTTCTTTTCATCTTTTTCAACGCCTTTTCCATTAAAATATAGCCAGCCTAAAATATTAAAAGCTTCAGGAGAATTGTTATTTTTAATGTATTCATTCAAGATCTCATAAGATTTGTAATATTCCTTTAATTCCATATTTTTTAAAGCAGTATCTATGGGATTTTCTTTTGATTCTAAATTAAATAAAGTTAAGTATAGTATTGTAAGAAATAAAAATTTCTTATATTTTAATTTATTGGTAAGAGATAATAAGAGTTCTTTGTTTTTTGAAAAAAATGGCCATATCAAAGATATTGATTCTATAGATATTTTTTTAGTAAATACTTCTATTCCAAACACTAATATAAATAAGAATAATAAAGCAGTTTTTAATTTTTGATTTTTATCATAAAATTCATAAAAAGATAGCAGAAAACTTACCCAAACTATACTAATCTGAATAATTCCTGTCAAAGAAGTACTAAAATAAAATAAGTAAATTACAAAAACTATTGAAAAAATTATTATATAAAATATCCTTTTCACTTGTTTATATTACGCATCAAATCTGGTCATGTCAATATTTGTGTGTAAATTGGGTTAAAAATATTTGTTAATTTTTTACTAAATTTGTCTAATTTTATCCTCTTCCTAACATGTGCTCGCTCATTGTATTCATTAAACTTGTAATAGATTATTCGTTCCAAACTACTGACATTTGTAAATGCTCCAATATTATTCGTCCTTCGCCTAACTTCTTTAAATACCCTCTCTATCTTGTTCGTAGTCCTTATCAATCTCCAATATATCTCATCATAATCATAAAACACTAATAACTCTTCTAAGTCCTTTTCAAGACAATTTACTGCTTTCGGATATAATAATTCCCATTTATTCTTAAATTCTTTGAAATTCTCTATCGCTCCTTTTTCATTCTTTGCATTGTAAATCTTTCTTAAATCATTAGCGCAATCCTCTTTATATCTTAACCCTACATAACTTAAAACATTTCTAACCTTATGCGCCCAGCACCTCTGCAATTTTGCATTTGGCCAGATAAAATTTATTGCGTTCTTCAATCCTCTATTCCCATCTATGACACATAACTCTATATTCTTGCCTTCAAGCCCTCTTTGATATAACTCATTTATAAAACTCATCCACGCATTCTCACTCTCTCCATAACTTGCTATCTTATATCCAAGTATCTTTGCTCTTCCCTCTTTATCTATCCCCATACACACTAATACACATCTTCTTTTTGCTTTCACCGGGCTCTTTACATTCAAATAAACACCATCAAGATAAATAATAGGATATTCATCTTTTATTTCCCTCTCCTGCCATTTTTTTACTTCTTCATCAAGTTTTTTGGTTAAATTGCTTACTGTTTGAGGACTTATATAGTAATCTTTACCAAACATCTTGCTTATAGCCTTTTTCATATCCCTCACAGATACCCCTTTAAAATACATCTCGCTTATAG
>Ga0308396_1001404_pt1 | contig 12403 bp, 11 predicted proteins | sample Hotspr2SamplePe2_FD_202359 | JGI IMG/M metagenome (GOLD analysis project Ga0308396, IMG submission 202359) | Hot spring phototrophic mat microbial communities from Mushroom Spring, Yellowstone National Park, Wyoming, United States - 20050930_Pe2 ... | reverse complement strand
GCTGGGGGGGTCCGCGAACCGCCCCTGCCGCTGCTATCATCCCTCGTCGCGTCCCCTTATCCTTGCGCTGCCACTTATCCCATCTTAGACAGACCAACCAGCCACAGATCAGCGACTCTCTGGCAACATGAGGTGAGGTATAGATGATCCGAGGCGAGCCGTCGCGGCCAAAAAAGGCAGCACCGCTCCGCCCTCTGTTGCGATGCCCATCGTCACGCGCACCCAGCGCCTGCTTACTCCTCCACCCGATGCACCTTACATTGTGCAAACGGTCAATCTGCCGCCGCTGGCGCTGGACATCCCAGCCGCGCTGCTGGCCAACATCCCCGCCCAACATAAGTCATGGTTTCAGCAGGCCGCGCACGAGGCGTGCCCGCCGGCCACCTGGCTACAACCACGAGACTGGTCTGGCGCAGCCGTCCTCTTGATCCCCGGCGCAGGCGATAACCGCCACGCCTTCAAGTGGCTGCTCTTCCAGCACCTGTTGGCGCGCCGGCTGGCCGTGCTCACCCTGGACCCGCCCGGCCATGGTGACTTCAGAACCATCCCGTGCACGGTGGAGAACGCGCGACGCACTGCGCAGACAGCGCTGGACTGGTTGTGCGCGCAGGCTGGCGTGCAGCGGGTGGGCGCCATTGGCATTAGCTTCGGCGGCTGCCAGGTTGCTGATCTGGCCGCCCGCGATCCGCGCATCACTGCCCTGGCCCTCATCTCCACGCCGGTGCGCCTGCCGCCCGTGACGCGCTGGACGGTGGTTCGTGAAGTGCTTGGCCTGATCTATTTGCCATTCAGCCTAATGTTGCGCCTGCCTATCCTTTTAGCGGAGTGGCGCAGCGTTCCAAGCGCCTGGTTCGGCGAGGGCCTGTATGAGATGATCGCGCGCTTCGATGTCCTGGGGGCGGTGCGCGCCGTCGGCAGCCGCCCAAAGCTCATCCTCCACGGCACGCACGACGTGGCCGTGCCGCCGGCCAACGCTCAGCAGATCTACGATGCGTCCCTGCCAGAGCGTGCGCTGCTCTGGGTGCAGCGGGCCAATCACGTCGGCGTAGCGCTGCGCGAAGACGCCATGCGCGCCCTGGCCGGCTGGCTCGCTGACCACCTGCTGATGAACTTCCAATAAAACGTTGGCAGTATGATAAACAGCAGGAGGTGAGCACATGTCTGAGCAAAACACACCCCGCTCGGCCCTTGCGCAAGAGCTGAACAAACTGGGCGAGAACCTGGGCAACCTGGTGCGCGCGCTGTGGGAATCCGAAGAGCGCAAGACCGTCGAGCGCGAGCTGAGCACCAACCTGGAGCGCCTGAACAAGCGCATTGGCGAAGTGGTGGAGAAGGTGCGCGCCAACGAAGTGGCCGCCGGCGTCCGACGCAGCGTCAAAGAGGCCTGGGAGACGGCTCATGGTCCACAGATCTTGAACGAGGTGCAAGCTGGCCTGGCCGATACCCTGCGCAAGCTCAACGAGGAGATCGCGCGGCGCATCCAGCCCGCTCAGGAAGTGCGCCCCGACGAGGATAGGCCCAAACAGACCTACAACGGCGACCCGATCAAGCCCGAATAGGCCTCATACATTAAACAGAAAGTGCATGATGTCGCCGTCGCGCACAACATACTCTTTGCCCTCTGAGCGCAGCTTGCCGGCGGCGCGGATGGCGGCCTCGGTTTTGTAAGTCCGCAGGTCGTCCAGCGTGTAGACCTCGGCGCGGATGAAGCCGCGCTCAAAGTCCGAGTGGATCACGCCGGCAGCCTGTGGCGCCTTTGCGCCCATGGGAATCGTCCAGGCGCGGACCTCTTTCGGGCCGGCGGTGAAAAAGGAATGTAAGCCGAGCAACCGATATGTGGCGCGCGCCAGGCGCGCCAGGCCGGATTCTTGCAAGCCCAGGCCGGCCAGGAACTCGCGCCGCTCAGCCTCGCTCTCCAGCGCAGCGATCTCGGCCTCAATGGCGCCGGCGATCACCACCAGCTCAGCGTCGTGCTGAGCGACCCACGCCTGCAGCCGAGCAACGTATGGGTTAGACGCGCCGCCGGGATCGCGCTCATCCACGTTGGCCACGTAGAGCACTGGCTTGGCTGTGATGAAGCCCAGCGAGCGCGCCAGTTTCTGAGCAGCAGCATCCATCCCTGCCAGGGCCAGGCGCGCCGGCTTGCCCGCTTTCAATAGGTCAACCATCGGCTCTAGCACAGCGACGCGCTGAATCGCCTCCGCATCCCGCTGGGCAGCAGCTCGCTTTTGCTTCTCCAGTTGTCGCTCGGCGCTCTCCAGGTCAGCCAAAATCAGCTCCAACTCGATGATCTCCACGTCGCGGATCGGGTCTACTGCGCCGCTCACGTGCACAATGTCGGGATTCTCGAAGCAGCGCACAACGTGCAGAATAGCGTCCACTGCGCGGATGTGGCCGAGAAACTGATTGCCTAATCCCTCGCCCTGTGATGCGCCTTTCACCAGCCCGGCGATGTCCACAACTTCAATTGTCGCTGGCACGATGCGCTCGGTCTTGATGTATTGAGCGATCTCGTTCAGGCGCGGGTCGGGCACAGCCACGACGCCGGTATTCGGCTCGATCGTGGCGAACGGATAGTTAGCAGCCAGCGCGCCAGCCGCAGTCAAGGCATTAAAAATCGTGGACTTGCCCACGTTGGGCAACCCCACGATGCCAGTTGAGAGAGACATGTTGTCTTGCTTTTAAGGATAGCACACGAGCGCTCGCTAGAATGACTGATGGATGAGCAAGCTCCAACAGCCGAGCCTCATCTTGAACGAGGGCGATCGCTTGCGCGCGTATCTTGCCGAGTGCGAGAAGGTGCTGGCGACTCCCCTCGACGCAAACAGCGCGCAGGCGCTCCTGCGCAGCACGGCTGAAGCGCATCGCCTCTTAACCGCGCTGCGCGCTGCCGGCACGGATGTGCGCGCTGAAGCCGCCCGCTGGCAGACTGTGACCGAGCGCATGGTCAAGGAAGCCGGCCGGATCGTGGCGGCAGCCGGCGGGGAAAGGCAGTTCATCGCCTTGCGGGAGCAAATCGCGCCTGGGCTAGACGAACCTTGGTGGTCGCTCGAAGCGGTGGTCGCTGCCAACCGCCGCCGGCTCATGCGCCAGGCGCTCGCCGGCCTTGTCATCGTGGCCATCCTCGGGCTGGCCGGCTTCCTGCTCCGCGACGTGCTCTTCCCGCCCAACCCGGTCGGCGACGCCGTCTTCGCGGCACAATCCGCCCTCCAACAAGGGGATGCGCTCCGCGCTCTCGAGGCGCTCGATCAGGGCCTGCAGGCTTCGCCTGACCACCCCACCCTGCTCGCCTGGAAGGGGACGATCCTCGAGGCGCGCGGCGATCCAGCCGCAGTGGGCATATTAGAAGCAGCCCGCCTCGGCCTGGGGGAACGAGACTACTTATTGGAGCGATCGCAGGTGAACCTGTTGCTCAGCCGACACGACCAGGTGATCGCCGACATGACCTACTCGATCGAGCGATTCGCCGACCCCGCTGACGCTTACCTGATGCGTGCGACGGCGCTCGAGCAGCAAGGGAACATCCCGCAAGCGATCCGCGACCTGGAGGCAGCGGCCGCAATCGCCGAGCGGTCGGGCAACGACGCCTTGTTCGCCACCGTGCGGGTGCGGCTGGGGATGCTTCTGCAGATCGCGCCTGGCCTCCTCCCGACCCCTGCACCTTAGCCGGCCTGGGCTAGGAACGCATCTATCGCGCTTAACAGCGCCTGGATGTCTTCCTCGGTAGCGTCGGCCATGTGCGCGATGCGAAAGGTCTTGCCTTTTAGGTCGCCGTAGCCATCCGAGATGTGCATGCCATGTTTGGCGAGGAAGGCGTTCAGCGCACCCACGTCTATATTGCGCGTGTTGGCCACGCAGGTGACGGTGTCGGATTCATAGCCCGGCTCGGCGAAGAGGGCGAACTGTCGGCGCGCCCAATCGCGCACCTGCTGCGCCATGCGCGCGTGGCGCGCGAAGCGGTTCTCCAGCCCTTCGGCCAGCATATCGTCCAGTTGGCGGTCCAGGGCGAACATCAGCGAGATGGCCGGCGTCGCGGGCGTGTGATTTTTATGCAAGAACTTCTCCAGCTCAACGAAGTCGAAGTAGTAGCCGCGGTTTTTGATCGTCGCGGCCTTGGCCAGGGAGCGGTCGCTCACCGCGGCGAAGGCCAATCCAGGCGGCAGCCCGAAGCACTTCTGCGACGAGGTGAGCAACACGTCCAACCCCAAGCCGTCGAAGTCGATCTTCACCCCGCCCAGCGAGCTGACTGCGTCCACTAAAATGAGCGTGTCGGGCGAGAGCGCCTTCACAACGTCCACGATCTCGGTCAGCGGATTCATCACACCGCAGCTTGTCTCATTGTGCACGATCGCGATTGCCTCGAAGGGACGCTTGGTTGGGTCGGCCGCGCGCGCCAACAGCGCCTGGCGCACCAGCTCCGGCTTGATCGCCTGGCCTTCTGGCACGCGCAGCCAGGTGGTGGCCTTACCGTTGCGCTCGAAGACATCGGCCCAGCGCTCGCTGAACGCGCCGCACACCGTGGCCAGCACGCCGCCGGCTGGGTCGTCGCTCACGCAATTTCGCGCGGCGGCCTCCCACAGGCCGGTGCCGGACGAGGTGCTGATGAACACCCGGCTGCGCGTGAAGAAGACCTGGCGCAGCTTGGGCTGGATGCGGGCAAAGAGTGATTCAAAGGGCTTGCCGCGATGGCCGATCATCCACTGCGCCTGCGCTTCTAGGATCGGCTGGCGCACCTCAACCGGCCCAGGGATGAACAGCTTTATGTGATCGTTCATGGCAGGCAAAGCATACTATTCCACAGTTACGCTTTTGGCCAGGTTGCGCGGCTGGTCCACGTCACAACCTAGCCGCACGGCCATCTCATAGGCCAGGCGCTGCATCGGGATGGCGGTCAAGACCGGCACCAGCAGCTCCTCGGCCGGCGGCACCTCGATCACGTAGTCCGCCTTGCTTCGGACGAACTCATCGCCCGCGGTAGCGATTGCGATCACCGTCCCGCCGCGCGCCTTCACCTGCTCGATTTGCGAGACCATCTTCTCGTATACGCTATCGTGGACGGCCACGCACACTACGGGCATCTTCTCGTCAATCAAAGCGATCGGCCCATGCTTCATCTCGCCGGCCGGATAGCCCTCAGCGTGAATGTAGCTGATCTCCTTGAGCTTGAGCGCGCCCTCCAGGGCAATCGGATAGTTCACGCCCCGCCCCAGGAAGAGGAAGTGTTCGCGGTCGTGAAAGCGATTGGCCAGCTCCTGGTAGATCGGGGTCGCATCCAGCATCTGGCTGACCAGTCCAGGTAGGTGCGCCAGCGCGCGCGCCAGCGCATACGACCGCCCGTCTTCTGCGGCGCTGGCCTGCGCCAGCGCACAGGCCAGCAGATATTGATCCACAATCGAGGTGAGGAAAGTCTTGGTGCTACACACGCCGATCTCAGGGCCAGCCCGCATGTGGATGACGCCGCTGGCCATGCGTTCGGCCTGTGAGCCGACCATATTGACGATGGCCCACACCTGCGCGCCGCGCTCTCGGCCCGTGCTCATCGCCGCCAGTGTGTCGGCCGTCTCACCAGATTGGGTGATGCCCAGCACGGCCATGCCAGGCCCAACCAGCGGATCTCGATAGCGATACTCGCTTCCGTAGTCCACCTCAACGGGCACATGCGCGATGCGCTCAATGTAGAAGCGGCCAATTAGGCCGGCGTGAAGCGAGGTGCCGCAGGCCACAGCATGCACACGGGCCGGGAGGCGAGCCGCGTCGAGCGCCAGTTGCTCTAAATGAACAGCGCCGGTCTGGAAGTTCACCCGCCCGCGCAACGTATCGGTGATCGCGCGCGCCTGCTCGAAGATCTCCTTCTGCATGAAGTGGCGATACTCGCCTTTCTCCGCGCTGACCGGATCCCAGGGGATGGCGTGCGCCTTTTTATGAACCAGCGTGCCGTCCAGCCGGCGCACAACAAGCCCATCCAGCCGGACGATCCCCACCTCGCCATCATCCAGGAAGATCACCCTGCGGGTATGTTCCAGGATGCCGGGGACGTCGGAGGCGACGAACTGTTCACCTTCTCCCAGGCCGATGACGATGCCGCCAGCATTGCCCAGGCGCGCTGCGATCAGCATGTCCGGCGCGTCGGCGCACATCATCACGACGGCGTTCGACCCGCGCAACTGACCGATCGCGGCGAACGCTGCGCGCTCGAAGGACATACCGTCCTTCATGTAGCGATCCACGAGGTGGGGAATGACCTCGGTATCTGTCTCACTGCGGAAGCGCGCGCCATCGGCAGCCAAGGCTGCTTTCAGCTCGACGAAGTTCTCGACGATGCCGTTGTGGATGACGGCCACCGTACCGGCCTCGTTGAGATGGGGATGCGCGTTGTGCTCTGTCACGCCGCCGTGCGTCGCCCAGCGCGTGTGGCCGATCCCTATCGTGTGCGTGGCCGCCAATAGACCCGGTTCAGCCTGGAGCTTGGCCTCCAGGTTGCCCAGCTTGCCGGTAGCGCGCTGGACGCATATCCGGCCTTCGTGCAAGACGGCAAGGCCGGCCGAATCGTAGCCGCGATATTCCAGCCGCCTTAAGCCATTCAGGACGATTGCGGCAGCTGGGCGCAGCCCAATGTAACCGATGATCCCGCACATGTGAATAAACGCGAGAAGCGCCTGCGCGGCGCTTCTCGGAACGTCAGTCGGAGCGCGACCGTCAGCGGCCCATGACCACGCGCAGCGTCGCGCAGGCCGGGCATGAGCCATTCGGTCGGAAGATCGAGTAGCCAGCCTGCGGGTCCTCGGCGTCATATTGGCGGCGATCCATGTTCCAGATGATCATCATGCGGACCTTGCCGCTATCGCGCGAGAGCTGAGCCGCGCGCGCCAGCCACTGGGCCTGGTTGGCCAGCGTGATGTTGGATGCCCACTGGAAGTTCGGCGCCTGGATCGACCCAAGGCCCTCGGGCGTGAGATAACCTAGCTCGGTCCAGCAGACCGGGCGCTGGCCGCCGAAGGCATCGTAGGTCACGTTCAGCGTGCCCCAGAAGTACCACTGATGGTGATCGCTGCTGCCGACCGGCGCGCCGCTGGTCTGGTCTGGGCCGACCATCGTGCCGTTGTGGTGCGCGCCGATGCAATCCATCCACTGCGCCGCGCCCGCAGCCGCCATCCGTCGGAGGAACGGCGCGTCGTCGCAGCCGGCGTTGGTGCAGTTGCCGCCGAAGTAGCCGGTGGGCGCCATGGCCGCGCTGATCACCAGGACGTCGGGATTGGCCGCCTTAATGGCGAGGTAAGCCTCGCGCAACATGTTGACGTAATTCTCGGGGTTCACTTGGCCGTTGCCCGGGCCGCCATACTCGCGGTCCAGGTTGGGCTCGTTCCACACCTCGATTGCGTCAGCGCCCTGTCGAACGAGGTCAGCCAGGTAAGCCGCGAACTCGCGGTGATAGTTAGGATCCGCCGCCCGCGCGCGCTCGCCCACTGCACCGATCAACACCTTGAGGCCGGCGGCTTTGGCCGCCGCGATCCGCCCTGGGATGTCCGTATCCTGGGTCTGGAACTTCACCCAGGTCATACCGATGTCGCGCATCTGGTTGAACACGGCGGTGCTGCCCATATGCCCGCCCAGCTCGAAGGTCCAGTTGCCGCTGGGGCGCGGGGCGGGCGCGGGAGGCGCAGGAGCAGCCGGTCCAGGCGCAGCAGGGGCAGCCCCGAACGAGGTGTATTGCGCAAAGACGAACGCTGGCCGATTGTTGTACAAGATTTGCAGCCAGCGACCATCAGCGGTGCGCGCGGTCGCCTGCACCACGTCGCCGCGCCGCAAGCGGCCTAAGATCGTGTCGTTCAGGCTGGGGCCACTGCGCACGTTCAGGAAATCCGAGGTGACCGTGACGCTGGTGCCGGCAGGCGCAGCCGGCGCAGGCGCAGGTGCCGGTGCACCTGACTGGCAGCTGCCGCCGGGTACCGCAAATTGCGCGAAGACAAAGCCCGGTCGGCCGTTGTAATTAATGCGATACCAGGCGCCATCAGCAGTCTTGGCGTCGGCCGTCACCTTCTGCCCACAGGTCAGCCGGCCGATGATTGCGTTGCCTGTGCTCGGGCCTTCCCGAACGTTTAGAAAGGGTGTGGTCACCGTAAGTTCCACGCCCGCACCTTGAGCGTGCAGGCTACCTTGAACAGCAACTAACACTATGACGATCAACAGCGATTTATATCTCCTCATAGGCAATCCCTAAACCTTAGCATCTCCTAGATTTTAAAGATACTTCTCCACTGCCCAGCCGCCCTCTCGCATTGGTGTCATTAGCAGCGTGTCAGCGACCGGCGCGTATAAAAGTTTACTATCTCCGCGCAGCGCGTCGAGCACGTCGCCCATGCAGTCGGCCAGCGCCACTGTCTTCTCCAGCGCCTGGGCAATGTCAATCGGCGACACGTCGTCGAGGGCGACACCATCAGGATGGTCAAACATCAGGCGCGGCAGGACAATCAAATCACCGCACAATTCAACGTCTTGCAACTGGCGGATGACGTCCTGCCCGCAGAGCAAGCCAGCGACGGTGATCGTCTCTCCGAGGCGCTCGTTGACGATCGGGAAGACCCGCAGCGGGACGCCAGTCAAGCGAGTGAACGCGCGCGCGGCGCGCGCCAGCGTCGGGGCAAAGAGCATGCCGGTGACCAAGCTGGCCGCCTTGAACAACATGGGGAGCCAGGCAACCCTCGATAGCTCATTGCGCTTCACGCGCTCCCACTCGTTTAGGAAGTCACGCACCATTCCCAGGCCATTGGACTGCAGCGCTAACCCGTCGTAGGCGCGCTTGGGGGGCACTGGCCGATTGGCGAGCAGATACCACTCATCCGTGGCATATACGAAGCCAACGCCGAAGGCGCGCCGAAACTCGGCCTGCCACGCTGCGACCTGCGCGAGGACAGCCAGCGCCTCGGCCGGCGTGTGCGGACGAAACCCATACTTGTGATGGCGGGTGAGGCCGACCGGGACGATGCTCACCGAAAGCACGTGGGGATAAAGCGTCGCCAGTTGGCGAACGCTCTCCTCCATCCGCGGGCCATCGTTCAGCCCAGGCGTGATCACCAACTGGGTGTGCACGGTGATGCCATGATCGGCCAGCCAGCGCAGTTGGGCCATCACGTCCGGCGCCTGTGGATTGCGCAGGCAGCGCCGGCGCGTCTCCAAGTCCGTAGCATGCACGCTGACGTAGAGCGGCGTCAGGCGCTGTTCGGCGATGCGCGCCCAGTCCGCTTCGCTCAGGTTGGTGAGCGTGACGAAGTGCCCGAACAGGAAGGAGTAGCGATAGTCGTCATCCTTGATGTAGAGCGTGCGACGCATGCGCGGCGCGTTCTGGAGCACGAAGCAGAACGGACACAGGTTGTTACAGCGCCGAATGTCTATATCGAAGGTGGGATGGACAAACTGGAGGCCAAGCGCCTGACCGAACGCCCGCTGCACAGTGACCTCGCGCGTCGCGCCATCGCGGACGAAGCGCAGCGTCAGGACTTCCTCGGCGGCGTAGAACTGCGCGTCTATCACGTCGCGCAAGGGGTGACCGTTGATTGCGATCAGGTCGTCGCCGGGGCACAGGCCGGCCTGCTCAGCGGCGCTGCCGGGTTCAACGCGCTGGATCAGGCCCATGGTCAAGCATAGACCCCGCGCATGTGCGGCGGCAGCACAGCGGCCAGCCGGCGCATGGCAAAGTCGGTCAGCTCCATGAGCTGCGCGCGCGTAGGCGGATCGTCCTGAGCGACCAGCTTGAATGGTTCGCCCAGCGTAATCGTCACCTCTGCGCGACACAGCCTTTTGAGGCACGGCAGGATGTCCGGCGTGCCGACGATCCCCGCTGGCAGGACCCATGCGCCGGTGCGCACAGCCAGGAAAGCCAGCCCTTCCTGGCCATGGATCAGGCCGCCGGTCTTGCTGCGGGTGCCCTCCGGCGAGATAAGCACAGCACCACTCTCGAACAGCACCTCAGTCGCTGCCTTGATCGCCTGCAAGTCCACAGCGCCGCGATGGACGGGGATCGCGCCGTAGGGGGCGACCAGCCAGCGCACGCGCCAATCCTCAAAGGTCTCCACCTTGGCCAGTGGCGTGATCGGCCGGCCCAGCGCCGCCAGCACCACGAACGGATCAGCCCAGTTCACGTGATTGATCATCACGATCACCCCGCCGGCCTGCGGCATGCGCTCCGGATAGATCACGCGATGGCGCATGCCCAGGCGATACCACGCCCGCAGCCAGGCGTTGTAGAACCCGCGCAGCGGAGCGCGCTTGTGCCACTTCCAGCGCCGGCTGAAGGCCGAACGCTTGCCGGGCGTGCGGGCGAGTGAGCGCGTCATACGATGGGTGACAGGGCAGCGTCGCGCGCCCTGACCAGGGCGATCGCGCGCGCCAGCGTCTCCTCCGCGCTCAGGTGCGTGCAATCCAAGATCACCGCGTCATCTGCCGGTCGCAGCGGCGAATCGGCGCGCGAGGAATCCAACTGGTCGCGCCGGCGCAGGCCCTCCAGGACATCGTCATAGCGACTGGGCGCGCCGCGCTGGACCAGTTCACGATGCCGTCGCAAAGCGCGCGCCTCCAGCGAGGCGTCCAGATAAATCTTCAGGTCAGCATCCGGCATCACCACTGTGCCGATGTCACGACCCACCACGATGGCTTGCTGGTCGCCGGCGATGCGCCGCTGCTGGGCGACCATCGCCCGCCGCACCCGCGAGAACGCTGCCACGATGGACACTGCGGCATCTACCTCTGGCTCGCGCAGCGCCCAAGTCACATCCTCGCCATCCAGCCAGACCGTGTAGGGCCGGCCATCGTCTTGATGAGGCAGTGACACTTCGATGCGCACGCACTCGGCCAGGTCCGACACAGCCGCTTCGTCAGCGGGCGAAATGCCGCGCCGCAGGGCAGCCAGCGCCACGGCACGGTAGGTCACACCGGTATCGAAGTAGAGAAAGCCGAGATGCCTAGCCAGCCCCAGGCCGAGCGTGCTCTTGCCCGCGCCGGCTGGACCATCAATCGCAATTGTGCGCACCTTGTGCTTGCAGGACATCGCCGCTCCTCCAGCGCATCAGCGCGGCCACTTCTGCATCGGTGAGCCTGCGCCACTGGCCCAATTTTAGTTGACCCAGCGCGACACAACCGATTCGCACGCGCACAAGCTGAAGGACAGGATGGCCGAGCGACTTGGCCACGCGCCGGATCTGGCGCTTGCGTCCCTCGCGCATGACAATGCGCAACCAGGTCGCATTTAGTTGATCGCGTGGCAGCGGCGGTTGGGGACGGATGATGCTCACATCAGCAGGCGCAGTAGGCCGCTGCTCGCCGGCCAGCCACACGCCACCCCGCCAGCGCGCTAGCGTCGCTTCGTCCGGTCGGCCAGCGACCAGGGCGTGATATTCCTTTTCGTGCTCGAAACGAGGATGAGCCAGACGGTGGGCGAAGGCGCCGTCGTTGGTCAACAAGATCAGGCCGCTGGTATCCTTATCCAGCCGGCCCACAGCGAACAGCCGTTGAGGGAGGCGCACCAGGTCGAACACTGTCTTTGTGCCCGCCACGCTGCGGTCAGAGAGGTAGCCGACCGGCTTGTGAAGCGCGATGTACACCTTCTCCTCTGGTGGTGCGAGCAGCCGCCCATCCACGCGCACCTCATCTATTGGCGAGACGACAGCGCCGAGCGTGGCCACCTGTCCGTTAACGGTCACGCGGCCGGCGGCGATCAGCGCTTCGCACTTGCGCCGCGCCCCCAGACCCGCCTGGGCCAGCAGCTTCTGCAAGCGCATCCTAGCGCGCGTCGTCTGAGGGCGCGACGCCATTCACCGCGGATGGCGCTGCAGCGGGGAGCAGGTCGAGGTTCTGGACCGGCGGCAGCTCATGCACGCCGCGCAACCCAAAGTGACTCAAGAAGTCGAACGAGACGCCGTAGCGCATCGGATGCCCCACCGTGTCAGCGCGGCCCATCTCCTGGATCAGGTTGCGCGCCAACAGGGTATTGATCACACCGTCGCAGTTCACGCCGCGGATCGCCTCGATTTGCGGCTTGGTGATCGGCTGGTTGTAAGCGATGACGGCCAGCGTCTCCAACGCTGCTGGCGAGAGCCGCGCGCGTTCCTCCAGGCCGAGAAAGCGCTGAATGCGCTCAGCCATCTCCGGGGCTGTGACCAGCCGCACTCGGTTGCCAAGGCGCTGTAGCCGGATGCCACGGGCCTGGTAGTGCTCGGCAAGCGCCTCAAGCGCTGCTTCAACTTCGGCCGGCGTCGCATCCAGCGCGCTCGCCAGCACGTTCACCGTCGCCGGCTCGCCCGACGCAAACAGCAGCGCTTCCACTTGAGCGGCCAGCGAGAGCGCGGGAGGCGCGTCGTTGGTCAGCACGGGCGAATCGTCCATCGCGGACTCACGCAGGGCGTTCGTCGCC
>Ga0308396_1001401_pt1 | contig 12428 bp, 10 predicted proteins | sample Hotspr2SamplePe2_FD_202359 | JGI IMG/M metagenome (GOLD analysis project Ga0308396, IMG submission 202359) | Hot spring phototrophic mat microbial communities from Mushroom Spring, Yellowstone National Park, Wyoming, United States - 20050930_Pe2 ... | reverse complement strand
GGGCCAGCATCATACTTATGCACACCCGATGCGGAAAGCAAATGACATTCCTACCATAGCAGGAGGATCGCCCTGAGGGAATACCACGATCCTGATGAGTACGGTGGGGATGATGTCGCGGCCGGCGGCATCGGCTGTTGCGAGGTAGAAGGGATACTGTGGAAACATCACCATCCCGCATACGAGCCATACTCCTGGATTTCGACGGTACGTTGGCTGATAGTTTTGCTGCTATTACCGCAAGCACCAATCATGTCCGCGCTGCTTACGGTTTGCCCCCCCTGAGCGAGGCCGAGGTGCGACGGCACGTGGGATGGGGTCTTCAGCGTCTCTTACAACAACTGGCACCCGGCATTCCCCTCGACGAGGCGGTAGCTCGCTATCGGGAGCACCACGACCGGATCCTGCTGGAACAAACACGCTGGCTCCCCGGCGTCACTGCCACCCTGGCCGAGCTGGCACGCCGAGGCTATCGCTTGGGAGTCTGCAGCAACAAACGGGTCGAATTCACCCGCCGTCTGGTCGGATCCCTGGCCTTGGGTCCTGCTATCGGCTGCGTTCTGGGGCCGGAGGATGTCGGCGGGCGAACCAAACCAGACCCTGCTATGTTATTAGAGGGACTGCGACGATTGGGAGTTTCACCTCACGAGGCACTGTATGTGGGAGACATGAGTATTGATGTGGAAACAGGACGAACTGCAGGAGTCCCTGTATGGATCATCCGGGGAGGACCGGAAAGCGAGGAGACCATCCGTCAGGCCCAACCGCAGCGGATCCTGAATCGCTTCGACGAACTGCTGCAGTGGCTTCCTGCAATCCACCCCGGGAACAATCCACCCCAGAGCTGACATGTTCGGGGGCGTGCGACAACCCAGCACAAGCACTTACTCCGCTACCCGCTCGGAACTCTTCGCCATCGGGATCACCCCTCGCAAGGAGACAACAGCATGACAACGATATGGGCATTGATAATCCCTTCTGTAACCACCTCTTTCTTGTGGGCCGACGCACTTCTGGCTTGTCCGCGAGTGAGCGTCGCTCGAGGACCGACGGGCACTGGGGTGGTCATCGCACATCAGGAGGAGGTGGGTTGGTTGTTGACAGCGGCCCATGTGGCCATCGACGAGCGGGTAGAGGTCGCATTTACATCCTGGCACAGTTACCCTGAAGTGACCTGGTATGGGCGCAATGCCCGCGTGGTCGCACGCTGGCCTCAACAAGACCTGGCCTTGGTCCGTTTCGAGACGGGACGACGAAAGGTACCTGCGATCCCTCTAGCTCCAGCCTGGGAACGTCCCAAGCGATTCCCCGCCACTGCCTGGAGCATCGGCATGAACACCGAGGGAATCGCCGTTGTTCGAACGGAACAACTGGAAGCTCGCGAATATGTGGACGATGCCGATCGAAACGGCGTTTTCTTCTGGCGGACAAACCAGGCACCCTCGGCAGGTCGCTCAGGCGGACCTTTATTGGACGTGCAGCGTCGTGTCATCGGCATAGCTGTGGCCGCCCGCGGCTCGCGGGGCTACTACCTCCACCATGACGAAATTCTCGCTGCCCTGCTGACAGGCGGCTACAAACACCTCCTCTCACCTCGCTAAAGCCAGCTGAACAGAGTTGATGGCTGCCCCATATCATCCCCCCGATCACTTCGACCCAAAGTTTCGACCGGGTAATGATGGATTTCATTGTTACGGACCGTCCTGGATTTCAGTCCAACTTTTGGATTGCAAGTTTGCAAGGTTGTGGGGTTTGTGCGTAATCGGAAATTATCCCAAACTACTCTAGCATCAACAACGGGATGAAATAAACTAGTTATAAGGGTAGGCCTGAGACAGGAATTGCACCGGGAGAAGCATCATGCCTAAACTCGCACTGCAGCTGTCAGGACTGCTGCTGCTTCTGCTGGCAGCGGTCGTAGCGACGGCAGAAGTGAGGGAGAGTCTGGAAACACCACCCGCACTGGCCAAGGACACTGCTACCTCACCAGAGGAATTTTCTCTGACCCTGGTGGAAGGGGATGAGGCCGCGGCTGCAACTTGGATCGAGACGGGTCGCCGCCGCCAGGACACACGCATCGCTCGCTTGCCTCGACCCAAGGCTCCCACTCGTCGCCGCTGATCGTTGGGTGAACGGTTCAAGATAGCCGATCACTGCCTCTTGCGACATTCCATGTCACTGCCAGGGTATTCCTATTCCTATTTCTTCTCCGAGATCCGGGAAATTCCTGGTGTTCGTCGAGCAGGGATCGCCCTGCTGATTGCCTGTGTCGTTCTCACTCCCTGGCCATTGGGCTGTGCCAGTCCGGCCAGTCAGTGGGTGGTGATGTTGGGCATCCTGACGATGATATGCTGGGCGGCCTATGATTTCTGGACAACCCGGCGAGATTATGGCTTACGACGCGACCCACTTGCCGGGTGTCTGATAGGCCTTACCCTCTGGACGTGGTGCCAAACCCTGCCGTTACCTCTCCGTTGGGTCGCTATTCTGAGCCCCCAGGCAGCGGAGTGGCATCTGAACTTACGTCCTGAGCAGGACGAACTGCTTGCGGGGGAAGCACCGGAATTGGTAACCGGTCGTTCTGCTTGGATTCCCCTCAGTGTGGCTCCGCTGCAAACGCAGCGTCTGGCGGGACAACTGACAGCAGTCTGCCTGGTTTACCTGGCGGGGCGTCTGCTGGTGGGTCGTGGAAATCATCTTCCCCATCTCGCTTGGGCCGCATGTGGAACGGGACTCCTCTTGTCCCTCACAGGGATCATTCAATATCTGAGCGGAGAGCGAGAACGTATTTACGGCCACTTTGTCACCGATGGCCCTTCTTTTGGACCATTCGTCAACAAGAATCACTTCGCGTTTCAGATGGAACTGTTAGTGGGGTTATCGTTCGGACTTTGGCTGTCCGAGTGGCGCCGTTGTGGCTGGCGCTCACCCACTACAGTCGGGGTTTTCTTCATTCTGGGGCTGATGTTCGCTGCGGTGATTCTCAGTCAATCGCGGGGAGGCGTGCTGGCACTGATCATCAGCCTAACAGTGGCCTCCGTGTCAGCAATCTCCCGAAATTCTTACCGCCATACCCTTGGGATAGGACTGATCCTGCTACTGGTTGTCAGCGCAGCCTGGTTGTTGTGGTTAGGAAACGAAGCCGTCTTTAGTCGTCTGGCAACGCTCTGGCACCTCGAAGCGGACAATCGCACGCCCGTATGGCAGAACGCCTGGCGGCTGATCCTTCTTTTTCCCCTGACTGGCACAGGAGGAGGAGGATACACCCTAGCGGAGCTGGCGACACGACCCCACCATCTGGGTCCTGTGATTTCCACAACAGCTCATAACGAATATCTAGAAGCCTGGATCGAAGGGGGGATCGTCCGCGGGGTAACCACTCTGATGTTGGTGTTTTTCGCTTTGCGCCATGCATGGCGAGCATACCGTATGCAGAGAGAGGCGCTGGATCTCGGCCTTTTCGTTTCCCTATTCGCTGTAGCGGTTCACAGCATCGTCGATGCTGGCCTTCATGTCCCCAGTGTCGCTCTGGGAACGACGATCGTGGCCATTTTCGCAGCTGCCCGTGCTTCTCCTTCCTCTCTTGCGGCTGCGGCTCCCGAACCGATGACACGTCGGGCAGTGCAAAGCGAATTGCTGCTGGTGATGGCTATATTGGCCCTGGCTGCTGCGTTGCCCCTTTACTGGGATTATCGAGCGGACAAATGGCAGCAGCGTGCTGCCATCACAGTTTCTCGTAGCGAAGCGGTGCACTGTTTGGAACGTGCTTTGAAATGGCGACCACGGGACTTCGAGATTTACGAGCAGCTTGCTGCGTTACATCTCCAGCAAGGGATCGAAGCCAATCGCCTGATGCATGGATCTTTGGCGGGTCCTTTGGCTGTCCTACTCCCTGCGGACCTGATGACACAATCCGACAGCCCAGGGCATTTTCAGGCAGCACTACGGGCCAGTCGTGCCGCACGCGATGCCCAACCGCTCTGGCCGGGCCCACATCTGCGTTTAGCCGCTCTCCATCGGTATGCTCTGCGAGCCGATGATATCGCAACTTACCTCACCCGTGCCCAGACGGTCGGACGTGCTGATCCTGATGTCTGGTTTGCGTGCGGACAGGTGTGGGCTGTATCGGGAAATTGGTCCGAAGCCTCGCATTGCTGGAAAGAATCCCTCCTACGCTCACCCAAACACTTACCCGCCATTGCCCGCTGGATGGCAATCGGACCGATAACACCGGACCATTTCCGGCAATACGTCTTACCTGATGATCCCCTCTTGTGGTATCAGGCGGCAAGATATCTTTTCCCATCGACTGTCACGCCATTACGTCAGCAGTGGTATGCCATCGTGGCCGAGCGCTTTGCCCAGGTACCCACGATCACTGAGCCAGTATCATTTCGGGCATGGGCGGATGCTCTGATTCAGTGTGGCCGTCACCAGCAATCTTTGGAAGTTCTGGAGCAGGGTGTTCGTCAATTTCCTCATGACCGAATCTTGAGAGAACTCCTCGCAATCCAACTCGAACTGGAAGATCGCTTTGCCGAAGCTCGAATCCATTGGGAGTGGCTGGCTGAACATCATCCGGACCATAAACCCTACGTACGGCGGGCGGCAGCCGCCCAACGTGCAGTCATGTTGCAACAGGTAATCGATCGCCAACGCTAGCCTCGGGGAAGTCCTACTTCTTTCGGGTTCCCAGAAGGATATCATTCCTCACGGTTTTCGATAACATTCCACATCGCGTCAGGAAAATCCGCTTCGCGGTACATAAAGGGAGTGTAAGGGAGTCACGGTAGCGGTTCTCCCCCATACCGAGAAGTACCAAGTCTGGCCCCACAATTGATCGGAGTCCCTTTCAGGCGAAGCTCGTCAGGCGAGGCGGGCAAACTCTAGGGTGCAGAAACCGCGGCAATTGTACAGCTCATCGATCGAAATCACAATATCCCCGTCATTCGGATTGCCATAAGCGGTCGCACCCCCATCGATTTGCCAGGGATTGCGTAAGTGGACGTTAACCACTTCACCCGTCAGTCCATCCAGCTCCACACCGGTGACAACATACTGGTGATTGCTAATCAGATATCTGCTGGTCGAGATGTGGATACCGATAGTCACAGCATAGCGGGTGTTGGGATTGGGAGGATAAAGGAGGCTTTTGATCCCCGCACCCAAGGAGGCAGCATTGGCGAAAGCCGGCAATCCAAAAGAGTAGGAACTGTGGAAGGCGATGGCGCCGGTCTCCGGTAGTTGAAAAGCGTTGTACGCATCAATCGTGAAGCCACCTTCAATCGAGCTATAGCTATTGGCTCCCGGCACGCGATGGAAGGCAAATGCCTTCTCGATTACCGGGGCCCACATGCTCCCACCTCGCCCAAAGGCCGTGTAGGAAAGGACCTGATCCCCATAGCGACTGACCGGCAGATCGTTGTCCACACGGTAGAAAGTGCTTCCGAACCGAACTCCGTATGTGCCATCCCCAAAGTCCACGACCATCGACTTGATGGAATTGGGGTTCGCATAAGCCATAGAGGCCAGGCTAGCCAAGAACCAGCAATCCCCCAAAACTCCCTGCTTGATATCATTGATGTGAGGACCAGCGGGTCCAAAGAGCGGGCGACCATCAAACCGTTCATAATAAAAATTCTGGCCACTAGCTGTTTGGGGCAATAAAGCGGGGTCGATCAGCCGGTCGCCGTCCAACGTTCGGTCCGCTCCGGGGTTCGCGAAGGCCTGCACAGCATTGATAACATCCGCGGCGCTGGCTGCCACGACATTGTCTGTTTGCAACCCATTCTTATCCACCCATATCACGTCGAAGCCGAGACCCGGATCGACCGTATCACCCACCAGATCATTGATGGTGATGATGGTGTCGTCACCTGTTCCGCCGAATACGGTATTCACACCTGCCCCGCCGTTGAGCCAATCGTTGCCCGCCCCACCATAAATGATGTCATTACCCCCATTCCCGTGAATCCAGTCATCTCCTCCTTGGCCGAACAGTCGGTCGTTACCCTGGCCACCACGAATGGTATCATTACCGGCGCCGCCGTAGGCCTCGATGCTTCCGGCACCCCGAGCTTGTAACAAATCCCGACCGGCATTCCCATACATACGGACCAACCGTGCCCCGGCAGGTCCAACAGCCGTGATCATGTCATTGCCCCGCCCACCGTAAACCTCGATCCTTTGCACGGTCGAGGATGCATAACTCCAGGTCCGATCCGTGATCAAATCCCGCACCATCACTGTGCCCGGATTGTTCTGATGCACCAAAATGCTGCTGTCCTGATTGTCTGCGACGACCTTGAGGATTCCGTTGAGCAGTTGGATAGAAGCCACCGCCGGGACCGTACGATCTTCCAGCATAGTCACCATAGGACAGAAATGGGATGTGTTCCGCACAGCCATGGCATGAACCTCACAGAAAATTGAAACAGATGAAATTACACAGATGGCGACATTGGCGGAGTCTTTGCCTTCTTATGTCAGTGTAACCAGCAGCGATTGCCTGTCAACCAGGGTTTTCCAGATTACGGTAGCTGAGAGGACGGTGGTGCCTCGCTCTTCTTCCTTTCAACCCCTATATTGAGTAGTGACTACAATTCAGGAAAAACGGTAGCAACACAACCTATGATGTCCCCGCATTGTTGTGTTGCCCAAGCGGGTAATAACGACGCAAGTGCGGAACGATAACAGAAATGTGGCCATCACGAGAGGAAACCGAGCGTCTGGTGGAAGCTGCCCGTCGCGGGGATTCCCAGGCAGCAGAACAACTACTGCGAACCCACCGGGAGCCTCTCCGCCGACTCATCGCGACCCGCTTAGATCCGGTTCTGGCCCGACGCCTGGATGCCTCGGACATCGTCCAAGATGTTTTGCTGGAGGCCAATCAACGACTCATCGCCTACCTTCAGAAACCGGACATGCCCTTTCACCTGTGGTTGCGGCATCTGGCTCAGGATCGGATCATCGATGTCCATCGGCGTCATCGTCTGGCTCAGCGTCGTAGCATGGATCGTGAGGAAAGTTTGCAAGCGGCAGGATGGATGGACGATCCCTCCGCCACCGACTGGGCGGCGCAGTTGGTGGATACGGAAAGAACGCCGGCTTCCGAGGCCATTCGACGGGAGTTGCTCCGCCGGGTCACCGCTGCTCTTGGGCAATTGCCGGAGACCGACCGGGAAATCCTGCTTTTGAGACATCAAGAACAGTTGAGCAACCAGGAAGCAGCCACGATATTGGGGCTGAGTGAAGCTGCCGCCTCGATGCGATATCTGCGGGCACTCCGCCGGCTCCGTGCACTTCTGATTCCGAACTCCACGGAAAAAAAGCCTTTCCCTCCGACTCAGGAGGACAACCCACCGTGACGAGTGTTTCCTTGTGGGCGGTTCATCTGGCGGACGGAGCCATCGCAGAAACCTGGATTGCTGCCGGCTGGCTGGGCTGCATCCTCCTCCTGTTGCGACCTCTCCAGCATCTCCGGGAAGAAGACATCCCCCGCCTCGGGTTGTTGACGGCTGCTTTCTTCGTCAGCTCCAGCATTCACATCAAGCTGGCAATCCTGCCCACCAGTGTTCATCTGCTCCTCAACGGCCTGGTCGGCGTTCTCCTGGGCCCACGTGCCCCCATCGCCATCGCCATCGGCTTACTTCTCCAGTATGTGCTGCTGGCTCACGGAGGATTGACCACTTTAGGCTTGAACACATCCATCATCGCCGCACCCGCTTGGGGAGCCGCTCTGTTGGAACGGCGATTGCGAACGGTGCTGTCGCCCTTCTGGCGTGGGGTCCTGCTCGGCGGCGGAACCGTAGGATTGACCGTTCTGCTCAATTTTACAGTTCTACTTTTGGGAGGCAAAGAAGATTGGGGAGTGTTGGCCCGGCTGGTCCTGCTGGCTCATATACCCGTGGTTGTGCTGGAAGCAGCAATGGTGGGAGTGATTCTGGCGTATATTGAGCGGGTCAAGCCGGAATTGCTGGAACACTCTCCGACGCCCACCATGACGATGACCTCTGGACCTGGTGCTGGCAATCCCCGCGAACGCCGTAAGGATGGTGCCGTTTCTGGCATCTGCTAGGAAGAAACCGGAAGGACTTCCTCAAAGGGTACCTCCCATTGCCCCAAGCCGATATGTACAGTGACAAGACGTTTACGCTGGTCCACACGCACGACACGTCCGACGGCATCGAATCGGCTCACTCGCACGGTCTCCCCTTCCCGCAGGCGACTCCGCCATTGTTGGAGCTGAGTCAACTCCGCCGCTTGTTGTTCCAGTTGAGCGCGACGCTGGGCATAGGCCTGTTTTTCCTGCTCCGCGGCAAGCCGAGCCGCAACAGCTTCCGTTTTGGCTTGTTCGGCCTCCTGACGCACACGTTGCAACCGAGCCAGTTCCGCGGCCACATCCCGACCCTGGTGCAGATAACGGGCTGCACGCTGGAGTAACTCGGGAGGCAGTTGCAGACGCCGGGCAATGGTCAACGCATTGCTCATGCCAAACTGGCCGATATGGAGTCGATAGGTGGGTCGCAAAGTTTCCACATCAAATTCGACGGCCCCGTTTTCTGCCCGAGGGTTGCTGAACGCATAGGTCTTGAGATCTCCCAAGTGGGTGGTGACCATTGCCCGACAACCGATCTGGTCCAACTGATCGAGGATGGCCCGTCCCAAAGCTGCGCCTTCGGTAGGATCTGTGCCCGCCCCCAGCTCATCCAGCAGTACTAGACTATCTGCCGTAGCGGTTTGCAGGATCGAAGCAATCCGGGACATATGAGCGCTGAAGGTGCTGAGGGATTGCTCCAGGCTCTGTTCGTCGCCAATGTCCGCCAGGATGTGACGAAAGACGGGGACCAGACTTCCCGGGGCTGCGGGGATATGTAATCCCGATTGCGCCATCAAGCAGAGCAGTCCTGTCGTTTTCAGAGCCACAGTTTTACCACCGGTGTTGGGACCCGTGATAATGAGGATGTTGAAATGGAATCCCAGCCGAACATCGATGGGCACTACCTGGCGGGGTGTCTGGTCCGCCGAGGGATTGGTACGAAAGAGATGCTCGAGCAATGGATGTCGCGCTTGCTGCAACCAAAGCCGACCTTCGGTGTTCAGTTGGGGAGCCGACATGCGGTAGTCCCGGCTGAACCGAGCCTGGGCGGTAATGAGATCAAGACGGGCAACGACGTCGAGGGCATATCCGAGAGGTCTAGCCAGGCGACCCACTTCCGCGCTGAGCCGACGAAGCACCCGCTGCACCTCCCGCTCTTCCGCCGCCTTGAGTGTCACCCGTTCCGCGTGGAGGGCCGCCACGGATGCCGGTTCGATGAAAACCGTCTCGCCTGTCGCACTCATGCGATGCACTACACCCGCTACCTTATGACGATAATTCACCGCCACGGGCAAGACATGGTGGTCCCCATGCACCGTGGCATTGGGATAACTGAGCAGGCGACGCAATTCCGGATCCCGCAGCATCCGACGGATTTCGCCTTTGATCCGTTCCTCCAGTTCGTGCAACCGGCGGCGGATCTCAGCCAGTTCATTACTCGCCAGGTCCAGCACATGACCCCGTGAGTCGATACAAGCCGTGATGAGGCGTGCCGTAGGGCCAAAATCTTCGATCCCCGCCAGGAGCTCCATCAACCCCTTACAACTCGGAGGAAGACGCATACGGTAGCGATACAAGGCACCGGTGGCCTGTAACGTTTCCGCGATCTGAACCAGTTGCTCCGCAGCCAGCATCGTCCCTAGTGCTGCCCTACGGACCCAAAGCCGGATATCATGAACCCCATGCAGCGGCGGTGTCACACCGGCATCCAGGGCTTCGACCATTTCGCTCGTCCAGGCTATCTGACGCCGGATGTGAGCAATATCGGTCGATGGCTCCAGACGGCGGGCCAACTCCCGACCTAACGAGGTGCTTGCATATGAGGCCAGCAGTTCGCGTATCGTCTCGTATCCCAGCAGCTCTAACGTGTGGGCATCCATGTAGATATTCTAGGATCGGCTGCCTGGGAACCGAATGAATGTTTCTCATCTGCTCCCAACGGCCGTTTGTCCCCCACTCCTAACGGATCTGACGCGCCCACGTTTCCAAAAAATACCCGCTCCCCGCTGGAGCCTGAAACTCCTTGGGACGTGGTCGGTCCACGGGACCATAACACAGCTTCAATTGATTCCCAGCCAACTCATAAATTCCGTGCCGCTTTTGCCCCTTCAAGGGCCCGTCCTTGAACTCAAAGAGGATTCCCTTGGGTTGCGTCGTAGGATCCAGCGTGACGTGAACCGTGGCCAGCACGATCGGCCGGCTTTTCCCATCTTTTCCCTTATCGATAAAGTAGAGGTAATAGTCGCTCTGATCATATACGGCGGTGATCTGTTTCATAACTTCCGGTGTCATCTGGGATCTGCCTTCAAATTCACAGTGTAAGGGTTTCCACTGACCCTGCAAAGCGGCGAGGTCATCACTTGTGCCGGGTTCCCCCGCCATTGACATCCACCATCCCCCCAAACTCCCTAGCACTCCTCCGCACAGCACAACCAGTCGCCACATGTTCCCTCCTCCTGAACGCACCCGATAAGCCTATCCGTTAACGTAATATTCCCACCGCTGCACCATCCCGGTGGCAACAAATACGCTCTATGTCCCTACCCCGACTCCGTGTCAATCCCGACTTTTGCTCCGGCATCAGGCTTGATCAGGCTGTACGCCTTTTCCTCCCACGTGGGTAACAAACGTGGGCCGAAGATCTATCGATAAGAGAGATGTATCTCGCATGAATATCTCATGAAGGTCAATAGCATGAGTTGACAACGTATATGCAGCAAGTATTATTGCTTTTTTCGTGCCGGATCACGGTACCTGCGTCGGGGGATTTCAGGCTATCGCCTCGGGCGGCTTATGCCAGACACTCAGGACACAGTGTTGTCCGAGCACACGAAGAGCCAACCTTCGGACCGTTGTCCAGCGGAAGGGGTTCAATGCTGCCGAGAGGATCTTTTGCTCCATCACCAAGAGAACAGCACGACCGCCGGGTTTGAGTACCCGATTCCATTCGCGGGCCAAGCTCGTGTAAAGCGGCAGGATTTCCTCCTCAGAAGCCAATTGTTTCCCGAAGGGGGGATTACACAAAAGACGGTCGACGCTGGCATCAGCCAAAGGCAAAGAGCGTGCATCCCAACGTGCCAGACCGACCGGTCCCAAACGGTTCAGATTCTGCGTGGAAACAAAGACCGCATGGGGATCGATATCGCCACCGAGCAACCGGACTGGTGCTCCTCCTTTGCGGTGCCGTGCCACAGTCAAGGCTTCGGCCAGAATCGTCCCCGCTCCACACATCGGATCCAGAACCGTCATACCCTGGCCAATACCAGCCAATCGAACCATGGCCGCTGCCACCGTCGGACGCAATGATGCTGCGATATGCTCTTGCTTGTAAGTGCGGTGCCGCATCGAACGGTCGGAGAGACGAACACCGCATACCGCCATCCTGCCGTGAATCGTCAGCCAGATTTCCAGCCAGGCGTTCTCATCCACCTCATACCAACCGGTGGGCAATACCCGACGCAGTCCCGCGCGAAATGCCTCCTCCGCATCTACCCGTCGGTATCCATGTTCCCCCTGCATCTGACACACCAGATGAAAGGTAGGCTTGCCACGCTGAAGAGGTCGAACCAGATGATGCCAGCGGAAGAGACACGGCCAATTCGGTTTCCGAGCCGTCCAGTGACGAATCAAATCCAGATCCGCAGCGCGATAGGTCAAACTATCGCTGCCCCAGGCCAGAAGAAAAACGTCCTCCGTCGTACGCAGGGACAACACCGACTCATCGATGTGCGCTAAACGAAAGACCACCATTCCCCGACCTGTTTTCTTCACCTCACCCTGCAACTCCTGGACGATCTCATCCGCAGCGATCCCCTCCAAACCATCATGGGTGAACGCATACAATGCCGGCAATTCGAGAGACAGATCATTTCTCTTGTGACGTGCATGTGCCATAATCCGCTGGTCCACCTCGGTCTTCGTCCACCCTATCGGTCTGATCCCCGGACGCTGTCCCCCATTTGGAAACGCACCGAACCCTCTGGAAATGCCCCCACCAAGCTTCCCTACCCTATTCTGTTACCAGAAAACCCCTGATGTTCCCCCGCCTCCAGGACACATCCTATAAGCCACAAGTAGCATCCTGTTACCAGAAAACCGCCTGGTATCCCCTTCCAAGGTCAACTACGACTAGGTGGTCTTTTGCAACGGGCAGTCTATCTTAGGAATTATCCGCCCTCCTGACGCACTACCACGCCCCGTACCGTTTACCGGACCTCCCACCACCATCACCATCAGAAGGGGGTTCAGGAGTGGTTCCCCGGCGTCGCTCAATTTCCCCCCACCTCCCGGTAACATCCACGCTACATACATCCTCCACAATGCCGGACTC
>Ga0308396_1001380_pt1 | contig 12547 bp, 20 predicted proteins | sample Hotspr2SamplePe2_FD_202359 | JGI IMG/M metagenome (GOLD analysis project Ga0308396, IMG submission 202359) | Hot spring phototrophic mat microbial communities from Mushroom Spring, Yellowstone National Park, Wyoming, United States - 20050930_Pe2 ... | reverse complement strand
GGAAGATGATCAATAGTGGCAGATGCGGTTTGTGCCGCGATTATGGCAAGGCGGGGCATTTTATTTCACCTCTAACTTCTTGATCACCTTCTCCAACTTTTCGTTCATCTTCTTGAGAACATCGCGAGTGGTTTTCATGTATTCGTCAAACACCTTTGCTATTTCCATCGTCTTCAACGTTATTTTGTTCAGTCGATCCGACGGTGGCAGTGCTATCATCATCTTCACCTCCTATCAGCTCCATAACTCTATCGATTTTCTGGTTGAGCTCAAGCATCAACTTAGAAGAGGTAAGTATGAACTGTTCAATCATGTTAATGTATTTCTCCACATATTCATACACATTCGAATAGTCCACGTCAACCACCCCTTTCACGTTTGCAAGTGCAAGTTCGCTCAAGTAATATTGTAGTACATTCTAAAATTTTGTCAAGCTTACTACTGACTAATTCCAAAGAACGCAGAAAAGAGTCAGATATGCGGATCCAAGACTCTAAGCCAATACGAACCTCGTGGATCAGCTTCATAACCTCCGCGTTTTTCTTTCTATCCTCCGCGTATATCCACAGAAAATAAACCGCTACAAACGTAGGAAAACCAAGCGAGGTTAAGACCGCTACTATGTCTGAAAGCGTCATGAATTATCGCCTCGCCACCATCATTATAATCACAACAACAACGACGACACCTATAATGCCAAACAACATCATCTGTTGCTGTTGCTTCATCTTTTCTTCCATCTCCTTCATCGCTTGTTGGTATCGTGCAAGCTCCTGTCTAAGCGCCTCTTTTTCTGCATCATTGGCAACTTGTGCCTGTTTTGCTTGTTGTCCCATGCCAATAAGTTGTGCTATTCCACCAAAGAACGCACTGAGAATGCCAGTAACTAATTCCATTCATCATACCTCCTTACTTTCGACGTAATACGAATATAAGAACGATAACCAAAATCGCAATTATGGCAATAAAACCATATGACATATAATTTGTAGTCTGCGGCGGCTTCGGCTGCTCCTCGGCAATTGACGGCGTGCCACCTCCGCCACCTGCCCCAGGCTGCGTGCCACCGCCTGTGATAGGTCGCGTGCTACTATCGTCTCTTTCATTCTGCATGATGTTTCTTCTCTCTATTTCTTGTTCTCTAAGCCACTCTTCATGGCGGCGTTTCTCTTCTTCGCTCATAGGCGGTAATGAGTTGAAGAAATCTCTTATAGGTTTAAACAACCAATCAAGGAACCCTTCCGGTTTTTTCTCTTCAGCAGGTTTCGTAGTCGTGGGTGTAGTCGTTCCCGTCGGCGTGCTCACTGTTGTGCTTGTCGTCGGCACAGGCTGAGTGTCGACCGTTGGTGTGGACGGTGTTGTCGTACTTGTCGTGGGAGTAGGTTTGGGGCGCATAATCTCCTCTTCGAACGGATCTGGCGTTATACCATACATACCAGACGGTCGTGCCGGAGTCGGCGCAGGCTGGGTTTGGTAGTACCTATTAGCCTCTACTCGCTCCCTCGGTATGGTTGCGACAACCGTAGGTGTGGACGGTGTTGTCGTACTTGTCGTGGGAGTAGGTTTGGGACGCATAATTTCCTCTTCGAACGGATCTGGCGTTATACCATACATACCAGACGGTCGTGATGGCGTCGGCGCAGGCTGAGTTTGATAGTATCTATTAGCCTCTACTCGCTCCCTCGGCACAGTAGCAACGACCGTTGGGGCGGTAGACGTAGATGTAGAACCACCCCATCCGCCTATAGTGTCGTCCGCTGTGATAGCGACGCTTGTACTGGGCGGAAGGGTGCTCATCCCGCCACCGGAAACATAGCTGGGAGTACTTGGCCTACTTGAACCACCGGGAACATATATAACGTTCCCATACTCATCAATTTCGTAAGGCGCCATACGTTACACCTCCATTCATAGTACAACGGCGAGCACGATAACCATTATCATCATCATTGCTATCATGACTACATATACCCAAGTCTCTCCGCTTTTGTCGCCGTTTGTAGGTGTCTTTGTAGGTGACTGTGAAACGGGACGCGTAGTCGGTACATAAGTGGGCGTAGTTGTGCTCGGGAAATAGGGTATATTAATAGCCCCGCCACCGCCTACATATTGATAGTCCTCGCCGGGCGTTAAAACATAACCAACATCGATTATGTCTTTAGGGGCAATATTGCTGCCTCCGCCGTCATCAAATAGAAATCCCATTTTCTCACCCCCACAAGAGAAGGGCGAACGCGAGCCTTCTCACGTTCGCCGCAACAGGAGAACAATTACGAGAAGAAAGATAACCATACCAAACATTATCGGCAGCCAGCTGGGAATGTTTGTTGTTTCACTCGGCGGGGGCTGTGCTGGCTGATTGGTAGAGATCATTGATTCTCTATACAGCGATTCTGCTTGCCCCACTTTAAAGCTCAGTGCGGTGTATTCTTCCCATGTTATGGGTGCGCCTGATATTATCTTCTGAATCTCGTTAGTTGTCAACCCCGCCGCATACAAGAATTGAGAAGGAGTAGATTCGACTCTTCTTCGCAATGCACTTACAACATAACTTATAACGGGCACTGGAGGAGTTGGATTAGGTATTCCTCCGGGGGCTGTGTCTGCCATACTTACACCTCCTAACTTACAGCTTCATGAGAATGGCAATAGTAACAACAATGACGCCGACATAGAGAAAAGTTACTATCCAAGCAAGGGCTTTGCTTTGAGAAGGTTTTTCTCCACCCACAAAAATCAAAAGACGATTTCCAAACTTTCCTACCCAGATAGCACCCACTATGAAGACAAAAACAGGGACAAAAGTACGAATATACCATGGTGCACGATCTTCGCTCTCGATTGTTGGAAGCTCAATTTCTGGCATCCACATCACCACCTTATTGCAGACGGAGTATGTTTATAGTGAGGAATATTAGCATGAAAATTAACACTGTGGCCATTATTGGTCGTACAACATTTCCTCCCTTTACAGCCATTGCCTCAATGAGTCTGTTGATTGTTACGGAACCAACAATAAATACAATAGTAGCGCCAACTAATCTCGCCCAAGCGAAAAGCTTTTCGTTTGTTGTCTTATCATCAGAGATGTCTCCCATATTAGCACCACCCTTTACAGGGTCTTGAAGTATTGCTTCAACGCTTCTCTAACACCGTAACCTCCCTTGCTCCTGTAGAGTTGCTCTGCAGACGCCTCGTCCATCAAAATAACAGGAATCTCGATGAAAGATTCTGGTCTCTCAAAGGATATGATTTGATCAGTTTTCACCCTAAATTGCAGCTGGAAGTCTTCAAGCGCAGGTATAACTCTGCTTACCTTCAGCCTTGCAGACTGTCTAACGTCAAACGGGTCAAGCGCATTGATGTAACCAAGCTTGCCCTCAAGAAAGACCCTTGTAATTGTTTCCGATGTAGACGGAGCAATAATGGCAAGATCGAAGTAAACGTTATCTACAGAATAGAATACTTGCAAAACCTTGTTCGCCTGAGGGGAATTAAACGTGAACTTCACGGCTTTCCTTGATGGGTCCGTTGAAACAATCTCTCCATTAGCAATTTGCGGCGCACCACCATTTGGATCGTAGACGCCAACAACATTCTTCACTCCCTCAGGCACTTCGCTTACTCTGAGAGGGAGAGTAATCGTAACTACACCATTCGCACCTATGTCATCAGCTGTCAGTGTCTTTTCATACTTTGCCATTATGTTCCCAACAATCGGTCTTGTGGGATCAAGAAAGAGCACAGTCTTTAGCGGAACTGTGTAGCTAAGTACTGGCGAGAGTTGTACGGGGTTCGTGAGGTTCGGTGTGTACTGGAAGTCGCTAACCGTGAGTGATACCCTTTGCATCATGATCAATCACCTCACTTTGCGGTTTCGTAGATGTCGAATTCGAAGTCTGAATCTGCCCAGCTTAGCACGAAGTTAGTGCCAGACGTCTGAGAAACGCCGAACCAAATTTCATAGTCTTCATCGAGAGTGTAAGACTTAGCTATAGAAAGCTTCAACTCGCCTTGATACTGTATGTTCTTCTGGTTCGCCAACGAAACCAGCGCCCAAGGTGAGTAGCTATCAACCGTGAACCATGTCGGCGCAGGAAGCGTCGGATGTTTGAAACCAACATGAATCTTCGCGGTCCTCGGAAGCTCGTTTCCGTTTGCAGCTCTCAGTTTCATGAAAATCAAAGTCCTTGCAAGAATCGTCCAGAGCGCCTTTCTCGGAACCCTAAAGCGTATAACTGGCGTAATCACGTTAGGAAGACTGGGGATCGTCACAGTTTCCGTTCCACTCATCTTCGCATCCTGATCCACCTTATAAGCTTGAGTATGGTACTGGCTCAACGTTACCTTGATGGGATCTGCCATTAGAAATCACCTCCTCACTTTTTTTGCCCGCTGGAACTGCTTTCCATCTTTACCTTAGCATATTCGTAAACCACAGTTGCCGTATACGCAACACCGCCGATTCCAAGACCAGCAACCGCAGACGCAGCAAAACCCTTAAGCTTCCTACTCAAAAACCAGCCAAGTAGGAAGAATGCAACACCTATACCCGCTTTCGCACCCACGATAGCGTCTCCTTCCAATTCTTTACTAAAATTCTTTTGCACAGCGTCTGCTGCGGCGCCAGCCAGCAAAACTCCCATAAACGCTCCCAAGCCTTCAATCAACAAAGTAAACATGCCCCAAGCACCTCCTCTACCTTCTTTTACTCCTCGACCTTCTTGCACTCCTTTTCCGCCTTCTCTTTGCCATCAGTTTACACCTCCACACAAGTTTTCTAATATAATATTATACCACATATGTTACCAGACTGCAAGCTCATTCGCTGACGTGACACCACTCTTTCCAGTTATAAAATCAACTACATAACACTTATACAAAGGCAAACTGGCCACCTTTACCGCATTTATCCCCATCGCCCGCAGCTTCTTTAGTTCGTTTTCTTCTGTTATTCTAAAGAATATGCCTACATGCGCCTGTTTCAGCGCAGTCTTACGTAGATCGATTACTTGCTGCGTAACTAAAACAACATCTATAGCGCGCTTCCTTCCACCGCGTATCAGGCGCTCGAGTTCAATCGGATAGTTGTTCTGTGGGAAGAACTTGTGTGCTTCGTCGATGTAAAAGACAGCGTTTCCAAGGCGATAAATCACCGAACAAATTTCGTTGATTATCTCATTCTGTTCATCTTCGAGAAGGTTTGTAAAAACAAAACCAACGTTGTTGTACTTCTGTATTTCTGCTGCGTAGTTTATCTTTTTGTAGTTGTTGCTGTCAATCTCAAAGACGTAGAAATTTTGAAACCCGCATATTTCATCCAAAACTTCCAAGTCCTCTTCCTGATCAGATATCGCTACCAGTCTTCGGTTCTTCGCAAGCATGTCTACCAGATGAGCAGCAAAGTAAGATTTCCCAGTCCCAGTCTTTCCCATTATCGTATAAATCAAGCTATCACCTCCTCACGCTTTCTTCAACTTCGTAAGCGCATCCATGATGTCTTCAACGTTTTTATTTACCTCTTTCTTTTCATTTGTTTCGCTTTTCTCTTCTTTATTTTCACCTTTCTCCTCTTTCTTTTCTTCCATCTTCTGTATCTTTGTCTCCATATTCACGGGCTTTGCTTCCGCACCTGTTGGCAGGAGGAAGGCAAGCGCTATAAGTATCCCAACACCTAAAATCAGTGTCTGTTCCGGTTGCAACATCCTAATCGGCACTTTCTGGAGAGCCGAATCGAAACCTATGAGCTTCAAAGAGGTTGTAGCAACAAATTTGTATCTTTCAACAAATTGTTTCCTTGTCTCTTCATCCAGTTTTCGACACCTAATGTAGCCAGCAACTTCAGCCGCTAAACCGACAAGCTCTTCTGTCGTCAAATCTAACTTATACCCTTCATCTTCTTCCTCGGGCGTTGGTTCTGTTAATAGCGACTGTTCCTCTACAAGCTCCTCATTTACACTTGCCGTCGTCACTTTTGTTATCAAGCAACCACCTCCCACATACCTTATTTTATCACAACTTCATTACAAAGAAAAGCATAATGGCCGCCATTATTCCAACAACAACCCAAACAAGTATGATTTTAGTATCCCCTTTCTCCGTAGAAGAAGACACTAAAGCTCTTGCTACATTTTCTGTTTTACAAGTGTCAGTAACTGTCGGAGTATCAGTCGTCTTTACGGGCTCACTGAGCTTGTCTGTATTCACGCCAGCAAGTTTGTTGTTCTCAAGTAACAGCTTTTCAAACTCTTCAAAGCTCATACACATCACCTCTGCTGGTTAATAGGATTTTTCCCCTCACTATATCCTTTATACGCATAGTACAAATAAATCGCATTCATTGCGCCAATACCAATGAGAGAAATAATGAAAGGATACTTGTTCCTCACCAAAAAGCTTACCGAAAACGCAAGAATAAGCCCGAAGATAGTTGCGAGAGCACAGCCCGTCGTTATGTCCTCCGTCGTCTTCTCGTCTGGAAAGCGCTTAATTGTGAAAATAGAAGGATTAAAGGCACTAAAGAAGTGCGCAACTTCGGCAAACGTCAGAACGCTCAGCGCAACGGATTCAGGGTTCACATCCCACCCCTCCTAAACATGAAGTACATAAAGACTAAAGCAGCAATTATGACTACAATCCATAGCCAGCTATTGTCCTTTTTCTTCTCTCCCTCGCCTGCTATTACCGCATAACCAGGCTGAAAATGCATACCGCCACCAGTGACGGGAGACAAAGTTATCTTCTCAACCCGCTCCTCGACATCTTTTATCTCTCCAAGCTCCAATGTCTCAAGTGACAAAAAGTCCTCAATCGCACTTCGCTTAGGCGCGGTCGAGCCCAAAAAGAGATAGCTGGCACTGAGCGTTGGCCCTAAAGAAAGGTGAGATATCATGAGGCTCAAATATGCCTCAGCTGTGGGTCTATCAAAATCTCCAGTAGAGAAGTAAAAATACGCTACAGTATCAACTGTGCTGTCAATGAAGTCGTTAAGTTGAAGCTCATACCTCAAAGACGGCTCTTTAAACCCGCCCTTCGAAATGTAATACTCACGAAACTTCCCAGACTTTTTAACTACATCGTACTTTGAAAAAACAATGTCAACAGCGCGATCAAGCGCAGCGTAATATCGAATTATCGCCTGCCTTTCTTCAGCAGTAATGCTTCCAAGCGTTAAAATTTCCATTTAACCTCCCTCCTCACGGCCTCCAAAGCTCAGCCCCAAACATAGAATTAATTTCATCAATCATGTTCTTTACAGGATTCACCGGTTGCGAAACTGGTTGCGAAACTGGTTGCTGTGGCTGAACTACAGACACAGATGGCTGAGAAGGAGTCTCTTTCCGCTTAAACAGCAGACCAATCACGATTAACGCGAGAACACCAATAACCACATAAATAAACATCGGTTGGCTGAAGAGCCCCGCAAGAAAACTCTTGCGCGAAGAAGATTCAGCAGGTTTTGCTTCTGCCTGTTCCTCCTTTTTCTCCTCACGTTCAGTCACAAATCGCCTCGACATCTCTCGAGATCGCTGCACATTCTGTTTCACAATTTCCCGTCCCGACGTTTCCAACAGTTCCTTCTCTTCACCAACTGTTTCTTCTTTTACTGGCTCGCTCTTAGGCGCTTCTTCTTTCTTCTCCTCAATCTTCTCTTCTTTCACTTCCTCCTTCTCCTTCTCCTCCACAACCTCCTCCTTTGGCTGCTCTACAACTTCTTCCTCATGCTTTACTTCATCTTCCTCAACTTTAATCGTCTTGCTTAAATTATAGAGCTCATCAACAACCTGTGGCATATTTTCGTCCGTCAAAGATGACAACACCTCCTCTTCACTCTTTCCTGCAGCTTTTAGAAGCTTTCTCAAATTTCCCACATATTGCCTCGCAGTTTGCTTGCTCACTCCTTCCCACTGCTCAACTCTTCCACCTTGCTCCTTCCGAGCCTTAAGATACCTCAATGCCGTCTCAATTGATTTTTTAGTAATAGTCTCACCTCCCTCATTAGTTTCCCATAATCCGTCCTAATCCACTAAGAAAAACTCCTGCAGCAATTAGTATACCAATAATTAGCAAAATAGTCCAGTTTATTTCCATACTTGGTTTCAAAAGCGGTCTGGGCGTTGTCGTGACTACATTGGCGGCGTTAGAAAAGAAAAGTGAAGAAATGATCCTTTGGATAATTGCACGCACAGCGGCACTATCGTTACTATCTTTTGTTTGTACTGAAAGATCACGTGCTTTTGGGTCCGTTTTAATAAAAGCTATCTCAATGGTACCTACATAGACAAAGTACTCTCCATCTTTTCTATCCAGCACGAAATTAAGGGATCTAACTTCTGCCCTCCATCCTTGAAAAATCTTTACAATTTCTTCATTAAGAAGCCTCTCAACATCTCGTACCTTTTCCTGCACTTCTTTTTTTGTAAGTTCACTTGTGCGTCTTCCTTCACTAATTAAGAAAGCAACAAGAGAGCTTTCTTTCAAAACAACAGGCTCGTTAGAAGGCACAGGTTTTGGCGGCTCCGGCATTGGAGGGTGCGGGATAAGCGGTATGATTTGCTTAATAATCAAACGAACTTCTTTCGCAAAGAAAATGAGTGCAATTACAACAGCCAGCGCAACAACTGCTCCAAACCAACCACTTATTCCGCCCGACTGGAGTAAAAGATCAGGCGCCTCCGGATACGTTTTTATAAAGGCAACATCTATTGTTCCTGAATAGAGATAATACGAGCCTTCTTTTCCTTCTAAGGTAAAACTGATATCTCTTATCTCTGCCTTCCAGCCATCAACATTCTCTTGCATTCTTTTATTGAAATCCTTTTCAATGTCTTTTTTCTTTTCTTGTATCTCTCTATCAGTAAGTTCTCTTACCCGCTTTCCCTCCTTAATCGTAAACTTAACAAGCGAGTCCTCTTTTAAAACAACAGTCTCAACAACCGGCGACGGCGACGGTGACGGCGACGGTGACGGCGACGGTGACGGCGACGGTGACGGTGATACAAGTTCAGCTATACTTACATTTGTCCAGACAACCGTATGAGGTGGGCTCATAAATGTCTTTTCGACCGCTTTTGCCAATATGCTTGTTTCTGGTGAAAGAAACATAGAGGGAGGAACATCAAATTCATAAAGCGCAATTACAAACGCCTTCGGTTTCTCAACTCTCGGAAAAATATCTAACTCCGCATCAATAGTGTACAGATGCGCATTTGCTTCCCCTCTCTTATGCACACAATTAAAGGCAACACATTCAATGCGCCAAGAGGGTGCTTTACTATTCAGCATATCTACAAACTGTTCTTTCAGCTTCGGATCATTTACTGTTAAAAACCGCGGTAAAACGAATACAAGCTCAAACTTCAGCTTCGTAGCCCTGTCTATAAGCACATACCTTTCCGCTACTTCACTCACGGGAGTCACCCCCTGATATTAATTATAGCTTAGCGTCGGGACATTGTAAAGATGAGCAGCGCTATAACTCCCACCACAATTACAATCCACCACGGAAACTTCTGACCCTCCTTTGAGGGTTTAGATGGATCAGTCGACGCCTCTGGTTCTGGTGACATAAAATCTGCCACATCGTATTTCCAAGTAACCGTAGAAACTGGTTTCATAAATAAGGCTTCAAACACATCGCTGAATTTAATTACTTCTATTTCTGGAGGAAGAAATAATGGAGCATCAGTCTTACTTGGTGCAAAAATAAGTGGATTAAAATTTTTTACCCGAGGCTGTACAATCAACTCCGCCTTTAACTTACAGAAAAAATATTCATTTGCATTAAATGAAGGTTCCCATGAAAAACTTGTACAAGTAATTTGCCAAGAAGGTGCATTATTATTCAACACCGTCTCAAATTTTTCCTTTAGCTGCGAATCAGCAACCGCTACCTCCCCTCTAAAACTAATTGAGAAATCGAATTGGATCTTCTTTGGACTGTTTACAAGCATACGCCTCTCACTCACAGCACTCACCCCAGCTTTCAATCCTTCATAAAGAAAAACAACGCCACAACACCTATCACAATCACGAGCCACCACGGGAACTTTTTCTCCTCCTTTTTCTCCTCCTTTTTTTCGTCCCTGTTGTCCTCTGCGATAGGTTTCACATTGCCACTACTAATCGCAGGCGGTTTAACAATTTCACCGTTGGGAGCTAAATAATCGCCAGACGGAAGACGGAGATATGGGGAAATTGTAATAAGTGCATATTGGTTCGAGGGAAGATCGCACAAAAACTCAAAGCGGAATGATAAGCCACTCCTTTGCTTAAGATCTGCAAGATAATCCTCCCATTCTTTCCTCCAACGTTGCCTTCTTTCTATCTCAAATCCTATTCCCTTGCGTGACACACCTTCTGCATCAGGATCAAGAGGATCATCCTTATCCCATCTCACAATTGGTGGATAAACGGTAAGCTCATATTCTCCACTCGGTCTACGTCGCACTTTTCCTAATAGAATTTTTGTTATTCTCATAAAGCCCTGGTCTCTATGCCGATCAGGCGCTGTAAGCGCTTCCTTCAATGCTTTGATTTTTGTTTTACTCGGATAAGCGCCAACAGACGTTAAAAACGTAAGCACCGAACGCGTTGTTGGATACCACTCTTTTATCAACCGCAAAAGCTCTGAGTCAATAGAACCTATATGTTTTTCAAGCTCTCGCCATAATAAAGCCTTATTCCCCTCCTGTGTCTCCACATACCCCGGTCCACCGACAACTAAATACTTACGATAATAGTCCTCTTCACTTTCGTCATAAAAAGGATTTGGAAGACCAGCGTATCCTCCAAACAACTCGTTCATTTTCCCCCTCCTTCACATCTTCTATCTTATATATTATACCACAAAGTTTGAAGAAAATCAATCAATGAAAGCAAAAGGTTTAACGGCGCCATCAGGAAGTACCTGACCTTTTTGGTAATCGCGCTGTAGCTTTTTGATGAGAAGACGGTTAATGTAGCGGTTGATGATACCCTCACGAATATGCGAAGCAAAGCTGAGCCATTGTGTCTGTAGAAACATCGAAATCGGCTTGTACTCCACACGCACATCGAGGCCTTCCAGCAGTTTCTGAAGAGAGACAATACCAAAATCATTCTCCTTTACTGCGATGTACCCACTATCTATTACATACATGCCATTGTCCATTACTATCTGTATACTATGCTGAACGCACCGCTTGATAAATTCGTCCCTATCCCTCCCCTCTATCGCAATGATTGAATCGCCTGCAAGCAACCCCACAGCGTCTTTTCCTACGCCCTTCAACTTTATCTCTACGCGGTTATCGTAGTAAAGCTCATAATCCTTAAGCCCATATATCCGCATCGCAGGAACAACCGATTTCAACTCCAACATACCCAATTCTTCCCCAACACACCCCGATGCCTCAAGTCGACTACGCCCCTCTTCATTCACAAATACCGAATCAGTATCACAGTAGTACACATTCTCCCATCCCGCAGCCTGAATGTATCTACACAACTTCACCCACGCATACGCGGTCACAAACGCGGCTATCGCAACAAATGAGTCCTTTGACTCTCCCTCCGATGTGCTCATCTCCACAACGCCCGCATACGTGCGCATAGATCGCCTCTTTCCTGTCTCAGGCTCTATAGTGATACGATAGTCAACGTAATTCACATCATCGATATTGCCCACATACTTCCAGCGCGGTGATTTCTGCCCAAACTTACCATAGAGCGAATTCAATAGTATTTTATAGAACATGAAATTCGTTACATCTTTTTCCTGTTCAGCCTTAAGTTTACGTTCATAGAAAAAGTTGACATAGTCATCAAATATTTTTTTACATTGATAATACGCCAACGCGTATATCTTATGTATCTTTCCCCCATTCTCGAGTAAATAGTCTATCTCTACACTGGTCAATACTGTTCTGAAACGCCCAATAGGCGCCATCAAACGCTTATCCTTATATGGTACTATTGGAAGATAAGTCTCAACTTCCACGTCCGCGATAACCAGATAACCATTCCTTCGAAGTCTATAGTAAGTGTATAAATTTGCATTCTCAATATATTTTACTAAGCGTACAGGATATTCATTATCTCGCATCACAGAAGGATACATCGACTTTACATCATACAAATATACTGGACCCTCTATGTATCCCAGCTTGAATGCTTCATTGCGTCCTCCATGATATGCTTTCCGTTCGAGTTGAATCACGCGTTCATCCGCATGCACGCATATATCAGTATTCATGAAATGGTTCACGAATATACTCAACGCCTGTCCTGCAAGTGTATATCTCATCTCTACAAACCCGTGTGAACGTAAAAAGTTCACGTATGCATCATATACTCGCTCAACTATCTCAGTATCTCGCTTACAATACGAAACCCACGTATCAAACGTATCATCTTCATTTGGCATAACATACTTACCAATACCAACTATACGCCCCAAATCCGCCAGTCTCGCCTTGAACCAGTTACCCAAGTTTACAAAGACTATTTTCGACTTCTGATGCCTAAGCTCAAGATAGAACAGCCCTTTGTCTACTATAGGTGGCTT
>Ga0308396_1001363_pt1 | contig 12626 bp, 5 predicted proteins | sample Hotspr2SamplePe2_FD_202359 | JGI IMG/M metagenome (GOLD analysis project Ga0308396, IMG submission 202359) | Hot spring phototrophic mat microbial communities from Mushroom Spring, Yellowstone National Park, Wyoming, United States - 20050930_Pe2 ... | reverse complement strand
TAAGACCAAAAATTTATAAGTATTTTTCTTTTTTTCTTAAACTTAAAAAAATTTCTTAAACTTAAAAAAAGAATATATAAATAGTATTATTAAAAATGTTCTTATAATCTAAACTAAGGTTAAAAAATAAAAGGTTTTTTTAACAAAAAAGTCTATTTTTAAAATTTTTTAAACTAAATTTTAGATTTTAGATTTATATTTGTATAGACTATTTCTTAGTTTCTAAGGGAAAATACTTATTTTACTTGACCTTCATAACTATAAGAGATATATCATCATGTTGAGGTGCTGTTCCAACAAACTTTGAAAGTTCATCAATTATTTTAGCATTAAGTTCTTTTGATGACAAATTAGCATTTTCTTCTATTATTTTAAACAATCTCTCTTCAGTAAACTCTTCTCTCTTTTCATTCATAGCCTCAGTTACACCATCTGTAAAAACAACCACAATATCTCCGGTTGATAGTTTTACAGGCACATCACTATACTGAGGGTTATTTGGCATTATACCTATAGGCATTGTTTGTGTCTTGATGATCTCAACCTTCTTAGTCTTAGTAGAATAATAACACAAAGGGCCATGACCTGCATTACAGAAAACAAGGTCTTTAGTTTTTTTATTGTATATGTAAAAGAAAAGAGTTGCAAACATATCGCTACTCAAGTCTTCTGCCAAGACATTATTTATTATAGAAACTACCTTACTTGGTGAGTTTTTTTCAGTCTTAATATAAGTCTTAAAGACAGTTCTAATATTTACCATCATAAGAGAGGCTGGTATTCCTTTACCTGAGACATCACTTAATATTACAGCAACCTTATCCTCATCTATCTTAAAAAAGTCAAAGTAGTCACCACCAACACCTAATGCAGCTTTATAAAATCCAGTTATATCTACCTCTTTTAAAATAAGGTCTCCTTGAGGAATAAGAGACCTTTGTATCCCTTCTGCTATTGTAAACTGTTCTTCTAAAACTTTTTTCTTGATTATCTCTTCCTGTGCTTGTTTTAACTTAGCAGTCATCAAGTTGAACTCATATGTAAGTCTACCTATTTCATCATTAGTCTCAATACCTATCTTATAATCAAGGTTACCACCTGCTACAATCTTTGCACCTTCAACAAGTTTTTTTATAGGCTTCACAGTAAAATAAGCAAGTGTAGCAGCACCCAAAATACCTAATGCGATCGTTATAATAAAGATAAATAGTGTAGTCCTGACTATTCTGTTTATTTCAGCATCTATTACATAGAAAATTCTTTCTGTTGAAAAGTCTATTCTCACAATACCAATAATTTTTTTACCTATGTCAGTCTCTGTTAAAAACTTATCTTTCGAAACAAGAACAGGATAGTAAAGAGAATACTGTTTTTGAAGTTCATCAACATCAAACTTAGGACTTATAAGCAGTAAATCTCCCTTGTTTATGTTATCTATTACAGCCTTTACAATCTTCTTTTCTTTAAACTGCTTAAACTCACCCTTATTATCTCTATAGAAAAGTTTTAACTTTCCATCAATTATATCTATATCCTGCTTTATAAGCTGAGTATAAAGTATGTCCTCTATCTTAGAAGTGTCAACAAGGTTTTTTATTATAAGAGCATCATCATTAGTTCTTATTGGGTCTCTCAAAGATATAGACAATGAAGATATCAATATCTCAGCCTTCCTTATATTCTCAACAGCAAGATTTTTCCTTGTATTATTTATTGTAAAATAACCATTTATAATACTCGATATTGCAACAGTAATCATAACAAGAGCTGATATAAAGAAGGAATATTTTATACTTAGCTTAATCTTTTCTTTAAAATCACCCTCTTTTTTATTTTCAATCTTTTCTTCCTTAGGCTCTTTACTTTTTTCTTCTGCCTTAACCTTATTATCAACCTTTTTAGTTTCTTTTTCCTTAGGTTCCTCTATTACTTCCTGTACCTCTTCTACCTCTTCTACCTCTTCTACTTCTTCTACTTCTTGTGCTTCTTGTGCTTCTTCTATTTCTTGTGCTTCTGATACTTCTACTTCTTCTGCTTGTTCGACTTCTACTGCCTCTTGTGCTACAACTTCTTTTACTTCCTCAACTTCATCTGCTTCTTCAGCCACAACTTCTACAATTTCTTCTGCAATTTCCACTCCTTCTTGTGCCTCTACATCTTTTATTTCTTCAACCTCTTCTGCTTCCTTTACTTCCTCAGGTTCAGCAATTTCAATTTCCTTTTGAGATACATCATCAAATTTTTTTAAGCTCTTATCCAAAGAGTTATGAACTTCCAAAGATGAAACAGTCTTTTCAGAATCATTAAACTCAAAAACATGCTTAGTTATATCTTCAAGTCCATCAAGTACTTCTAAACCTTCGTCTCTTTCAAGAACATCAGCATAAGAAATCTCAACATTTAGAGTAGATATTTTTTGTTTAGGGCTTTTTTCTGTTCTCTGAAGCTCTTTTTCAAGTTTTTCTGCAGCCTCTATTATATACCTATGTTTTTTCTTCTCTTCGTCAGAAAGGTCATTTATTACTGTCTCAAACTCTCCTGGTTTTATCTCTATTACCTTATCTGGCTTGTACTCTAAGGAATATACAGTATCAAAACCAAGAGCCTTAACCTGTGTATACTCATCAACAAGTTTTTTGTGTTTTATAAAAAGCAACATGTACAAAAGAATAACAAGTATAAAAAGAAAAGCAATTAAAGCTATTATCTTAAGTCTAAGATATATTGGTAGTTCCCAGAATGGTATAGGGTTATAAACAATATTGTTACCAATATATTTTATTATAGGTATTAAGTTAAGGTTTTTAACGACAAACCTTTTAACTATAGTTTCAGGCTCACTGATAAACTCAACATTTTTTGCTTCTTTTATATAAAACTCAACAGTCTTTACTGGAGAATAGTTGCCTGCCCTATCCACAGCCTGAATATGAAAAAAGTATCTTCCTTTTTTAAGATTTACCTTTATATAATTCTCTCTTGTGGTCATTGCTGAATGAGAATAAAAAGTCGGATATGGTGAAACAGAATAGATATAATAATCAACATCATCTCTCATATCCCACTTAATAATGACTGACTCATTTGCAATTATATTCTTTAAAGTATCAATAAACTCATTACCTGAAAAGTCAACAACTGGGATAGGAGGTGCAACAGTGTCAACCTCAATCTTCTTATGAATAATCTTACTCTTATTTCCTGCAAGGTCTTCATAATAAATATGAAAATACCATACACCATCCTCATTAGCAAATAGTCTCACATAAGTTGTATCACCTGATAAAGAATTAACAACATCCGGAACTGTATCAGGATTTTTATCAAAAGCATAGTATATTGCCTTAACCCCGCTTGAATCTTTTATCTTATCCCATTCTATATTAAAACTATTTTTATTAATAACAATTCTATCAGGCTTAAAAAACTCCTTAAAAATTATTTCCTCTGTGCCATTATCTCTCTCTGATAAAAATAGGTTATCATTATACTGATATACCAAAAAAATGTTAGAGGATGAAACCACATCAAACAAGGAAGAGTTTAGGTTAAGCCTATTCTTTTTAACCTCTCCATTCAACATAAAATAATCAACATTAAGAGAATCAATCTTTTGTGCAAAAATATATATACTGTCTTCAATTAACAAAACTCTTGGGTTCCTGTAATTCGATGAATCAATTAAAAACTTTACATCAGAAATTTTTTTCTCTTTTATATCAAACTCAGAATAAGCAATTCTCCAAGTCGAGAGCCTGTTTTCCCAAACCAAATAAAGTTTAGAATCTTTAACAACGCCATTTATAACATAATTATCACCAATGTTATCAGTTAATTTGTTTTTAACAACCACATTTCCATCTAAGTCTAACTGATAATAAAAAATATTAAAATAGAGGTTTTGTGCCCCTTCTTCCCTTGCCTCAAGAAATACACCTATGGTCTTTGGATCAATAAGAAATGCTGTAGGATATATTGAATAAGAAAAGTTTTCAGTAAGATTTATTTCTCTTACAAAGTTTAATCCATTATCAAAAATATATAAAACAATATCTATTTTATTCTTACTCGACTCTTTATGATAGAAGATATAGTATCTATTACCGAACCTATATATTACAGGTTTAGAATAAACAAAAGTATCTCTTGGTGTTATGTCTTTCTCAAAAGTCTTTATCGGTGCCTTATATATTGATGAAAACTTAAAATACTTTATCTTATTATCAGGTCCTTGCAAAACAATATCAGCATTATTGTTATCAATACAAAAGTCAAAGTTTATGTTGTTAGGTGAATTAAAACTTGCCACACTTAAAGAGTTTATTACTGTATTTCCTAACAAGACCATCAATTTTAGAGAATATAAATTCCTTTCTTTCTCTAGAAATAGTATACCTATATAATTATTATGTGTTCTTACTTTAAAGTCATAAACATAATTTCCTATGTTTTTAGACTGTAAAAATCCAATTTGACCAAAAACTCTTATACTGATAATAAAAAATATAATATACCAAAACTTTCTCAAAGCTTCAACCTCTTTTGAGCAGAGTCTAAAAGTATTAATGCACTGTTATAATTAGGATCTATCTCCAAAGCTTTCTTTGCAAACTTTATAGCATTATTATAATCCATCTTTTGATAATACTCAAGTGCTTGTCTATAAAACTTGGTTCTCTCTAAAATTTTAGGCAAGTCTAAATTATTAGTATCTTTTGCAACATCAATCTTAGCTTTTATCCTTATGTATAAACTCTTAACACTCTCTATTGTCTCATCATTTACAAACCTATTTTCTTTTATTATTTTTTCGGTTATCCTGAATGCTTCTTGATAATTATTTGATGAAAAAAGCCTTAAAGCCTCATTGTATAGGTTAACAATCTGCCTCTTTTCTTGAATAGTTAAAGTAGTTTTCTCCTCTTTTGGCTTAGCAAGGTCAAGATAATACTTTACTTTAGGGTAATTAGGCTCATCATTATATATTTCTTTCAGTATAGTATAAGCAATCTTCTGATCACCCTTGTTAAAAAACTCAACTGCTTTTTTCAAGTCTTCCTCAATAGAAGACCTATAACTTTCAGGGTCCAAAAACTTAAACAACATCCTTATGTTTTTCCTAGCCAATGAGTTATAAGGATATGCTCTTTTTATAGTCTGCCATTTATTAAGGGCCTCTCTAAATAACTCTTTTGCCCTTTCTTTGTCAGTATTTTGAATCTTTATAGCATCAATCTGAATTTTTTCAGCCTCTGTTTTTAACGAAACAAATATCTTATAGAAAGGGTCTCTCTCAGTTATTTCGGTTATAGCATTAACCTTTAAAGCCTCTTGTGCAAGTTCAATATAGTCTCTTGCTATTATATTCTCAGGGTCAAGTGAAATAACCTCTTGTAAGTAAATAATTGACTTTTGATAGTTACCTAAAAGATACTCAGACCTTCCTCTCTTTATTCCATCCTCTATTTTCTTTATCCTTTCAAGCTCTCTTTTTCTCTTAAGTTCCTCTATAGCCTTTTGGGTTTTCTCTATGTAGTGTTTTGCCTCAAGTCTTATATTATCCTTACTCTTAATACCTTCAACAGCCGAATAAGCGAGTGAATAATAGTTCAATGCTTCATCATACTGTTCCCTTGCAAAAGCAGAATTACCCTCCCTTAAATAGTTTAGGGCTTCAATCTCTTTTTCATTCTCATATTTTATTCTTGCAATCTCAGATTCAACAAACTTTATTTTATTTAAAACATTTTCCTTTTCATAAGGCATACTTTGAATTTCTTTAAGAATAACAAGAGAGTTTTCATAGTCCTTTTTGTCTATAAGAGAGAGTGCAGTGTTATACTTTTCATAAAATCCTTTTTTTCTCCCATCTTCTTCTATAAAGTCATTTATAAACTTTACTCTCTTTTGTATTTCTTTATCAGTTGGAACAAATGACAGGTATTTCATATAATAGGTCAATGCCATTCTATAATTCTTTTTCTCAAAAAGGTCATTACCTATCTTTAGATTATTATAAGCCTCTGCAGCCAACCTTGCTTTAAGTTCCTCTTCTTTATAAAAATTGAGTTTAAGTCTTATTGGCTCTTCTGGATATTTTTCATAAAGTTTTGATACAACATCTATAGCAGTATTAAAGTCCTTGTTCTTATAGCTGTTTTCAGCAATCTCAAGATAATAAGCCTTTTCTGAGTTTGTTATTTTATTATATATCTTTTTTTGATCTTCTTCTTTTATAATCCTTTTTAACATAAGGTAATAACCCATAGCCTCTGAAAACTTTTTATCTTTTATATACTCATCTATCCTTTCATACCCTGGTAATATATAATTCTCATAAACAGCTTTTTCTATCTCACTCTCAGCCAGTTTAATCATCTCATCTAATCCTGATGAAGGCGGTATCTCTTGTTTAAGCTGCTTTATCTTAGACTTTGCAAGACTAACCTCCCCTTGATTATAAAGTGAAAGTATGTTCTTTATAGATATGATAGTATTAGTATAAAACACATATGCCTTTTGGTAATTATCATAAAGCCTTTTATCATTTTTTTCATAATAAGACAACAATCTGTATATTCTTATGACCTCTTTAAAATAGTTTTGTTCAAGTAGTTTATTGGTCTCTTCAACTATATACTCATAGAGTTCAGGGTATTTTTCTCTATTTATAACATCCTTAAAGATAGGATAAAGTTCGAAACTTATCTCTTCTTTTTTTACAGTCTCAAAAATAATTGAAAAAATAGTTTTATAGTCTTTAGCCCTTAAACTCTCTAAAATCTTGCCTCTGTCTGGAAGAGAAAAAGAAAAAATACTTAAAAAAAATATAAAAAAAAGAAAATATATTATTCTCATAGTCTTAATGTTTCCTAAAAATAAAAATCAAAAGAATTATCAACATTATAAAAATAAAAGTCTTAAATAATATATTATCGGTTTTTTTGCCTTTATTACCATCAGTCTTTAAAATAGTTTCTTTATCTTTCAAGTCATTTAAACATAAAAATAAAACCTCTTTTGATGGGAAATATAAAACTACTTTATATTTATGATATAACCAAAATTGATACAAATCATTATACAATAAATTATTAAAATTCCTTATATCTATTATAAAATTTTGTTTTAAAATTTCAAGTCTTTCAATAAGTCTTTTCTTAGTGTTATAGATATCTGAATAGTCAAGATGAAGTATTTTTAGAAAATATTTAGAAAAACTTTTTTTAGGCCTTATTCTATACCTTTTTAGGACTATAAAAAACCATTTATAATAAAGTGGTATATTTTTTAACTCCCTTCTCATTTTAACTATAGACAAAAAAGAGTATTTAAAAGAATAATAGATATTATCATTTTTGTAATAGTAGAGGGATAGTAGAAAAGAATTAAAAGAGTTTATTCTGCTGCTATTTAGCTTACTTAAAAAATAAAACCTATCTTTATTCTTAAGAAGCAAAAATAAATACATCTGTTCAAACAATGGATCATCATATATTTCTATTGCATACTCAAGCCAAAAAACTGCTTTTCTAAAACTCTTAATCCTGATATAAGTTAATATAAAAAGGAGAATAACATTTTTATCATATGGATATTTTATATACTCTTTCTTTAAAAGCCTAAGAGCATTTTTATATTTTCTCTTTTTATAAAAATAGATAAACTTATAATAATTCATAAACCTTAAATCTAATAAATTAAATTTGGCATAGAAATTTAGATTTTGTAAATTTAAATTACAAAAATAAGGATTTTCCTTATCTAGACTCACCCTGTCTAGATAAAAAAATGCCTGGGCCACCCAACCTGGGCTTCTAACTTTAGGTTAACCATACCAAAATCTAAAAATTTCTTTAAAAAACTTAGGAGGAACCTAGTGTTACCAATAACAAACCAATATGGACTTTTTGAAGTAAGATTTGAGAGTATAGGTGGATTGGGTGCTAATATTGCAGGGAAAATGCTTGCAGAAGCAGGCTTAAAGTATGTTGGCCTTAATGTTGCGAGTTTCTCATCATATGGATCAGAAAAGACAGGTACACCAGTAAAGACTTTTGTAAGGTTTGCAGAGCCAGAAACACCCATAAAAGTAAATTCTCCAGTTGAGAAACCACATTTATTAGTAATATTCCATGAGAATCTTATAAAATCTATACCAGTAACTCTTGGGTGTGATGAAAACACTATAATAATAGTAAACACAAAAAAGTCACCACAAGAAGTTCAAGATATGCTAAAAATACCAACAGCAACAATAGGCTGTATAGATGCAATAGGAATAAGTCTTGAGGAAAAAGTAAAGATAAACAGTATAATCTTAGGTGCTATATCAAAAGCAATAGGTTTTATAAAAATAGAGCATATAAAAGGTATATTCGAAGAAATTATAGGTAAGAAATACCCAAAACTACTTAAAGCAAACTTCAAGGCTATAGAAAGAGGATATAATGAGGTAAAGATTGAGAAAGTAAAAGAGAAAAAAGACTACTCCTTTAAACCATTTGTTAAACCTAAAAACCCTATAGGATATAAAAATCAACCAATAGGCGGTCTAGTACTTAATCCTGGAAACATGTTTAGTAAAGACCTTTCAGCATCAAGGAATGGGTTAATACCAATATTCAACAAAGAAAAGTGTACAAGCTGCGGTATGTGTGATATTGTATGTCCAGACTTTTGTATGGTATTTAAAGAAGAAAATGGACAAATGGTTATGAAAGGTATAGACTATCAATACTGTAAAGGCTGTTTAAAGTGTGTTCAGATATGCCCAACAAAAGCATTAACAGAGGGAATAGAAGCAAATTATGATGTAAAGTCTATAACAGTAAAACTATTTAGTGAATCAGATGTTGTACAAAATCAAAAATAAAACCTATAGAAAATAAAGGAGTATAGAATGAGCAAAGAACAAATATACATGGTAGAAAGTGGTAATGAGTTAGCAGCATTTGCTGCAAGTCAAATAAATTATCATGTTATGGGTTATTTCCCAATAACACCATCAACACAAATAGCTGAGTATTTGGATGAGTTAAAGTCTGATGGAAAAAATACTGTTAATATGATACCAGCTGATGGTGAACATGGTGCAGCAGGTATATGCTATGGTGCATCAACTGCAGGTGGTAGAGTACTTAATGCAACAAGTGCTAATGGTCTTTTATATGCAATGGAACAATTACCAGTACAGTCACACACAAGATTTCCTATGGTACTAAATATAGTAACAAGGAGTGTATCAGGACCACTTGATATAAAGTGTGATCATTCTGATATAATGATGACTCTAAACACTGGTTGGTTAATAATTTTCGCAAAAAGCCCACAAGAAGTATATGACTTCAATATAATGGCACCAAAAATTGCTGAAGATGAAAATGTAAGGCTACCAATAATAGTTGCATATGATGGGTTCTTCACTTCACACCAGAAAAAGAAAGTTCAGGTTTTTAAAAACGATAAAGATGTAAAAGATTTTGTTGGTCCTTTTAAGGCAAAATACACATCAATTGACGTAGAAAACCCATTATCAATAGGTTGTTACATGAATGAACCTGACTATATAAATAATCACTATCAACTTGCAAAAGTAATGGAAAAAGCTAAAGAGGTTATATGTAGAGTTTTCGATGAATTTGAAAAAATATCAGGAAGAAAGTATTATATTGTTCAGTCTTACATGGCAGAAGATGCTGAGGTAATAATATATGCATTAGGTTCATCAGTTGATACAGTAATAACAGCAATTGATGACCTTAGGAAAGAAGGCAAAAAAGTAGGTGTAGTATGGCCAAATGTTATAAGACCATTGCCTAAAGAAGAAATCTACAGCAAAGTTAAGAATGCCAAGGTAATACTTGCTCTGGATAGGCAAGACTCATATAACGAAATAGGTGGGAATTTGTCAACAGAGCTTAAAGCATTATTACAGGAAAAAGGTGCAACAAATAAAGTAATATCAAGAGTATATGGATTAGGTGGAAGAGAGTTATATATAGATGAAGCAAAAGAGTTGTTTGAAATAGGATTTAAAGCCCTAAAAGAAGAAGTAAAAACTTATGACTATTATGGAGTTGAAGAAGGAAATGAAGACACAAAATTACCTGCTGGACTAAAACCTCTTACCTTCGATATGCAAGACAATGGAATTGAAGTTCAAATGGTTAATGGCAAGTTGGATGTTAAAAATATAAACCTTAGAAAACTTACAAAACAGGCAAAAAGATTTTCTCCTGGCCATGGAGCTTGTATAGGTTGTGGTATATTTTCGGGATTAAATACATTTATGAGGGGACTTAAGGGATATGTTGTTGTACTATTCCATACAGGATGTGGTATGGTTGTATCAACAGGTTATCCTTTTAACTCTCACAGAATAACATATATCCATAACCTATTTCAAAATGGTGCTGCTACCCTATCCGGTGTTGTTGAAATGTATAAGGAAAAACAGAGAAGGGGCGAAATAGCAAAAGACAAAGAAATAACATTCGTTATAGTAACAGGTGATGGTGGTGCAGACATAGGTATGGGACCTATAATAGGTACTGCAAACAGAAATCACAACCTTATAATATTAGAATATGATAATGAAGGATATATGAACACAGGAAATCAGCTGTCATACTCAACTCCATTAGGGCATGAAACATCAACATCACACGTTGGCGATTATCAAAAAGGAAAAAGATTTCATCATAAAGACACACCAATGATAATGGCTGGAACACATATACCTTATATATTTACAAGCTCTGAGGCTTTCCCAATCGACCTTATCAAAAAGGCTGCAAAAGCTCAGTGGTATGCAAACAACATGGGAACAGTCTACGGAAAGATACTCGCTGCTTGTCCACTAAACTGGAGGAGTGAACCTAGCCTTGGAACAAAAATAGTAAAGGCTGCAACAGACTGTAACTTCTTTCCTCTTTATGAGATTGAGCAAGGAATAACTACATTAACATATGATCCTGAAAAAGCTAAAAGTAAGATAAATCTTGAAGATTGGCTTGGAATGATGGGAAAAACTAAACACTTACTTGCTCCGGAAAATAAAGAAGTTCTTGAGGCTGCAAGAAAAGAGATAGAAAGAAGGTTCAAAAGACTTAAAATAATGAGTGAGCATCCAGAACTTTAATAATATAAGACACAGGTTTTTTAGCCTGTGTCTTATTCTTTTACAAAAAACTTAATAAATTCTACAAAGATATAAAAACACACTTTAAAAAGTTGGTAATGTCAAGTTATAGGTTTTTTTGTCTAATTTCTTGTAGTTATATAATACAACCCCTCAAGAGGAATTTCAATGACACAATTAACTATACACTACCTAAAAATTATATTAGTCTTAAAAAAACAATATAATTGAATTATAAAGTTATTATGTTATAAATCAATTCAATTTTAACTTTAAAGAAGGTATTGGTTGAATTTTAAGATCTAAAATTGACTAACTATAAATTTTGGTAATTGCCTAAATTGCACAATTTTTAAGATATTAAGTCACTTAGGGGATTGTTTAAATTGAACTATTTTTAATAAAAATTGTTTTAAGTTAGTAAAATGTTTAAAAGATTAAAATTAAAATCACTAATATAAACTAGGATTTTTTAATAAATATTCTTTGTAATATTTTATAAAAAAATTAGTTTTAATTAAGATATCTTATATTAAGGAATCACCAATTTTTTCATATAAAGTCTATTTAATCAGATTTTATATTACAAAAAGTTCTGGCTCAAGACCCGTTAAAGGTTTAAGAGTATTTTCTGTAACTTCAAAAGTTGTCTCAAGCCCAACACCACCAATACCTTCGATAAATATTTTAGGCTCTATAGCAATAGTCATACCCTTGACAAGTTTAGTCTTAAAGCCTTTAGCTAATACAGGATACTCATCAACATATATTCCTATACCATGTCCCAGAAAAGGAACTCTATTGTTCCCAATTCCCATAAAATTATTAGAATAACCTAACTCATCAACTCTTTTAAGAACATTAAGATAAAGGTCTTCACATGTTATGTCTTTCCCTATCTCTATAATATAGTCATATATATTTTTAAGTGCCCCAAAAGCAGCAATTACTTCTTTCTTAGGTTCATCAATTACAAATGTCCTGGTCGTATCATTATGATAACCTTCATAATTTGCAACAGTATCAACAACAAAAGGTATACCTTTCTCTATCTTTCTATCTGATGCTCCAATTCCAATATACTTTGAAACACCATTACCACCATACGGTGTTGCATGAACACTTGGAGTCAATATACTTTCACCAGTAAGCACATAAGTCAATAACCCTATCTGATTATAACCCCTGAACCTGTTCTCTCCTATGTGCCCCTCAAGTCTATAAAGTTCTTCAAGTCTTGCAGCAAGTTCAAACTCTTTCATCCCTGGCTTTACAATATCTTTTATTTTTCTATAAACATTAGTGGTTATATCTCCAGCTTTTTTTATTCTTTCAATCTCTTCATGCTCCTTAACAGCCCTAAAATTAAGGTATATGTCAGTTATATCGACAACATTTTCACTACTTAAACCAAGGTCTTGTAAAACCTTTATGTAGTTTCTTGCTGGAATGTTCTCTAATACTAAACCAATATTTTTAAAAT
>Ga0308396_1001318_pt1 | contig 12967 bp, 4 predicted proteins | sample Hotspr2SamplePe2_FD_202359 | JGI IMG/M metagenome (GOLD analysis project Ga0308396, IMG submission 202359) | Hot spring phototrophic mat microbial communities from Mushroom Spring, Yellowstone National Park, Wyoming, United States - 20050930_Pe2 ... | reverse complement strand
TCCAATTCCAAAATTTGGGCAAATCTGTCAAAATCCTGATTGAGGATGGCGCGCCGGCAAATATCCAGACGACGCGGTGCATCCTCAACCCGGGCTGCCTGTAGTGGACTGGTAGCTGCCAGTTGATGCCCTTCGGTTGAGCCAACCGATTTATGATCCTTTTCTACAATGGCAATGCAGTCAATTAATTCCCAGTGATTGGGTGGCGCAATTGAAATGGCATAGGAGTCTTCGTCATCGCTGCCGGGCAGCCACTCGACAAAGCCAGCCGGGACCGAACGGCAGGCAGAACCCGATCCACGCCGGGCAAGGGCGGAAAGTTCCTGGCGGGTCAAATTCAGGCCGGCTGCTTTGGATGCAGCCAGACTAAGGGCGGCAAATGCCGCAGCCGAAGATGCCAGACCACCGCCGGCGGGAAAATTGTTTTCAGAAACCACTTCGGCGAAGGCTTTGAGATTGGCTTTCTGCCGTACGATATTCAGGAAACCGCTGACGCGTTCCAGCGCTTTGCCGCCCTGAAGCTTCTGATTGAGAATGAGGGTATCGCTTTTTAGTCTGGAATCGAATCGTACCGTTGTGCGGGTTGCAAGGCTGTCCAGATTCATGGAGATGGATCCATTTGACGGGATGCGTAAAGCATCATCCCGATTGCCCCAATATTTTATGAAAGCGATATTGGGGTGGGCTACTGCAGTGGCAACTCCAATTATTGAGGATCTTCTGAACATTCCACTTCCAGTTTACCATGATTATCAGAAAGTATAACTTTCAGAATGAGACCTTAATGACAAAATCCCCCCTGGATTCAGTGCAACAGTTTGAGTCTCAAACTAATCCATGCCTTTCCAGAAGCGTGCCGGTAATATTCAACGAATTTCACCGATGAAAACTGTGAAAAGTATGCCCCCAATTGCCATCAGCCCAAATGAGAGCAGACCCAGCCACAGGTTGACAGAAATCAACCCCAAGACCATCAGCGAGGGAAGAACTAAACCTGTAATCATCAATGCAACACCGATTATTAGATCAATTCTGGGCAGGAATATAAACAGCAGCGGAATGCGAACCGGCTCAATCCGGTTTTGCGATAAAGCGTTGGTAACTGAAGCCATCCCACACCTCCATAAGCGAAAGAGAAACCAGACATCCTACTATATTATAGGGATTGAAGCAGCACGGGTCACCCGCCAGTTGGGCAGGGTTGAACCTGTGCTAAGGCAGGATTTTCGTTACCCCGGATTAAAGTCCGACTGCTGGCCGGTAAAGGCCTTCAAAATTTGTACCCAGCATCCCTGCTTCGTAAGAACGACGGTCGACTGGAGAGAGAAGCGCCACAGCCTGTGAGCTGATCAGGGGGATGCTCTTGCGCGAATAAAAGTGCTGGACTACAACAGCAACATGGTTTTCATCCGCTGCCCAGTTCAAATGCTTAAAACGATTCAGGTTCATTGGACGGGTGTAACCACGCAGGGTCTTTTCACCGGTGATATTGTAAAACATCTCAAAATACGACATGGCCAGCTCGCGCAGCGAACGATAGACAGGCTCTCGAAACCTCAAACCGACAAAATTGGATTTGGCGATTGCGCCGTAACAGCCGTTGATGCGATAAATGGCGAGAACATGGTCATCGTCTTTACCGCTCTCAGGAACCAGATCCATAATCAAAGGAGGAAATCCCAGCTGACTGAGCGCCAGTGCTGCCAAAAGCCCGCCATCCAGACAATGACACTGGCGGTCACGAAGCACACTCAGCGGGGAACGATTACGCTCCTCTCCAACGTAGGGCAGGCTATCTAGAAAATTTTGAATCGCAAGGGGGGAAGTGAGTGCTTCCCACTCGGCTCGTTCGGAGGGGGTCAAAAGTTGTATAAATTCCATCATTGGCTATCCGTATGTGAGAAAATTGGACGAAATGAGTATACCACGCAGATGAGATCATATAACCTCTGATCATTGAGATTTTGTGAAATGAACCGGAGTTTTACGTAACTCCACTTATGGAATGGGGTTATTACGTTCAGAGTTGATGAAAAAGGAGAGCGATTTTTGGAGGTGAGTTCTGGTGGCGTTTGGTCAAACCGATCAATTGACAGGTTTTGTTCCTGTTTTCTTACAACCCTCTGAATAGCGATCTCGTCTGAGTGCCTTTTACCATGTCTTTCGAGGACATGGTTCACTTGTTTACTGACAACAAAAATAACCGAAACTTCTTCCAAAGGAGAGCAAGCATGTTTGACCCAAGAGCCGTTGCAATTGTCGGAGTGGGGGCAATTTTACCGGATGCTGAAGATGCACCTACCTTCTGGAACAATATCAAACAAGGGCGATATTCTGTGACCGAAGTTCCGCCCGACCGCTGGCGGGTGGATTTATACTATGACCCTGACCCGAAAGCGCCTGATAAAACCTACACCAAAATAGGAGCGTGGGTGCGTTCGTTTGCCTTTGAGCCATTGAAATGGGGCATCCCCATTCCGCCAAATGTTTTGGCGGTGATGGATGATAGCCAGAAATGGGGAATCAGTGTCGCGCGGCAGGCGCTGCTGGATTATGGCTATCCCCAAAAACCGCTGGATGGAGCCCGTACAGCGGTAATTATTGGGAATGCACTGGCGGGTGAGAATCATTACATTACCAGCCTTCGAATTCGTCTGCCGGATTACATGGAAGCCTTGAAGGAAGTAGAAGCATTTGCGCAACTGCCGCCAGAAGTGCAAAAAGCGCTGCTGGAAGGAATGACTCAGAATATTCGCAAGCGGGTTAGCAACATCACCGAAGATACCATGCCGGGTGAACTGGGAAATGTCATTGCCGGGCGGATTGCCAATGTCTTCAACTTCTCGGGGCCGAATTTCATTACAGATGCAGCCTGCGCTTCTTCTCACGCGGCTGTTCAAGCTGCCATTGATGGTTTGGTTAACCAACAGTATGATGCAGTATTGACCGGCGGGGTTGACCGCAATATGGGGGTGGAGGGTTTTGTAAAGTTCTGCAAAATTGGCGCACTTTCGCCGGATGGCTCACGCCCGTTTGCCGAGGGGGCCAATGGGTTCGTGATGGGCGAAGGGGCAGTCCTGTTTCTGTTGAAGCGCCTGGCGGATGCCGAGCGCGACGGGGATAAGATCTACGCGGTCATCCGTGGGGTAGGCGCCAGCAGTGATGGTAAAGGAAAAGGCATCACTGCGCCAAATCCGTTGGGTCAGCAGCGTGCACTTGAACGAGCCTGGAAGAACGCCGGAGTCAACCCTGCCAGTGTAGGTTTGATCGAAGCGCATGGCACCTCCACACGGGTGGGGGATGTGGTGGAAACGCAATCGCTCAACGAAGTGTTCGGAAAATTTGGGCTGCCGCCACGCAGCATCGCAATGGGGTCGGTCAAGTCCAATATCGGTCATTTGAAGAGCGCGGCTGGCGCAGCCGGTATTTTGAAGGTGGTCTATGCTTTGTATGAAAAAGTCTTGCCGCCCTCGGTGAATTTTCATAAACCCAACCCGAACATAGATTTCGACCACATTCCCTTTTATGTGAATACCGAAACCCGTGCCTGGGAAAACGCGCCGGGCGAAATTCGCCGCGCCGGGGTTAGTTCTTTTGGCTTTGGCGGTACCAATTTCCATATGGTGCTGGAAGAGTGGGTGCCGGGTCTGTTGACCTCTGAAACGAAGGTGTTTGCGGTTCCTGAAAGAAAAGCAACTCAGGCAGAAAGCCCTGTTCCACAATTGGTTTCCGATTCTGTGGCGGGGTCGAGCTTGCCGAAACCATACCGCGGAATCGTATTTTTAGGCGGTGAGAATTCACAGCAGCTCAAAGAACAGCTCTCCACCCTTTTAGAGAATGCCCGTCAGGGAAAGGCGCCGGCTTCCCAATTGCCGGATGCTGCCGCGGTTGCCAAAGCGGAACGGCTGGTGATTGATTATTCCTCGGTGGAGGAACTCATTTCACGCGGAGAAAAGGCGCTCAAAACCCTGGAAAATGAAGCTCCAAATGCCTGGCAGGCTCTCACAGCGCAAGGAGTCTATCGCGGCAGTGGACAGGCAGGCAAAGTAGCCTTCATGTTTCCCGGACAGGGTTCTCAATATGTCAATATGCTGAAAGACCTGTGCGAGGTGGAGCCTCTGGTAGCGGATACCTTCAAAGAAGCCGATGACATCATGACGCCGATACTGGGACGCCCCTTGACCAGTTACATTTACGTGGATGGGGATGAGGAATCCTTGAAACAGGCTGAGAATGCATTGCGCGATACGGCTATCACACAACCGGCTATGCTGACCGCCAATGTCGCCTTGCTGCGATTGATGGAAAAGTTTGGTTTCAGACCCGACTTTGTCATCGGTCATAGCCTCGGTGAATATGCTGCCCTGGTGGCTGCGGGAGTGTTGACCTTTGCAGAGGCTTTGGAGGTCGTTTCAGCACGCGGCCGGGAGATGAAAAAGGTCTCGGTTGCTGATAACGGCGGCATGCTGGCTGTTTCGGCGCCAATCCAAGAGGTTGAACGGATATTGCAGGGCATATCGGAATATGTGGTAATTGCCAATATCAACAGTCCGGTGCAGTCGGTGGTGGGGGGCAGCACACCGGGCATTCAGGAAGCCATGCAGGCTTTTGAAAAGGCAGGTTTTCAGGCAACCCGCATTCCTGTTTCCCATGCTTTTCACACAAAAATTGTAGCCCCGGCAAGTGAACCGCTCAAACAAGTGATTTCCCGCATGAATCTGCAAGCGCCGAAGATTCCGGTAGCGGCAAATGTAACCGGTCAATTTTACCCAACCAGCCGTGAAGAAACCCTGGAGATTTTGGGAAAGCAGGTTGCTTCACCGGTGCAATTTATCAAAGGTATGGAAACCCTTTATGAAGCCGGTGCCAGGGTTTTTGTGGAAATTGGCCCAAAACGTGTGCTGAATGCTTTGGCAAACGATATTTTCAAAGATCGCAGTGGAGTCATGCTGCTGGCTACCAACCATCCGCGGAAAGGCGCTGTGATCAGTTTCAATGAGGCAGTATGCGGTTTGCTGGCGGCGGGAATCGCCCCCAACGGAAAAACCCCGACTCAAGTGGGTGGCGGCGTTCCTACACCAAAGATGGAAACAACTCTAATGCAGTCAGTTCCAGCCGCTGTGAACGTCGAGAGCAGAGAGCCGGGAAAGGCTTCGCACCCCCAAGCGGTAATTCGGGATGGGCGTTTGCCTTTGACCGGTTCGGTAGTGATCAGCGGAGCCGGATTGGGTCTTCCGGGCAGGAATAAAGCCGTGTTTGACGACCAGAATATCCTCAGTATTCTGAAAGGAGAAATCCGCATTGAACCTCTACCGGAAGAATTGCGCCAACGAATGGTGGAAAAACGCCCAACCCGGTTGGAAAAGAGCGAAGCCGGCGCGCAGATGATTCCGATTGAAAATGTAGATTTGACTGTCAAGTTGGGAGGCCAGCGGGGACAGTTTGATCCGGTGGAGGAATTTGGCATTCCTGCTGAGCGGATGGATGCCTGTGACATTACAACACAACTGGCAATTGCCGCTGGTATTGAAGCTTTGCGGGATGCCGGTATTCCCCTGGTGATGGCCTATCGTAAAACCAGTAAGGGCACCTATCTCCCCGACCGCTGGCGTTTACCGGAAGCCCTGGCGGATGAAACCGGCGTGATCTTTGCTTCTGCTTTTCCGGGTCTGGACGAGATGGCAGAGGAGATGTCACGCTATTCCGAATACAGGCAGGTCGAAAAACAATTGGAAGAAGTACGCAACATTCTCAGTCTGGTAGCGGTAGATCAGGCTGGAGTGAGGGCGTTGCTGCGTGAGCGCATTAAGGCGCTGGAAACCAGACTCAAAGAACTGGATTATCACTTTGACCGACGATTTGTTTTCCGAGTGCTGGCTATGGGACATTCGCAGTTCGCGGAGTACATTGGTGCCCGCGGTCCGAACACTCATGTGAATGCGGCCTGTGCAACCACAACCCATGCCATTGCCGTTGCGGAAGACTGGATTCGCGCCGGTCGCTGCCGACGGGTAGTGATCATTGCCGGCGATGATGTCACCGGCGGACCACTGGCAGAGTGGATTGGCACCGGGCTGCTCACCTCTGGAGCTGCAACGATTGAAGGTAATTTGCGCATGGCTGCCTTGCCATTTGATCGCCGCAGGAATGGTATGATCATGGGCATGGGGGCGGCCGCGCTGGTTGTCGAAGCGGAGGATGCCGTTCGTGAGCGAGGAATGCGCGCGATTTGTGAAATTCTGGCAACAGACATTGCCAACAGCGCTTATCACGGCACCCGGTTGGATGTACCGCATGTGCGAGAAATCATGAACCGCCTGATTAGCACGGCCGAGCAGCGTTTTGGAATCCGTCGTGAGGAAATTGCCCCGCAAACGATGTTTATGTCTCACGAAACCTACACCCCTGCCAGAGGCGGTTCAGCCTCGGCGGAGATTCAGGCGCTGCGTTATACCTTTGGAGATTATGCCAATCGGGTCATCATTGCCAATACCAAAGGATATACCGGCCATGCCATGGGGGTTGGGATTGAAGACGTTGTAGCGGTCAAAGCACTGGAACATGGCATCATACCGCCGATTGCCAATTACGATGAAAATTTTGAGCCCGACCCGGATCTGGGTGATTTGAATCTATCCAAAGGCGGCGAATATGCGGTGAAATATGCTCTGCGGTTGGGAGCCGGTTTTGGATCTCAAATTGCTATGGCGTTGTTTCGGGTGGTGGCCGGTGTAAAAGAACGGGTCAACCAGCCGGTTTATCAGCAATGGCTGGCAGAGATTGCCGGTTACGAAAAAGCTGAGCTTGAAGTTGAGAAACGCACTTTGCGCATTCGTCATATGGGGCCGCCTGTCAAGCCGCCGGCGAAATCCCGCTGGCAGTATGGGCAGGGCCCCACTCGCTGGGCAGATCAACCCGATCAACTGCCGCAACCGCAGCCGGTTGCGGTGCCTGCCTTGCAACCGGCTATAGTCAGCAAACAACCGACTGAGGTCAAGAACGAACCTGAACTGGTTGAGGTTACAGCCTCCAGCACAGCCGGCAGGCAATCCGTTGACGTGGATGAGATTAAGGAATTTGTCCTGAATCTGGTCAGCGAAAAGACCGGCTACCCGGTCGAAATGCTGGATTTAGACCTGGACCTGGAAGCCGATTTGGGCATTGACACGGTCAAACAAGCCGAAATCTTTGCCGCTATCCGAACCCATTACAATATCCCCCGCCGTGAGGATTTGCGGCTGGTGGATTACAATACCCTCAACAAAGTCATTGCCTTCATGGCGGAAAACGCAGGGGCAGTCACCGCTCAGACGCAGCCTGTTGAAAAACCGTCTCAATCTGTTCAGGCTGAGCTGCAAGTTGCCTCCACCGCTGTGGAGCCTGTCCCGGCAGCCCCGGCGGTTGACCGCGATGCCATTCAGGCGTATGTCCTCTCGGTGGTCAGTGAAAAGACCGGTTATCCGGTTGAAATGCTGGATTTGGGGCTGGACCTGGAAGCGGACTTGGGGATTGACACGGTCAAGCAGGCCGAATTGTTTGCCACCATTCGCACTCACTACAACATCCCGCGCCGCGAGGATTTGCGGCTGGTGGATTACAACACGCTGGAGAAAGTGATTGGTTTCATGGTGGAAGCCTTAAGCAACGGCGCAGGCAGCCAGTCACCCTCAGCAGCGCCAACAGTGGTCAATCCAGTTGCTCAAACCGTTGTGGTTGAACAGCCCAACCCGCAGGAAAAGCCGCAGGCGGTTACATCCTCCCCGATTTCAGCGAATGGCGGGGTGAATGAGGAAGAAATTAAGGCGTATGTTTTATCGGTGGTCAGTGAAAAGACCGGCTACCCGGTTGAAATGCTGGATTTAGACCTGGACCTGGAAGCCGATTTGGGGATTGACACCGTCAAGCAGGCCGAGTTGTTTGCCACCATTCGTACCCACTACAACATCCCGCGCCGCGAGGATTTGCGGCTGGTGGATTACAACACCCTCAAGAAAGTCATCGGCTTCATGGTTGAGGCATTGAACACGCAGTCTAATATCCTTGCTGAACCCCAAACCGCTCAGGAGGTACAATCGGCATCTTCAACCACTACGGGTGTGGAAGAAACACCTGCGGCTACAGCGCAGGAAAAACCAGCCATGGAGGCAGCGTCTGCTCAACTGGAAGCAGGGAATGCGGAGGAGGAAAGCCAGATCGTGATTCGCAGACGCGTTCCCAAACCGGTACTCCTGCCAAAACTGGAATTGTGTGTGCCAACCGGAGTGACCCTTGATGAAAACACCCGCATCATCATCTTCGGTGATGATGGGAAAGCGGGCGATTCACTTGCCCGCCGGCTGCGCGCCAGGAAGGTTGCGGTGTTGAATCTCTCCACTGCTCAAACTTTAGAGGAATGGCGCGAGAAGGTTTCTACCTTCCAGAATGAAGGCAAAGTTCAAGGTTTGTACTGTCTGGTCGGCCTGAACCAAGAGGAAAACCTGGATGAAATGAATGGCGAATACTGGCAGGTGCAGTTTGAAAACCGCCTGATGCGACTGGTTCATCTGCTTCGCTGGCTGGATGGCGAGCCGTTCCTCATCTGTGCAACCCGCATGGGCGGTTTGCACGGCTACGCTGAGTCTGCAGCCCAGAATATTTCCGGTGGTTTTATAGCTGGATTTGCCAAGGCAGTCAGCCGCGAACGCCCAAACGCACTGGTCAAGGTGGTGGATTTTGAGTTGAATGCAAGTGACAGCCAGATTGCTGCCCGTCTGCTGGAAGAAACCCTCGCCGACCCCTCGGTGGTTGAAATTGGTTGGGAAGGCGACCAGCGGTTCAGCTTTGCTCTCTTCGAGGAAGAGAGCGGGGAATCACCTGAGCGCCTCCCTGAAAAACCGGTTTTTGTAATCAGCGGAGGAGCAGGCGGAATTGTTGCGCCAATCCTGACAGATCTGGCAAGCCGAGCGCCGGCCGTCTTTTACCTGCTGGGGCGCAGCCCATTAAACGAACCTCAAGCCGGGCTTTTCCAGCGACTGAAAAATGACCGCGATGGGTTGAAGAAAGACCTCCTGAAGGAGATGACCGCTGCCGGACAGAAACCTTCTCCGGCGCTGGTGGAAGAAAAGCTGGCTGCGCTGGAGAGGATGGCAGGAATTCTGGATGCAATCCAGTCGGCGCATACGATGGGTTCGGCGGTGACATACCTGCTGTGTGATGTAACCGACCCGCAGCAGGTGGAGGATGCCATCCAGAAGATAAAGGAAGAGCAGGGCCGGGTAGATGTGCTGTTTCATGCAGCTGGAATCGAGCGCAGCCGCAAACTGCACCTCAAACCGGAAGAGGAATTTCGCGCAACCATTCAGGTGAAAGCCGGTGGATTCTTCAACCTGTATAAAGCGCTTCAATCGAAGGGCGTTTTGCCTAACAAGATTCTCCTGTTTGGGTCGGTTGCCGGGCGGTTTGGTAATTCCGGGCAAACTGATTACAGCGCGGCGAATGACTGGCTGGCAAAGGCAGCCTCGCATTTGCGCGGTCTGCACCCGGAGATGCGTGTAGTCACAATTGATTGGAGCGCCTGGGCGCAGGTTGGCATGGCCAGCCGCGGTTACATTCCCCAACTCATGGAGATGGGTGGTATTGACCAGATGCCTCCCAGACAGGCTTCCCGGTTTGTCTATCAGGAACTGGTACGGGATGACCCTGTCAGTGAGGTGGTCATTTCCGGTTCATTGGGGGTGCTGGAAAAGCCACTCCGTAAAGAGGGCGGGCTGGATCTGGAAGCCGCCAATCGGGCATTACACGAAGGCAGTCCGGCGCATGTCATGCTCAGTCAGGTGAGCGGTTTTGACCTGTACGGCGGTGTGGTGCTGGAAGCCGAATTGAATCCCAACGAACAGCCTTTCCTTAAGGATCACGCCTTAAATGGCATTCCTCTGCTGCCGGGCGTGATGGGGATTGAGGGTTTCTCTGCCGCAGCAAAACATGTTGCTTCGGTGCTGGGAGCGGAGAAAGGTCGTTTTGAGGTTGAACGGCTGGAAGATATTCAGTTCCTGGCTCCATTCAAGTTTTACCGTAACGAACCTCGTCGAATTACCTGGAAAGCGCGGGTGGTCCGTGAGCGTAAGGGTCTGGTTGCCGATGTGTGCCTGGAATCCACGCTGGCGGCGAAAACTCGCCCGAATGAAGTTGTCCAGCACTTTGCCGGTAAGGTTTACCTGAGTCCTCAATCCACCAGGCCGGCATCGGCTGCTGCTCAGCCTCCCCGCTGGAATGGAGCTTATACAGTTGCCAGTGAGGAAATTTACCGCCTCTACTTCCATGGCCCGTCATTTCAGGTTTTGGAAGGCGTTCAACGGGATGGCGGTAAGGTGTTAGGCAAAGTAAGGGAAGCTTTGCCATCCATCACAGAACAACCGGTTACCCTGGTGACGATGCCCATTTTGCTGGAAGCGATTTTGCAAACTGCCGGCGTGTGGGAGGCCGGCGCTATCGGAACACTGGCGCTGCCGCGTTCGATTGGCCAGCTGGTTCTGTATAGGAACCAACCCCAACCCGGAAAACCCTTATTTGCTGAGGTGGTTCCGATGCGGTTATCGGATGGGAGTGTTTCATTCGACGCCCGACTGCTGGATGAGAATGGCACGCTGTATCTGGAAGTCAAAGATTACCGCACAGTGGCTTTACCGTATTCGGTGGATGCGGCTTTGTTGAAACCGATGAAGTTGCTGGTGAACGGCACGGATGCTACGCTCTAAAGCGCAGAGCCTTGTCCAAATCATGTGGTGCATGGGTGAGGTTTCCCCGGATTGGGGAGACCTCACCGTTTCGGATTGGATGTGGCTATCCTCGACAGAAAAGGAAATGCTGATCGGAATGCGTTTCCCCAAACGGCGCAGGGAATGGCTCAGTGGCAGGTGGACGGCAAAGCAGTTATTATTACGTTGTTCACCCCGGCTAGCCGGTAAACCGCTGACTGAAATCAGTATTGAGAATCACATCAATGGCAATCCGGTGGTTTTTGTAGAGGGTCAAATCCTGCCGGGTTGCATAAGCCTTTCGCATCGTGAGAATCAAGCCGCAGCTGCGTATCTTACCAATGAGGATGTGTTTGTGGGGATTGATCTGGAATGGATTGAGGAGCGGCATCCGGCATTTTTGCAGGATTACTTCACGGAAAAGGAAATTGAATGGGTCACTGCTGCCCCAAACCGTGAGCAGCCGCTACGCACAACCCTGATCTGGAGTGCAAAGGAAGCTGCCTTAAAGTCCTTGCGAGTGGGTCTGGCGGTGAATACCCGGACTGTAGAAGTGCATCCTTTGGAAGACGAATTTCCGCAAGGATGGCGGAAATTGAATTTTCACAGTAATTTGCCGGAAGAAGGCTATCAATTACACGGTTGGTGGCAGAAGCGGGAAAATTTCATCATCACAATTGTGGTCAATATGCCCGCGAGTCATAAGCCAGTATTTGATATTAAAGAAATCCATTGGTAAGTCAGTTGAAGTCAATCAATGCAAAGATGGAAAACCGCAAAGGTTGATGTTTATCCGTGTATTAACTTTCGGTTAAAAAGGTTTAGACCGGTTGTACGGCTGAGCCAGCCAGCTGGTGAACCGGCTGGTAACGCTCCAGTTCCGGGGTGGTCTGGATGCCCAATATATTCAATAAACGAATGCGCTGGAGGTATGCCGCGCCCGTCAGGATTTGAAGAGCAACATCCACCACCGAGCGGTTTTCCGGCTTTTCCAGATAAGTTCCACGTACCCATTCATTGAATGCGCCCATGGCCGGTCCGCACCAGATCTGGTAATCCATCTCGCGGCCGGCTTCACCGCTGTTTGACCAGCGCGAGGAAAGCCCCAAATACCAGCGGAATACCAGCGCCATTTTATGACGGGGGTCCTTTTCGGCGCGTTCCAGCTGGCGTGGGTCGCGTTGCTGGAAAAAGCGCACGGTATCCTGCCAGATTTCTTCAACCGGGCGTTTGAAGACGGTCTTTTCCAGTTTCTGGATTTCTTCAGCAGGAACAGCCTCCAGTGAAGGGTAGCGGGAGTACAGTTCGTACAGTTTGGAGGCACGCATGGCAAACATGGTGCCCCGCTTCAGTACCTGCACCTTAACACCCATTTCGAACATGTCGGCGGCGGGGGCCATGGTCACATCGGCCATATCGGCTTGTGCCAGTAGTCGGCGGGTGTGCTCAGAAGCGCCGGCCTCCACGCAGGCCTGATTGACCGAACCGGTTACAATGTAGGCGGCTCCCATCGTAAAAGCCGCAAGGGCAGCATGAGGTGTGCTGATACCGCCTGCCGCCCCAATGCGAATGGGGGCGGGGTATTGCATTTGAGATTGAATTTCATCCCGCAAAGTTATAATGGATGGCAGCAGACCCACCAGAGGGCGGTTGTCGGTGTGTCCGCCCGAATCGGCTTCTACGGTGATGTCATCCGCCATGGGGACAAGTCGGGCAAGGTTCGCCTGAGTTTCACTCAATTTGCCTTCCTGCACCAGTTGATTCAATAATTCATCCGGAGCGGGAAGCATGAATTGACGGGCGACTTCCTTGCGGGAGAGTTTGGCAATCAGCCGGTTCTGGATAACGATTTTACCATCCGGCTGGCTGCTCAAACCACTGGCGCGGTAAAAAACCAGAGCGGGTGTTATTTCCAGATAGGCCGAGGCCTCCACCGTGCGGATGCTGTGCTGGACATACAATTCGGCTGCCCGCCATTCCATGGCAGGTTCGTTGGGGCTGTTGATCAGGTTAAAGGCGAAGGGACCTTGGGGTAGGGCAGTTTTGATCTCGTGGATTGCCACTTCGATGCGTTCCGGCGAAAGACCTGCCGCGCCGAAGGATGCCAGAAAACCGGCTTTCCCCATCGCAATCACCAGACGGGTCGAGGCGATCCCGTTGGCCATGGCGCCGCTGTAATAGGCATAACGGCAGCCATGCCAATGACAGAAAGCCGGATCGCCGAGCGCTTCAAT
>Ga0308396_1001315_pt1 | contig 12988 bp, 9 predicted proteins | sample Hotspr2SamplePe2_FD_202359 | JGI IMG/M metagenome (GOLD analysis project Ga0308396, IMG submission 202359) | Hot spring phototrophic mat microbial communities from Mushroom Spring, Yellowstone National Park, Wyoming, United States - 20050930_Pe2 ... | reverse complement strand
CGCTCTACATCACGCAAAGGTTAGAAGACACAGCCCAGCGGGTAAGCTTGAATCTCCTTCCGCAGGACCCCGCTCAAGGCCTCCCTATTCCTAACCAGCGGACCTTAGTGGGCCAGTATCGGGTGCCCATTGCCCAGTTTGGCCCCACCTTACAGCCCTGCTGGGGCATGGAAAGCGGAGAAGTCGTAGGTCTCGCCCGCCGAGGCGAAAAAAGTCGCTTCGTATTTGTACCTGTGGGAGCAGTAACTTTATGCCCCTCCGTAGCCGGATTTCGGGTGCAAATGCAGGGGGGAGAGCTTTCTCTCCTGCCTCCAGCTGACTTCCAGCCTCAGAACCTCACCATCACCTGGTACTATAATGGCCAGCCCATAGGCAGTGGGGCTACCCTGTCGATTCCTGCCCAGGCTAATGGCCTATTTTATGCCGAGGTGGTGCATCGGTGCGGCTCTTCGGCCTGGTCGGATACCGTAGCCTTCAGCACTACGGGGGTGGGGTTAGCTTCGCAAGGCGCCTGGCATGTGTATCCCCTTCCTGCTCGGGAAGTGCTCTATGTGATAGCCCCTGAGCAGGCGCCCTGTGCCTATGAGCTGAGCGACCTTTCTGGGCGAAAGCTCCTTCAAGGCCGGTGGGAAAGCGGGGACCATGCACCGCATACGATAGACTTGTCGGGCTTCCCAGCAGGGACTTACCTGCTGCGCCTCTCACAATCCACCACCCAAACCTTCCTCATCAGCCATGTCTGGTAGAAGGCTCTGGTGGGTCGTGCTGGGGAGCCTCTTATGGGCGCAGGCGCTGCCCGAATATGAGCTTATCTTGTATCAGAAATATGTCCGGGCCTCTGGCAGCGCCCCCGACTCCGTGGAGGTATATGTGTTTGTTTGGGTTTCCAGGTCAGGCAGCCTCCGCGATACGCTCATCTCGTCCAACTTCCCATTCTTCTACAATATGGCGCTGGACTTTTCAGGGGCTCGGGTGATCCACGAGAGGAAGTTTAGCGATAAGTCCCGGCAAGACTACTATAATGCGATAACCTACCCCTTTACGCCCGCCCGGGTCAATGTGACGGTGCGGCGGAAGCTAGATTACTCAGGTCCAGGAGATACATTAGTTCGTCTCGACAATCAGCGAGATACAGTATTAGCTCTGCGGGTGCCGGTGCGGGTATGTGGGCCGGGCCAGCGGAGCATCTTGGTGTGGGACTCAGTAAGTGCCGCCATCCTCAATAGCCAACTCCAATCTATCAAGCCGCGCATCGGAGAGCGCTGGCGGAATGATACGCTTGAGTTATGTCCCCTTCTGCAAACATACACATGGTCACTCTCATCCCCCTCGCCCTCATCTGCCTGTGTCGGGGATTTGGTATCATTCAGGTATAATAGGGTTACGCCTGATGGTGCAGCGGACCCAGATAGTTTTGTCGTGTTCACTCGGCGGGTGAGTGATGGGGTGGTGGAGAGTTATCCGGGGTTAGGAGGCGGTGGTAGCTTTAGTCTGGCGTTTAGTCGGGCGGATAGTTATCGGGTTTGGGTTCGCTTCATAGAGGAAAAGTGCGGGTGCTATCAGGATGGGCCGGAAGTAGGGATAAGGGTCCGGGGCCGGCCGCCAGTGGTGGGGATCACGGGGCCAGATACGGTGTACGTACCGGCGTCAGGCGCTTCATACTCCTATAGTCTGGCGCCTTTGCCGGGGGGGCTGAGCTATAGTGACATTTTGTGGTATCACCGGTATGCGGGAGGGAGTGCACGTCCTCCCGACGGCTCCCCGACGACGGTGTTTTTTCCCCGCATTGTTAGTGGGAGTCGGACAGACACGCTGGAAGCCGATTATTTTGTGACTGGGTATTGTGTGCAGTACTCGGTGCCAAAGTACATCACAGTGCTTCCCTGTCGGTCGGTGCCCCCGGCGAGAGCGCTTACGCCGGGAGTTTGTGCGGGGCAGCGGGGAGCTGTAGAAATACCGCTTCCCTTCCCCGTAGATAGTCTGCGCTGGCAATACTGGGATGGAAGCAACTGGCAAAACGTGCCTGACAATATGGGCACAGGGGCTACAGCTACCCTCTACCTCACGCCCCCGATTCAGCAGCCTGAGTTTATTCTTCGGGCTCGGGTGCATGCGGGACCTTGTGAGGTGTATAGCGATCCGGATACGATTCGGTTGAGTGGCCAGTTTCTGGATAGAAATCTGTACAGCGTGCAGACGCCCATTTGTGCGGGCGACACCGCCCGGCTCAATGCGGGGGGGGATGGCGTCTGGCTCACGCCTAATGGTTACGGCACCTTCACAGATGCGCTGGATCCGCAAGCGAGCTACGTCAGTGCCCCGAATGACCCCAGCCCCGTGCGGGTATGCTGGGTCATACGGAGTCAGGACCTCACGCGCTGCCGAGAGACTGCCAAGGACACACTTTGCTTAGACATCACCATTCAGCCGGCTCAGGCCAGTGGGAGCTTCAATTTGACCCCCTCGCCAAAGGTGGTGTGTCCAGGCGAACCCGTTTTCCTGCAAGGTACTATCATCCAAGGCGTGCGGGCAGAATGGCGCAGCTCTGGGAATGGTACCTTTTCTCCGAGTGCGCTGGGGACTGCTACCACCTATCTCCCGGGCCCCGGCGATGCAGGGAGCAAAGTCTATCTCACCTTCGTCGTCTATGGCAGCTGCGGGCGGGCCGAATATACCGACTCTATCCTGGTGCAGAGCGGCGCTACGCCGCAGATTTTAGCGCCGAATCGGGTCTGCGAAAATGTGGCTCTCACCCTCCTGGCGGTGGATGCAGCCGCTTTTGACTCGCTGCGCTGGTGGCAAGGAAACGTGCAGCAGGTCCAAAATGGAACAGCCCCGCTTCTGAGTAGGGACTCTGTTTATCAGGTTCCTCCCTCAGGGCCGGGCGTGTATACATTCACCCTTCAAACTTTCAGCGGTGGATGCACAGGCTATGATGAATCTACCATAGAGGTCCTCCCCGCACCCCAGGTGTCCTTTGAGGCTAATCCGAGAGTAACGACCCTCAATAATCCGGAGATTACCTTCACCAATACCAGTCAGGGGGCAACGAGCTTTATATGGAACTTCGGCGATCCCAATCAGCCCAGCGTGGATAGTAGTGGAGCAGCGACGGTAACCTTTACTTATATCCGGCCAGGTCGGTATTCCGTGGTGCTTTTTGGGCAGAATGACCTGGGATGCGCTGATGTGTATGTATGTACGGATTGTATCGTGATTTTACCCCGAAAGGTATTTCTCCCGAATGCCTTTTCGCCTAATGGGGATGGAAAGAATGATGTGTTTCGAGTTTTGCCGGCAGAGGAGGGAACTCCCTTCACTCGTCTGGAAGTCTATGATCGGTGGGGGCAGTTGGTGTTTGCTGGGGATAATCTACCTCACTGGGACGGTCGTGGTCTGGATGGGAAGCCCTTAGATGCCGGTACCTACACGTACAAAGCTTTTATTTTGGTGCCAGATGAGGGACTTTTATCGCATACTGGGGTGGTTCATATTGTGCGGTGAGGTTCTGGGGCAGGAGGTTTTGCCGGTGACGTTGTGGGCGATGCCGCAGGCACTCAGCCCGGTGCAGGTGGGACTTTTGGAGGGGCGGTGGCGGGTGGGAGCGGTGCATAGTTTTCGGCGAGCGACGGGGTATCTGGATTATGCGACGAGCTGGTTTGGCGCGGAGGGGCGTTTCGAGATAGGCGAAATGCCAGCCGGCGTAGGGGGGTACTTCATGAGTGATATAGCGGGGGGCTTCCGCACGACAAAAGTGCAGGTCAGTTTCGCATACGAGGCCCCTCTGGGACCGAGAGCCCGGTATGATCACCTGAGGGGCGGTTTCTCGGCTGCCGTAGTGCAGCGAAGTATCGTGAGTCAGGATTTGTATTTTGAAGACCAGTTTGATGGGCGGGGGTTTTCGCTGCCGACCAGCGAGGTGCCAGTAAGATCGGCCATCTGGCATGGCGACTATGCGATTGGGGTCCTATACTATCGCACGCGTAAAGTCCCCGGAAATGTAGAGCTGGTGCCCTACATTGGCTTTTCTGCCAGCCGGCTCAATCGACCAAGCATCGGATTTTTTGTGCAATCTACCGAACGGTTGTCTCTTTTTTGGCAGGGGTATGGGGGAGCTCGGCTTTACACCCGTTCGCCGTTTGAATTTGTGGGGAGCGTGCATTATCTACGGACGAATCAAAGTCAGTGGATTGGCGGCACAGCGCAGGTGGAGTTTGTGATTTATGAAGGGGGGTACTGGCACACGAATCCCGTCGGGAGTGTAGTGGTGGGGGCGAGCTTACGAGCACGGGATCAGTATGCGCTCTTAGCGGGCTTTTCGGTGCGGCGGGGCCTTTCAGTGGGGGCGGCGTATAGCGTGCTTACCCGGCGTAATACGACGCCCACAGCTTTTGGGGGGCTTCAGCTCATGGTGAGCTATCAGGGTGCCTTTGCGTATCAGGAGCGGGGTGTGGTCTATCCATTTCCGAACTTCTGATATGGCGGGCGAGATGGCACTCATTTTGGAGGCTGTAGAGGGGCGGCGAGGGGAGGGGGTGCGAGAACGGGCGTTTAGGGCTTTCTGGTGGATAGTAGGCGTGGGGGGCGTGGGCATCACGCTCGGTACGATTTGTGGACTCTGGGTGGCTGGGGACGCTTGGCGGTGGCTGGTGGGCGGTGTTGGGCTGTCTTTATTAGGGGGGCTGGGGTATCTGGCCTGGCGCGGCTGGCAGTACATCCTGTCCTATCGGCATCGGGTAGAGCTCGAAGCGCGTGAAGCAGTTATGCAGGTGGAGGGGCGCTACAAAGCCCTCGTCCAGTATGCGTCGGATATTTTTTTGGTACTGGGACGGGATAAGCGGATACTTTATGCGAGTCCTTCGGTGGCGCGGGGCTTAGGCTATAAGCCTGTGCAAGTGGAGGGGATAGAAGTGTCAGAGCTACTTCATCCAGAGGATCGGGCCCTCTTAGAGGGGATGTTGGAGCGGGGGAGTGCGGCTTTTGTCATGGTGCGGCTGCAGCATCGAGAGGGGTACTGGCGGTATTTTGAGGGGATTGGGCAGCCGCTTTTTGAGGATCCGCTGGTGCGGGGGTATCTGGTGACGCTTCGGGATGTAACGGATCGCAAGCGGGAAGAGGCGCAGCGGCAGGAAAAGGAGGCGGCAGCGCTTCGTTTAGCCGTAGAAAAGGAGCGGGCCGAATATGAGCGAAACCTCATTGAGCATAGCCGCCGCCAGCTACAAGAGGCATATCACATCATTGAGGAAAAGAACCAGCAGATTGAAGAGAGCTTGCAGTATGCGGCTCGGATTCAGCAGGGGATGGTAACACCGATGGAGCTGATTCGTAGATATGTGCCCGAGAGTTTTGTATTTTGGCGGCCGCGGGATATTGTGAGTGGGGATTTTTACTGGTTTTATGGGGGGGATGGGTATTTTTACTTAGCGGCGGTGGATTGTACAGGGCATGGGGTGCCAGGGGCGCTGATGACGATGATCTCGTCGGCGATGCTAACGCAGGCGGTTTTAGGGGAGGGGTTAGAGATGCCGGATGCGATTCTGGCGCGGGTGCATGAGCTGATGCGACGGGCTTTGCGGCAGGATGTAGAGGGGGCTACCTCGCAGGATGGCATGGACATTGCGCTGATGCGGTATGAGGTAGCGCAAAGGCGCTTATATTATGCGGGAGCTAATAGACCCCTCTGGATAGTTCCAGTCGGGGCTGCGGAGCCTACGGAATACAAAGCCGACCGAAAGGGGATTGGTGGTGCTAAGGCGCCAGCCCAGCAGTTTTTCACCCTGCATACGATTGAGGTAGAGCCGGGCTGCTGGGTCTATGCCTCCTCCGATGGGTATGCCGACCAGTTTAGTAAAGATGGGAGAAAGTACATGAGCAAGCATTTCAAGCGGTTTTTAGGGCAGATAGCGGCTTTCTCAGCAGAGGTGCAGGCCAAAAGCCTGGAAGAAGAGCTGCAGCTGTGGATGGGCGATACCGCTCAAGTAGATGATATCCTGGTAGTGGGTTTTCAGGCGGTTTAGGGTTTGATGACCTGGAAGCGGTACTCTATTTCCTCGAAGCCGCCCACCCAGTAACACCAGAGCCTGGAGGCTAAATATGGGGAAAGATTAGCAAAAAAGTCTATGACCCCTCCGATAGCACTGGCTGTCAGAAATAAGGGTTTGGAAAAAGTAGATTTCCTGAGGTAGGGCTAGCCGAGCCATCGCAGGCGCATTTTGAGGAGCTTGAGGTGAACGCCCCGATAAAGGCCCGCAGAAGGATTAGCATAATAAGTGGGAAAGTTGACACCAAATCCATGTTTGTGATCGGGATGGGTAAAACCGCGAGAGAAGTGCGGCACTCGGATGTGAATTTTGCCCTCCTGGTTTAGCGATGCGATACATCTCAGCAATAGCCTGAAAGGGATCCTGCAAATGTTCCAAAACATGAAAAGCCTCTATGAGCTCAAAGTGGTTATCGGGGAAAGGATAGGGGAGGCTGTCTAAGTCTAAGATCAGGTCGGGTTCTACCTCGGGCACCATATCTACATTCAGGAAGCCGGGTTTCTTGAAGGAACCGCAGCCTAAGTTCAGGCGTGTGGGGAGGGTTGCTACTTGCTGGTTCATGGAAAGCAAAGATAGGGTATTCTCATGTACTTTTGCGGTATGGGAAGGCCGATTCTATTATGTGTGCCGAATTTTAGCGAGGGGCGGGATGAGCGGGTGGTACAGGCGATCGTGGAAGCGATTAGGCGGGTGCCGGAGGTACAGATTATGGTGGTGGATCGGGGGGTTTCGGTCAATCGGACGGTGGTGAGCTTTGGGGGACCGCCGCAGGCGGTTCTTGATGCGGCGCGAGCGGGAATAGAAACAGCCCTTAAGCTGATTGACATGCGCCTGCATAAGGGAGTGCATCCTCGTATGGGTGCGGTGGATGTATGCCCATTTATTCCGTATCGAGGCTTAGATAAAGCGGCGCTCAAGGTCCAGGTAGAGGCTTTTGCCCGAGATATTGGGGATACTTTTAAGCTGCCGGTATATCTCTATGCGGAGTCGGCCCGGGTGCCTGAGCGTGTACGGCTGCCGAATATCCGCCGGGGCGGGTACGAAAAGCTCGCCGAGCGTCTCAAAGACCCTAACTGGGCGCCGGACTTCGGCCCCTCCATTCTCAATACGCGTAGTGGGGCTATGGCTACTGGGGTGCGGGATTTTATTGCGGCTTTCAATATCACCCTCAATAGCCGTTCGGAGGCGGTGGCGAAGCGGATTGCGGAGGCGGTGCGGGAATCGGGGAATGGTTTGCGCCTGCCTGGTGTGCAGGCGATCGGGTGGTATTTGCCGGAGATTGGTTTTGCCCAGGTGAGTCTAAATATCACGGACTTGCGGGCTACACCCCTTCACAAGGCATTGGAGGCGGTAGAAGAAGTGGCACGTAGTCAAGGGGTACGCGTTTCCGGTACGGAAATAGTAGGGATACTGCCGCAGTGGGCGCTTTTAGAGTCCGGGCGGTACTATGCCGAGCGGGCTGCAGAGCCCGTGGAGAAGCTCACGGCGAAAGACCTGGTGGAGATTGCCGGGCGGTCACTGATGCTGACGAATTTCCGGCCGGAGGAGCGTCTGCCGGAGTGGGTTTTTGGACCACCAGAGCAGGAGACAGAACTATCCGAGCAGCCTTTGCGGGAAGTGGTCTGGCGCCTGGCCGACCCCCGCTCCCCCCTGCCAACGGAAGTGATGCCCGTACTCCAGTCCGCGCTCACCCTGGCCTTAGCGGCGCGACTTTCGGCAGGCTTACCAGCTCGGAATGCTTTTCTCCACACCGAATACATGCAACTCATAGAAAAAAACCTCGAAAAACTCCAGCCTAATCCCCTTTCCCTCGACGAAATCAAAGCCCTATCTAAAAATCTTTTGCGTGGTTTTGCGCTTCTGCGCCAGATGACCGAACTCAACGTCACTATCCAGCCCAACCTCTACTTTCTCTTAGCCGAGGCTTTCATGGGGAGTGTAGAGTCCTTTGCAGGAGTTATGCTTGGCTTTGCCGATAAGAGCCCAGAGGTCAAACAAGATGTACACGATATGCACCTACAGGGTAAGTTTTTCCTAGAAGAGATCACCAAAAAGTTGAAAATATGAAACTCACGCCGTCAGATATCGTGCAGGAGTTTGGTGGGGATGTACGAGGAAATGGACAAGCAGTCGTTCTGACTGGTTTTGCGACCTTGAGAGAGGCTGGTCCGAGCGATTTGAGTTTTTACTATGATGGGCGGTATGAAGCGGCCCTGTATGAAACAAAGGCCGGCGCCGTACTTGTACCGAGGGATTTTACGCCGAGGGGCCGGCCCCTCCTTGAAAAGGTCGTTTGGATTCATGTGGATAGGCCGGAACATGTATTTTATACGCTGGTGAAGCGCTATAAGGCACCGCCTATGCCGCCATTCGGTCGAGAAGAATTAAGTTTTGTGCATCCAGAAGCTCACATTTCGGGAAGAAGCTATATTGGTGCTTTTGCATATATTGGGCCGGGGGCCGTGATTGAGGACGAGGCGTATATCTATCCCTATGCCTATGTGGGGGCGGGGGCGGTGGTGGGAGCGGGCACGATTGTGTATCCGCATGCAGTCCTCATGCCGGGTGTACGTATTGGGAAGCGCGCCATCATTCATCCAGGGGCGGTGATTGGCGCGGATGGCTTTGGCTTTTATAAGGGAGAGAAGCGTCCGTATGAACGCATCCCACAGGTTGGTACTGTTGTCATTGAGGATGATGTAGAAGTTGGCGCTAATACTTGTATAGATCGTTCTACACTGGGTGAGACCCGGGTAGAGGAGGGTGTGAAGCTGGATAACTTGATTCAGGTGGGGCATAATGTGCGGATTGGTCGGCACACGGCGATAGCGGCGCAGACGGGGATTGCGGGTAGCTCGCGGGTGGGGGCCTATTGCCGGATTGGCGGGCAAGTGGGCATTGCTGACCATATAGAGGTTGCTGACTATTCTTCTATTGCGGCGCAAAGCGGCATCTCCAAGTCTATTACGGTGCCTGGCCGTTCTTGGCGGGGTGCCCCGGCTCAGGAGGTACGCCGTCAGCTCCTTATGGAGGCTATCATGCGAAAGCTTCCAGACCTCTACCCAACTATCCAGAGATTAGAACAGTTGCTAAACCAAACGCCATAAGACATGGCATTTCAAAAACAGCATACGCTGAAAGAGGCTATCTCCTTTGAAGGAGTGGGATTGCATACGGGTGAGCTCAGTCGGGTAGTGGTGCAGCCTGCCCCGGAAAATACTGGCATTGTGTTTGTTCGGGAAGACTTTTCGCCGTCTGTGGAGATCCCGGCGCAGGTGGATTATGTGGTAGACCTCATGCGCTCTACCACCTTAGGGATGGGGGAGGTGCGGATTCACACGGTGGAGCACCTTTTGGCGGCCCTGGTGGGGATGGGCGTGTCCAATGCGCGCCTCTCAGTCTGGGGACCGGAGGTGCCAATTCTGGATGGAAGCGCAAAGCCCTTCGTGGAAGCCATAGAGCGGGTAGGCCTCCAGCCGCAAAAAGCCGAACAGCAGTATTACGTGATTGAGGAGCCGGTGCATTACCAAGATAAGCAGCGCGGCGTAGATATTGCGGCTTTGCCGTTTGAGGGGTTTCGCGCTACGGTGATGGTAGATTACAACTCTCAGGTGCTGGGAATGCAGTTAGCTACGCTGGTGCGGTGGGAGGACTTCCCCACCGAAGTGGCGCCGGCTCGCACCTTCTGTCTCCTATACGAGCTGGAAGAGCTCTACCATCGGGGCCTCATCAAAGGTGGCACCCTGGATAACGCTATCGTCATCGTGGATCGCCACTATACCCAGGAAGAGCTTCAACGTATCGGGGGGCTCTTTGGCTATCCCGATGTGGAAATGGTCCCCGAGGGTGTCCTTAATAACACTCCCCTTCGCTTTGAGAACGAGCCCGCTCGCCATAAGCTCCTGGACCTGATTGGCGACCTGGCGCTGCTGGGCGCCCCCCTCAAAGGCCAAATCATCGCTATGCGCCTCGGCCACGCCGCCAACATCGCTTTCCTCCGAACCCTCTACAAGCTCATCCAAAAAAAGAAAATCATCCAGCGCTTCCAGCGCACGCCCACCAGCCAGAATGTGGTGTTTGACATTCATGCTATCCGGCGCATCTTGCCGCATCGCTACCCCTTCCTCCTCGTGGATAAAATCACCCATTTCAGCCATGATAGCATCGTCGGCATAAAAAATGTAACTATCAACGAGCCTTTCTTTGTGGGGCACTTTGAGGATAATCCCATCATGCCGGGGGTGCTCATCTTGGAGGCCATGGCCCAGGTAGGCGGTATCCTCTTTCTCAACATCGTAGAAAATCCACAGGACTACTGGGTGTATTTCCTAGCGATCGACAATGCGCGCTTCAAGCGGCCGGTGATACCAGGGGACCAACTCGTGTTTAAGCTGGACCTTTTGCAGATTCGGCGGGGGATATGCAAGATGGCCGGCAAGGCCTACGTCGAGGACAAGCTCGTGTGCGAAGCGGATCTGACAGCGAGTCTCGTACCGAAAAAGACCATTCATGGAGAGTCCGGCAGCGCTTCGGGCCATTCGAATCAATCATCGGTATGAACAGGGGCCGCTCTGGAGGGTACCGCTTACGCTGAGCTGGGAAGCCCCTCGAGCCATTGCGCTCACTGGCCCTAACGGCTCCGGCAAAAGCACCCTCCTTACTATCATCGCTGGCCTCTTGCGTCCCACCGATGGAGAAGTGGGGTTTTCTTTGGCGGGGAAGGCCGTTTCGCCTGCTGCGTGGCGCAGATATGTAAGCGCGCTTTCGCCCCACCTCCTCCCGCCTGCGGAGCTAACCATCCAGGACCTCCTCTGGAGCTATGGGCACTTTCGGGGGCTACGTCTATCTGAGACCCTTCTAGCGGAAATCCGGCTCGGTCATCGCACCGCTGCACCGCTCTCGCGGCTTTCCTCCGGCCAGCGCCAGCGGCTGCTCCTAGCCCTGACCCTGGCTCAAAACACCCCTATCCTCCTCTTGGACGAACCTACCGCCTTCCTCGACGAAAAATGGAAAACTTTCTTTCACCAGCGCATCCAGGAGAGAATCCAGCAGAATAGCACCCTCTTCATCTGCGCTACTAATGACCCTGACGAAGCAGCGCTCTTCCCGGAAACTTTGTACCTTGGCTCGCATGCGGCGTAACTTCTGGCTCCTGCTGATGGGGAGCCTCTTGGTGAGCCTCAGTTGGCGGCCCCATTCCTCCACTGACGAGGCCCTCAAGCTCCTCGAAGATATGCTGGAAGAAAGCGGCCGCCTCCAAACCTTGCGCTACGAGTTCAAAAAGTACGAGCGCATCCGGGGTAAGCTCATGCTGGAACATATGACCTTCAAGCTGCGGCGTAACCCCTTTGCTGTGTATGGCTACCAGCATAGTCCCCGCAAAGGCGTGGAAGTCTTATACCCCGCTGAAACAGGCTCCCAGAAACTCCTCGTGAAGCCCAATACGTTTCCCTATCTTCCCCTCACGCTGGACCCTTACAGTAATCTCGTTCTGGAAGGCCAGCACCAGACTATTCTCGCCACGGGCTACGACCAGCTACGGAGCCTCCTGCTGGCCGCTAAAAAGCGCTATGCCAATCAGGTCGAAAAGCTCGTCCGTTCCGGCGGACGCCTCATCTGGGATGGCATCCCCTGCCAGAAAATCATCCTGGAACCTCCCCAGTACGAAATCCAAACCTACACTGTCCAACAAGGCGACAACCTCTTCCGCATCGCCGAAAAGCGCCATGTGGGCTGGCACAAAATTATGGAGCTCAATGGCTTCTCTTCGCCGAATGTAAGCCTTTCACCCGGGACTGTCCTCAAAGTCCCCTCCGACTATGGCAAAGTCATTCGCCTCACCATTGACGAAAAGCGGAAGATTCCCCTCGTCGTAGAAGTCGAAGACGAACTCGGCCTCTACGAAAGGTACGAGTACTACAAGCTGGAAGTCAATCCGCCTTTGACGGACCTGGACTTTTCGCGCAAGAATCCGGCATACAACTTTTAGCCTATGTTGACGATAGACCTACGTGGCAAGGTGATTTTGGTGACGGGCGGGGGCACTGGTTTGGGCCGGGCCATGACAGAGACTTTTGTGAAATGCGGGGCGCAGGTGGTAATTTGCGGCCGCCGCCAAGAAGTCCTGGAAAAGACCGCCTCAGAAATCGGCCCAGCGGTGCATCCTATCCCCTGCGATGTGCGAAGTTATGAATCGGTAGAAGCCATGATGCAGCGCATCATGGCGCAGCTGGGGCGCCTGGATGCCGTGGTGAATAATGCGGCGGGGAACTTTCTGGCGGCTTCGGAGACGCTTTCGCCTAAGGGATTTCGGGCAGTGGTGGATATTGTGCTCATGGGGACGTTTCACACGAGCCGGTGGGCAGGCGCCTACTGGATAGAGAATAGCCTCCCCGGGCATATTCTCAACATCGTCACGACCTACACGGAGACGGGGTGTGCATTTGTGCTGCCGTCGGCTGCGGCTAAAGCGGGCGTCCAAGCGCTGACCTTATCCCTCGCGTATGAGTGGGCGCCCTACAATATTCGGGTCAATGCTATTGCGCCGGGGCCTTTCCCGACGGAGGGGGCCTGGTCTCGCCTCATGCCCGGCCAGGACTTTGAGAAGATGTATCTCCAGCGCTTGCCTACCAAACGTTACGGCCGTCTCGAGGAGCTGGGGGCCCTCGCAGCTTTCCTCTTGTCTGACTTAGCGCCTTACCTCACCGGAGCCGTCATCCCGATAGATGGGGCGGAACACCTGCAGGGCGCGATGTTCAACTACCTGGCCCAGGTGGCTGACCGAGAGACGCTCAAAGCCACCTTCGCTATCATGCGGGAGGCTACCCGCCGATCATGAGCCCCGAGCTTTTTCAGCAGCTGACAGCAGAACTGTATGAGCGCCTCTCCATTAAGGGGGTGGAGGCTTTTCGGCTTTCTGCGTATGAGCGCCTAACCCGGGCTGCCGA
>Ga0308396_1001313_pt1 | contig 13008 bp, 12 predicted proteins | sample Hotspr2SamplePe2_FD_202359 | JGI IMG/M metagenome (GOLD analysis project Ga0308396, IMG submission 202359) | Hot spring phototrophic mat microbial communities from Mushroom Spring, Yellowstone National Park, Wyoming, United States - 20050930_Pe2 ... | reverse complement strand
ATCTTTGCGACCCCCCGCGCCGCCGTCTTCAACATTCTACCTGGGTTAGAGCTCTTGCACTCCATTCCTCATTCCATGATTTCTGCCCTTAAGTTAGCGCATATGCCTGCACCTCCCCCAAAATCGCCCCTGCGATTTTGGGGGAGGCGGGAGGGGGACGAAAATTCGAAAGTTGATGTAAAAATGATTTATCCCGAATTGACGTTATTTAAACCTTTTTCCACCAACCTGAAGAGGTTATTTCAAACATTCTGCTTTCTAATAATATTGATCCAGGTAACCAACAAAGCACACCCGGGGTCAAGGTTTTACCAAATTGCTGACTATCATTGCACGTTTCTCGTCCAATCAAGGGTTCTATTGCACCTCTTGCAGGGATATCCTGTACCAGTGCATGCGCCGGGATGAATTTGCCTGCAGAAATCTCAACTCGAGGACGGTTTTGGTTTTGTATATAGATGGGAAAATCATGCAGGCTGTTCACTAATTTCCATCCATTCTCGGCAGACATGCGAAGTTTTCCAAAGCCATAGCGTCTCTCACCACCCATGGTTAATTCTTCAAGCCAGGTTCTCCATTTTTCTTCATCTCCAAGAACGTCATACCCAGTATCATCTAGAAAGACCCACCCACAAAATTTATTATGGATTGATTCAGATGAATATGGAACAATACATTCGACTTCGTGCAAACTTTGGTTTGCCGCGCTTGTTGTGGCAGGGTCAAGCGATGTGGTTACATGAGATGTCAGATAACGTCGCTCAAATTCAACCATGGGTAGTTCCCCGAATCTGAATTGAGTAGAGCGTTCACTGTATTGTGGAGAAAGCAAGGTATTACCGTCCAAAAGAAACCAGTAGCTGAATGCAAAATGTTGATTTACCCATCTGCCCACAGCACTGTAGTCGTCTTGGGGAACTCCAATCACTTCTCCAAATCCGCCGCGGGTCAGCCGTTCGGTGATGGAACCCCATAGATTACGAGCCGGAAGGTAGTAACGTGTGCGTTGAAGATTACCAACGCGATGCCAGCCAATATGCAATGGACTATGAAGTTCATAAATTAATTGTATACAGTGCCAGGTCATTTCAATCCTCCATGGCTTTGACATGGTAGCGCGCATAGATCAAAGACTGTTCCAATAATCTTTTGGCAAGCAACAGATTGTCAAGATCGTCAGCTAGCTTCTCACGCACGTTAAAGAGTAGGTCGTTTCCGTTTTGAAAAGCCGTCATGCCCGCATCCGAAAGGAGCATAACTGCCTGATTAACCAATTTAATTGCACCTGGTTTTTCACGCTTTCCGCGCGAAAGCTGGTAAAGAAAAAAGGCATATACACCGTTTTCCTGCAGTACTCCGAGTGATTTGGTAATGTGATTTTCAGCGTTTTTTCCGATGGCACTATGGACATGATCGGCAATTTGCCAGCCATAATGAGCACATAGTTGATCCAAATTTTTGCTGTTCACTGTTCGCCTCCTTTGGGCAGGTTCAACACGCGAAAACGCCCCATACCGCGGGTGGTCATTCCGCCAATGCCCAGCATTTCAAACATCTTCAATCCCGTTTGTACGGTGGCTGTGATCTTGTCCCAATTACCCTCAAGCGGAACTTTACCGTTTATTCTGTAAAAATTGGGGTTGCTGATGATTACTTCAAACCTCATCACACTGGCACGCGGCAGTGCTTCGTAGGTGAATAACATACCTTCTGCAGCTGCACCCGTTTGAGGGTCAATACTGACGGATGTTCGAACTTCAAGATTGTCGTTGACGATGTGACTGAACAATTTATCCGAAATCAGAACGCTGTTATGGAGTACCTCAGAAGGAACCTCCGGGAAAAGTTCTGAATTGATGGTGAAGTTGTTGTCTGCTACCGGTAGCATCAGCCAGCCTAAATTCAGACGGTCGCTGACTTTAAGCCCGCTTGCGGCAAAAACTTGTTCATCGGGTGGTGGCTGAACATCTTCACCGATTTCTTTTAGGATGGACGGACAGGTTACCCACACCGGACCTTGAATGGAGTGCACTGGAAAAAACACCAAGCGAGCATCCGAGAACTGCGCCAAACCTTGAAAACTTCCTTGCTCGCCTTTTGAAAAGCCGAACGTTACACAGATGGGGCAATCGTACCGGCCGCAGTGTCCCTTGTAGTTCCGCTGGTTATCTGCCTGACCCTGCCCGGCACAGGCGGGAAATTTTTCAGGGTGTTGCATGGTTGCGTAGGTTCGACATGTGCCAGCCAGACTGGTGCCGGGAATTTTTGGCAGATTGGTTCCCGGTTCACGTGATATGGTCAAATCCACACGTCCCAAACGCATTCCACCCGTCCCAACATGAATAGGGTCAAGGGATAGGGCAAAAAGGTGAAACGCTTTTGAAAATTTATTGTCGTTCATAACCAATCTCCTCTATGAGTTTTTTTGTTCATCCTTTACACGACGCTTTAGAATTTGCAGATATAAATCCACACAGTGATGGAAATATCCATTGAGTACTTCCGCAACTTCCAGCTTCAGGTTGTTTTGCTTCAGGATTGTTTGAACCAGTTGACGATAGGCTTCATCTCGTATTGGCCGGTTGGGGGTGGGTTCGTCTAATTTCCACTGCTTCCTTTTAGCTTCTAACAAGGCATAGATATTTTGTAACCGGGTATCACTAATGCGGGGTGATTGGTAAATTTTCCGCCAAACTTCACTGATCTTTGGAAGATCGTCTAGAAGAAGCGATTCTTTTTGAATGTCCAAAGCAAAACGCCTGGCGGTGTTTTCCAGAAAGATATAAGCGAAACGTGATGGGGTAATGCGAAGCCCATCATCTTTCAGCAGACTCCTGACATGGATCAACCACTCGCTGCTTCCTTGTCTCTGAAAGCGGTAAGAACGGTCAGAAGGGCTTCCATCTGCAAATTTCTCGACAAAATAATACGGGTACCAGAGATCGTCGGTTAGGCCGTCGCCCATTTTTACTGGAACTTGCCACTCCAATAATCGTTCCCCAGAGGAAAGAAGGAGCAAGTGTGCAAGATTGTCTGATGAAGGGTTACTGGCAAGGACTTTCCAACTTTCATTCTGGAATGAAACCTGTCCCAGCATTCTTTGGGCAGTATCCATGACCGCCAGCAAAGGGGTTTTACGCGGAAAGAAGATCAACCCAAGGAACAGCGGCAGGCGGTTTTGGACTTTACCGAATTCCTTTTTATAACTTTCAAAAATTTTATTGGTGATACCAATAGCATCGGCAGCTGGTATAAGCGCCAGGAATTGATCGGGAACGGTGAGAATTGGAATAAAGGGCGTGTATCTACCGGTTCTATCTTCTGCCGGGGCGACCTCTTGAATAGTGAATGCATGTGTGAGACGCGGGTGCTGTGGATCTGCCAGGGTGATCGTTTTTCCCTCGGCAATTTCATCCACCCATTGCAAGTTGCTGATCGTGAGAAAGTGGTCTTGCCGCCAGAGCAGGCTGATCGGCTTTCCGTCAAGCATCCCATCATACGGCGTGTCGTTTTTCCAACGGATTTTTGTGTCAGAGGGAATGATCTTGAGGCGCAAAGTACGTCTGCCAGAATTGACATTCTCGCCGCTGTAATCGAACTGTGTGAGAATGGAGCTTTCCACCGTTTTTTTCCAGAAGGCGGTGCAGGTTTCCCAAACCCGGCGCAGACGGGCCGGAGAGGGGTTTTTGGGAATGCACTTGCTCTCCTCGTTCTGGTGTGCCCTTACCAGTAAGGTTTGGATCAAGTCTCCAGAGAACCAGCCGTCAAGTCCGAATTTACCAACCACAAGCGCTACCCGTCCGTGACGATCAGCAATTTCATCCATCCAGATTGTACGATCCGGACTGGTCATCCAGTTCTGGATGCGGGAAACACGCCGATTGAGACACGTTTTACAGGCTTCCTCGCCTTCGCCCATGGGGCGCAAGCGGCAGACGGGACAGACTTCCCAATTGCCAGAGGGCAAATTTCCCCAAAGTTCTTTCCAGTGAGGTGTCAGGTTCTGATCATCAAACGGTTGGGCCAGTTCCTCGACTGCTTCAAGGTGAGCATTTTTCAAAATTTCTCTCAATGAGTCTGCCTGCCCGGATGCATTTCCTTTTGTGGTGGAAATCCGAGGTGCCAGTTCCGGTTCGATATTCTCTATTAGGGTGCGTATCTCCCGTTCAATTTCAAGAGTCAGGTCAATATCCGGGAAAGTGAAATAAATACCTGTGGTATCCCGAAGGATTTCGTTACCAAGGGGATATTCAATTTCTACCCATTCTTTGACAGCCTTATATACCTCTTCGATCTTTTGCTGATAACCGAGCAAATCGGCAATCTTAACCGCTTTAGCGTAAAGTCCAAGCACATCAAAGTTGATGCGAAGCACACGCCAGCGCAGGTCATGATCAATACTGTTTCTTGTTTTGAATTGCCGTATACCAGGTTTTGAAGAATTTAAAACAGCCCCGGCTAAAGCCGACTTGAACAAAGCCGCAACGATGTGCGACCAATCGGCAAGCGTGACTTCGTTTACTGGACGACGGGTATCTCCTAACCCGGCAACAAACAGGTTGTAAAGGTCTTCAAAGAATTGGCTGGAAACCGGTGTGGGTATGGTTTTTGGCAGAAGATTTATTAGTTGTTGGGCGTTGTATCCTGAAAAGGTTTGCTGTTCATAACCGAAAGCACTGCTTATAAAGGTCTGAGATTGAGCTCCTTTTTCTGGCTCTTCTTTGTCAATATGAGCCTCGCTGTGGCAAACTCCCAAAACGGCAGGCAGCCAGCCGTCTTTGCTGTCTAAGAGAGAATGCCGATATTTATCACCTGCGAACCCTGGCACTCCGAGCATGATCAACTCTGCCAGCGAATACGTTGACTGATCAACAGGTATATTCACTGACTGATCAACAGGTATATTCACTTGCTGGTTTTCTAGAAAATCCTTGAACTGTTTTGGAAGATAATCCGCCGCTTTGGATGATTGTGAACATCTCAACAAAGAGTTGATAACTTCCGGTTTTGGGAGGTTGTTTGCTTTCTGACTTAATTTAATGACTTGTTTTGGATCATCAACGATTGCTTTATAGCAATAAGAGTCGAAGTTTCCTTGAATGTGCTTATCGCACAACTTGCCTACGTCGTGCAGCCAGGCGGCCACCTCAGCCAGAAGTATTTGATCACTACTACCCTTCAGAACTTTCAGATTAAGAGTTTGACTCATTTTTCTCTCCAGCATCTATCAGGATTTCTTGAATTTCTTTTGCTCTCTCCACAAGTTCATCAAAGGTGCTGAATTTCCGAGTCATCCATTTCCGTTCGGCCGTTGCGGCCTGAGCGGGTGGATTGGACACTTCTTCCCGTCCGGATAATTCTTTGCCTTCCCTTTCCCACCACTTTTTTGCTTTCTCATAATCTTGTCTTTGTGGTTTGGTCATAGAGTTCAATTCTGACTGACTTCGTTCACGAAATGTTCCATCAGGATTTAGATATTCGGGCTTTAGCTTGTTCGGAGCTATCAAGCATTTAGGCAGGTTCTGAGCCGGGTTAGGTGGATTGGTAGCGGATGATTGGAGAGATACCGACTCTTCAACTTTGATTTGTAGTGTGCCATCCTGTACCTGGGTTTTGGCCAGCCCATAACCGCTGCTGCGTTTTGCAGAAAAACCATAAGTGAGGAACATGGCGCGCAGTCCTTCAGCAAGCACCCTCAAATCTTCAACCATCTGGCGGCAGGTTTCCTGTTCGTCCTCTCCAATGCGGTCAAAAGGAATATATAGAAATGAAAAACAGCCCTTTTCGTTAGAGGGGACACTCTCGTAGAGGATGGGATTCTTGCCCACCCGACGGCTGCGGTCGTGGGGATTAATGATTTCCAAACCAGTTTTTTGGAAGAAGGTGGGGAATAAAAACAACCGCCCTGCCTGATTGAATCCTTCTTCGTTATCTTGACCGTGTGCCTGACCAAAAATTCTACGCATTGACAGGCTGTTCTGTCGTTCGTATCCCATTTGCCACAAGGCACTGTAAAGGTTGCCTTTCCAGCTGGATGGGCGTACCATCGGAACACGGTAGACTTTGTCCCGTACAATTGGATTGTCAATGATGTAGAAAGAATTATCATCTCTAGAAAGATAAGGGGTGGCAAGCGTAAAGATCAACGACAGAAAAAAAGAGTTGTCAGGGAGAAGCGCAAAGTCTATTTCTGGTTCGGTGATATAGTTCCACACCAATCCAGATTGCCCGGATAGTCTTACGCTTAAATGTAAATGTTTGGTTTTCCATTGGTTACGGATTTGATCGGCATCCTTCTTGCTTGTTGATTTTTGATCATCTTTACCATCAGCCGAGGTGGTTTGTTTTGCGATTAGGCAATGATAAATTGCCGTAAACTCGTCAGTCGTTTCCGGGCTGGATTTCTTGCCAAGATCGACAAAATAATCAAAACTCATTTTGAGCCTCCCTCACTTATAATTCGATCCAGAATGTCGCGTCCCGAACCCGTTGAAATAAGTTTGATATCTTTGAACGCATGAACCATATACGCTTTACAAAGCTCCAGCAATGCGTTCGGATCCGGTAGTTTGTGTTGTAGTTCTCTCGGCCAGAAAGCCCACATTCGCATCGCATAGGTATTGTTATCTTTCTTGTAAGGCATGCTGAAAAACACCCGTCCAGCTGTTCTCAAGTCTTCATCAATCTTCATTTGAGAACGTGATCCAAGGAGGTGGTCGAGATCATCTAATTGCTTGAGTTTCTGCGATTCTTTCCAACCTTTTTCTCTGAGCCATTTGCGCATGCCAAAGTTTCCCTTGCCTTTATATCTCAGATCAAAAACGCAAGGTATGTACCTCATTTCCTTCTTTTTCTCTGGTTTACCCCAATGGGTATCCTCTTTTAGGAACGGGGTTAGACTGGAAATGGGTAACTCATAATATAGCCAGATGAAATTTTGTAAGTCAAACGGCGTATCTATCTTCGTCCCGGTAGACCGTAAATTTCCTCCTTGCACATGGGATTTCAATTCCTGAATGCTTTGGCTTAAGTTGATGTCTCCAAATTCTTTTGGGAAGGTTATTTGACCGAAACCGTGCTGTGTTCTAGCTCCGAAACCGCCGTAGTTTGCAATCAGGTGGAAGATTAAAGCAATTTGACGGCGGGCATAATTCTCGTAACCCCGCCGAAAGGAAAGCTGAAGTGATATATTGCCATATGTTACATCACCATTGTCGAATATTCTCGAGAGCCAATTTAAGTTGAGTTTGAAGGTTGAACGAAAATGCAGGGAGATTGTTTGTGATTCAACTACCTGTAATCGAAACAATCGCGCCCAACCGGTCGTTCCAAAGAGGTAACAAACCGGGCAAACGGTGCTTAAGCCTCGATTTAATGACTCCTCTTCGCTGCATCCGTTGGATTTTGCCATCTGGTATGCCTCACTGTTAAAAGAACAACGGGTTTCAGGGTCATCGGATGTCGGATCGCATACATACATACCCAATCCCCGCACCAAAATTTCATACCACCAGCGCAAGGAACCAATCAATCCACTTTCGTGCAGGCGGTCGCAGGTTTGAGACACACCTCCAGTCCAAAGCGGTGTTAACGTTTTCAAATGGATATCGAGCGATGTCATTTGTAACTGTTCTCCTTGTATGGTTAATGAAACTTCACGGTTTGACCAGAATTTGCACGGCCGGTTGCTTGGCGATTGTAGTTTTTGAAGGTTCACCTTTTCTGACCAATTATGATTACCTCAAATGATTTTTTCAGCCATTGGGATGTGGGAAAAGTCCTTTTTGGGTTGCGATTTTGGGCATGCAGGTATGCTCTGATCCGAATAAAAAACGCCCCGCCTGCCAAATTGTTTAGGCAGGCGGTAAGAGAGGCGGGGATTAACAAAAACCCTTTGAGGTAATCATCTTTGAGTTTGATGGCAGTGTTATATAGATTGGCATTCTGAAAACCCTGACCCGGACACTGTTTAATGCGCCATATTACATCCGAATTTATCTTCTGCAGTCAGACAATCTGGTCATCCCTTTCGGGCTGTTAGTGTTGCGTGTTATCTACCCAAGCACAATACAGCACTGGCTTCCGTCCATATTGAAGAAATACACGAACCACCCTTTCTGAAATACAGGGAAGATATAATGCGAATTTATTCAGACTTATCGTTAATAGGGAGAACTTCTCTTTTGATTTTATTCTGCAATTGGCTTCGTGCGACCTCCAAGTCATAGTGAGCCTGCAAATTGATCCAAAACTCCGGTGTCGTATTGAATGCAATCGCCAACCTCAAAGCAGTATCGGCGGTAATCCCTCTTTTCTTTCCAACGATCGCATTGATCCTGTCAGGAGGGACTCTCAACTGCCGCGCCAGGGCATTCTGGCTTATGCCCAACGGCTTCATAAACTCTTCCAGAAGTATCTCACCGGGATGTATCAGCAAGTTGGTATTCAACATATTCATATCCGTATTCATATCCACTACTTTAGCGTAACATTCGATAAACACAGATTAAAGAGATTAGGTTTTAGTGGTAATCAACAATCTCCACCTCCCACGCATCTCCATCTTGCCATCGAAAGCAGATTCGATATTGATCATTAATGCGAACGCTCGATTGCCCATCCCGGTCGCCGGATAACTTTTCCAGGTGATTTTCGGGGGGTGATTTCAGGTCATGTAAGGTGGCTGCAGCATGGAGCATTAATAACTTCCTTTTAGTGCTTCGCATCAGATGAAGCGGCAATCCCAACTGATTACTGACTCTGTTTATCAAATTATTGTCTAAGTCGCTAGTAAAAAATAACTCCTCTGCTATTTCATGCCGAAAGGACTTGATCATCTTTTTTCCCCATCAAGAATTTTTCCATTTGTAGAAACCTCCTTTTTAGTGGGATATTTTGATTATATCATGTTATTCCTATCATGTCAAGCATGATATTCTAAATTTCATAATTTAGGGAGCAGGCTGAATAATATCAGAGAAAGTTTTCAAAGCATTTGTAAGGATACTCGTCTCTTACTAACCGGCAGTGGGCAACTTTGCGCTTAAACAAACGTGAAAGTGAGAGATGGTCTCTCCATGGGATACGGTCAGAATGACTTCTTTCACTGGCCTCCCAAAACTTGGCGCTTGACTGTGTAATTTTAGGCGAATGACAAAGTGTACTCCTTCTGCTTCAAGGTCTTGCAGAAGTTCCAGGTAACTAAATATGCGGTCTAGGACTAAGAGATGTTGACCGAGCCAGTCTTTCGGTCTGGCAACAGATAAACAACCTTTGAGGGAACATTTTAAATGATCATTTCAATCACCAAAGACAGTAGCCATAAGTTCCAAAGGTTTATGCATAAAGCGTCAAACGATACTGGTATCGATCAGCCCGATAAATGAACTGAACATACTCTACGCAGACATTGCGTGTGTCATAAGTGATCCGATCCGCGACAAGGAGTGATCTGCCCGCCTTTATGTTCAACAATTCGGCTTCCCGTTTGGTGGCATTTCTTGCAATTAACAACTCGCTGGCATGAGCCAGTTTGATACCTTTTCGGCTCAATAGCTCGTAATAGGATTGCAGATTCATCAATTCCTGGGGATCAATCTCCACCCAGGGAGGGATGTAAAGATATTGTAGCCCAATCGGTTCATCGTTGGCAAAACGCAACCGCCGAACACACCAGACTGGTGTTTTTGCTGACAACCCAAGATAATTCATAATCTGCCCATCAGGCAGAATATTTTCAACCTCTATTGTTTTAGAGCCGGGTTTAAACCCCCTTGATTTCATATCTTCGCTGAAGCTGGTCAACTTAATGATCTCTGGCTCAATCTTTTTGGCTTTGACAAAAGTACCCACTCCCTGCCTGCGCTCTATTAAACCCTCTATTTCCAACTCGCCAAGCGCCTGGCGAATGGTTGCGCGGCTCACATTGAACATTTGCATGAGCGCATGTTCGGAAGGCAGTAATTCACCGCTGGCCAGTCTGCCTTCCCGAATTTGCTCTGCTATCACATTTTTTATCTGAAAATACAAGGGAACATGATCGGATTGATTAAGTGGATAAACTAAAGAGTTGAGCATACAAGTTGTCCTGTTGTCCGGTTGACCGTATAAGTTTTAGTCTTTAAAATCATATCTAACAAGGAAGGATTCGTCAACTCATTTCCACGGACTAATACTTAACCATGCATAAAGTCGTTGTGGTTGGAAGTTTGAACATTGATCTCATTGCAATAACAAATCATGCCCCGGCGGCCGGTGAAACGGTGAATGCCGAGGAATTTTTCATTATTCCTGGCGGCAAAGGTGCAAATCAAGCTGTAGGAATGGCGCGCTTGGGGTTAGATGTTACTCTAATTGGACGCGTAGGAAAGGATTATTTCGGAAACTTCCTGATACAGGAATTGGAAAAAGAGAATATCAACACTTCCTTTATTTCCCAAGATGAAGATGAGTTGACCAGCATTGCAATGATCATTCTCGAGGATTCGGGGGAAAACCGCATCGTGGTTGCTCAAGGGTCAAACTATCGAATCACACCAGCCGATATTGATCAGGCCGCAGCAGAATTTGAAAAAGCCGACCTGGTTGTCTGTCACTTTGGGAGAATGCATCCCGTTTTTCCATACGTCTTAAGACTGGCAAAAGGTAAAAACAAAAAGGTATTAGTCAACCCGGCGCCTGCTTTTCAGTTATGTGATGAGTTATTCAAGTTGATAGGTTATTTAATTGTCAATCAGGGAGAAGCCGAGATCATCAGTGGTCTTCAAATTACCGATCTGACCAGCGCCTTTCAAGTTGCGAACCAACTCAATAAAAATGGAACTGATGAAGTCATCATCACATTAGGTTCAACAGGTGCAATCTTTAGTCAATCAAATCAACAATTTCACCTCCCGGCTTTTCCGATCACTGTGGTTGATACAACTGCTGCAGGAGATGCATTCATTGCCGGGTTTGTGTATGGGACATTGAAGGACTGGACGCCCAAAGAAAGAATTCGATTTGCAAATGCCTGTGGTGCTTTAGCCAGCACAAAAATTGGAGCCATTTCATCCTTACCCCGGCAAGTTGAAGTTGAACAATTTCTGTTGAAAAGAAAGGAGGTAGGAGAAGGTACCAGTTATTCGTGAACAAGACGTGTAGAAGATGAGTTTTTAGACCAAATTTACATTAGCACATTCCTGAGGAGGAAAAAATGAAAAGTCTGCGTGTTTGGATCATCTTGATGTTGATTGCTGTGGTTGTACTGGGGTGTACGACACCAACCCCTGCGCCTACAAATACCAGTTCTCCACCACCACCTGCTCAAGATACACAAGCCCCCCCAAGTAATGGTGAGCAACCACAAGAAGGTAAAGCATCTCAAAATTGGAAAATCGCCTTTATTCCCCAGCTAATCGGCATTCCTTACTTTACGGCCATGGAAGAGGGCGGCAATGATGCAGCTAAAGCCTTTGGCGTAACATACCTGAATGTTGGTTCCCCTACTGCGAATGCGGCTGAGCAGGTTCGTTTGATGGAAAATCTCATCCAGCAGCGGGTAGATGCCATTTCCATTTCTGTTCTGGATTCCGCTTCCTTGAACCCGGTTATGGAACGAGCTGAACAAGCAGGGATCAAGGTATATACCTCTGACTCGGACAGTCCCAATAGCGTCCGAAGAGTGTACGTTGCTCAGGCCTTGGATAAAGACTTGGGGTACACTCTGATTGACCGATTGGCTATGCAAATCGGCGAAGCAGGTCAAATCGGGATCATTTCGGGAGAGTCAACGGCGACTAACCTCAATACATGGATCGAATTCATGAAAGAAGCCGTTGCAACCAAATACCCGAATATCGAGATTGTGGATATTCGGTACACACAAGGCGGCTCTTCGGAAGATGCCCTCAGACAGGCCGAAGAATTGATGACCCGTTATCCTGACCTGAAGGGGTTGATTGCGGTTGCTTCCACAACCGTGCCCGGTGTGGCAAAAGCGGTTGAAAATGCTGGAAAGATCGGACAGGTGGCCGTGATCGGCTATGGTTCCCCCAATACCGTCAGACCATTCATCAAGAGCGGTGTGATGAAAGAATCCGTTTTGTGGAATCCAAGAGCACTGGGGTATCTGAATGTTTGGGCGGGTATACAGTTACTTGAAGGAAAACCATTCCAGGAAGAGAATATCGTACCTGGCTTGTCCGACCCCGTAAAGTACTTCCCCGACACCAAGATTCTGTTGCTCGGCCCGCCATTGGTGATTGATGCCAACAACGTTGATAATTTTGACTTCTAGAATCTACTAAAGAAATGGGACGGAGACCCCACATGGAAAGTACCCCCTTACTGAGACTAACCAATATTTATAAATCCTTTGGTGGTGTTAAAGCTCTGTCTGGTGTGAGTCTGACTGCTCATAGCGGTGAAGTTCACGCAGTTGTTGGAGAGAATGGTGCAGGAAAATCCACCTTGATGAAAATTATTGCGGGGGCTCTCCGTCCCGATTCTGGTCAAATTTTGTGGAATGGAATCGAATACACATTCCAGGAGCCGAGGGATGCATCAAAACTGGGAATAGCCATTGTTTACCAAGAACCATTATTTTTTAATGATTTATCGGTGGTCGAAAACCTGTTTTTGGGGGAAGAGATCAAAAAACCGAATGGTACATTAGACTGGAAGAGTATGACCGAAATGGGGGTAGGTGCGCTCAAACGTATCGGCTTGCCCGCTGAGATTATCGGAAAACCGATGAGTGATCTCTCTTTGGGTGTAAAGCAGCTGGTTCTTATCGCCAGAGCAGTCCAGAGAAATGCTCGTTTACTGATCCTCGATGAACCTACGGCAATATTAAGTCAGCGGGAAACAGAGATTTTGTTTCAAACAATTCAAAACCTCAAAGAAAATAATGTGTTAGTGTAACATTATTTCTGTAAAATTCTGAACCTTAACAAAAGTGGTGAGTCAGAAGTATCCTATAGGTTCGCAAAACAAAACAGGAGACTGACATGACTCACCAAACCGATT